>OGFR01001511.1_pt1 | contig 9768 bp, 8 predicted proteins | sample 1571001 | NCBI WGS metagenome assembly OGFR01 (sample SAMEA2582064, study PRJEB24529) | metagenome | biome: Human gut stool | place: China | collected 2011 | reverse complement strand
AAGAGAGACCCTGGCCCCGTAGCATATTCTTGTAAACAAATCCCTTCCGGCTTCATCCGTGCCGAACAGGTGCCCCTTCTCAAAGAAGCCCAGATATGCATCAATGGGATGTATCTCATTGGGCTTTCCCCCTGTGATGAACGGGGCAAATACAGCAATGGCGGTCATAATCACAATGATGAACAGTCCAATCATAGCTGTCTTATTCCGTCTCAGCTTATTCCAGGCGCTGTTGGCCCTCCGTTCCTTCCTGAGGATCTCCTCGTAAGACGGTTGGGATGCGGCTATATCTGTCTTTTTCATTTAGCTACCCCCTTCGTAGCTGACTCTTGGATTGATCAGCATGTATACAATATCTACCGCCAGATTTACCAGGACAAATGCCAGCGCGATTACAAGAACAGCGCCCTGAATCAGCATATAATCACGGTTGTCAATGGCGCCCACCATCAGTGATCCCATGCCGGGCCAGGAAAACACGTTTTCCGTCAGGATGGCGCCTGCAAAACAGGATGCCAGCTGAAGGCCAAGGACTGTGACGATGGGAGGAAGGGCGCTCTTTAAAGCGTACTTCCATATAACAATGGCGTCCCTGATTCCTCTGGCTCTGATGGCCCGTATGGAATCGCTTGAAATGGATTCCAGGATACTGGAACGGGTGATTCTGGCAAAGGTTGCCATTGGTATGGTGGACAGACAGAAACAGGGAAGGACCATGTGGCGTATCACATCCCCCAGGCCGTTTTCAAAGGTTCCCATGCCCAGGGCCGGAAGCCACCCAAGCCGGACGCTGAAGGTCAGTACCAGCATAAGGCCCATCCAGAAAATAGGCATGGAAACCCCAATCAGTGCAAGTATCATAAATATGTAATCAAACAGAGAACCCTGCTTTACCGCGCTGACCACACCAATCACCATGCCTATCAAAAGCGCAACCGCTATGGAGGGAATTGCCAGCAGAAGTGTATTGGGTATCCTCTCCGCCACAAGCTTTAAGACCGGCTGGTTGTAGGAATAGGATGTCCCGAAGTCCCCCTGCAAAACGCCGAGGACATAGTCTTTGTACTGAACCAGCATTGGTTCGTTAAGCCCCATGCTTTCCCGCAGCTTTTCCACGTCCTGCACGGAAGCCTGGGGACCTGCCACGGCCCGGGCCGGGTCACCCGGAATCATCCTCGTAAGTACGAAGGTCAGGGTCACCACCACAAACAGGGCCGGTATGATCTGCAGGCATCGGTTAATTAAAGTCTTTAACATAGATGTCACCAAACTCCTTTTGAGACAGGAATGCCGCCATAAGACGGCATCCCCGGTGCCGGTTCCATCAAGCCGGTACTGATATAATACCGTTGCTTGCGAACCTTACTTTGAAAGCCATACGTTAATATCGGTTGTACAGATCTTTACCTTGCCGTCAGCCCTCTGGACCAGTCCCTGGACATTGGGCGTCACACCCCACTCCACATTCTCATTGGCATAGAATATACCGGGCATATCCTTCACGATCAGGGCTAACGCCTTCTTGTACAGGTCTGCGCGCTCATTCTGGTCTGTTGTCAGCAGGGCGTTCTCCAGGCATTTATCAACCTCAGGATTATTGTAACCCTGGCCGTTGCCCAGGGAACCGATTTCTCCGCTGTAGAACAGCTTGAAAGAAGAAGTAGGGATCCGGATACCATGTCCATGACATACCAAACACATCTGCCTGTCCGGAAGCGCCAATCTCGCTGAAGGTTCCCCACTCACTGGTATTAATGTTTACATTCACGTTCAGGTTCTGCTGCAGGTATGCCTGGAACAGGGTTGCCATCTTAACCCTGGTAGGCGTATTGGAAATATACAGGTTCAAATCAAATCCGTCTGCCAGAAGCGCCTTGGCTGCTTCCGGATCATAGGTTGGAACCTCTGCCTTTACAGCCTCGTCGTATCCCCAGGAGCCCGGAGGCAGCGGAAGGGATGCAGGCACAGCCTCGCCATACTGGTACACGCCGCCTGTCAGTTCCTCCACGTTTACAGCCTTGATCAGGGCTTCGCGGACCTTCGGATCCTTGGTAGGCCCATTTACCATGTTAAAGTACAGGTAGGATACATGAAGCCCCGGCATCTCCAAAAGCTTGACGGTGTCATCATCCCTTGCCACCTGCACGGCCTCTCCCGTAAGGCTGGTAGCCACATTGACCTCTCCGGTCCTCAGGGCATTCACTGCCTGGTTTCCGTCGCTGACAGGACGGAATACCACCCCGTCCAGGTGAGGCTTCTGTGCCCAGTACTTTTCATTTCTCACCAGGGTGGCCTGCTGGTCCAGCTTGAATTCCTTCAGCGCAAATGGACCGCTTCCTACCAGATGGGTTCCGAAATCATCTCCCCATCCCTCCACTTCCTCTTTGGGGACAATTACATTGCCCGCATCGGTAAGGGCAGTAAGGAATACCGCGTTGGGATTTTCCAGGACACATTTCACTTCCGTATCGCTTATCACTTCACAGTGATCCAACATGTCCAGCCTGTTCATAGCAGACAGCTCATGAGAACGCTCCAGGGAATACTTGATATCCTCTGCCGTTACCTGCCTGCCGTCCTGATACTGTCCCGGCTGGAAATACACATCATCCCTCAGCTTGAAGGTATACTCTTTTCCATCATCGCTGACCTCCCAGGAAGCCGCGATAGAGGGCATGATCTCAGTCAGGCTGCTGTTATACTCCACCAGTGTGTCACATACGCTTCCGATAATCTGTGATTCATATGTACCTGTATATTTCACAGGATCCAGATTTTTAGGCGATGAGGAAAGTGATATTGTCAGTACCCCGCCGTCCACCGGCTCACCGGCATCAGCGGTCTGTGTCTCCCCGCTGGCCCCCGCTTCCGCTGCCGTGGTCCCTGCGGGCGCGCTGCTGCCTGCATTTTCTGTGCCGCCCCCCGAACTTTTGCCGCACGCTGCCATGGATACGGCCATTGCCACTGCCATCAGGCTTACCATCCATCTTTTTTTCATAAGTTATTACTCCTCTCTTTTTTTGTTTTTGCTGCCCTTTTGTAAAATTTTATAAAAAAAACGATAGTCAAAGCAAAACATAGTCCCCTTTAACTATCGTTTTATATCTTCAATTCGGATGATTATTTAACCAGCATATGGCAACCTCTGCATAGATGGCCGACATTACCGGTATCATGTCCTCGCTGAATGTGACTTTGGGATTGTGCACCCCGTAAGGATATCCTTCCTCCTGCGAACCGGTTCCGACCCAGAAAAGCACACTGGGCACAAGCTGTGACAGTACCGAAAAGTCCTCCGAACCAGTCATCCTTGGCAGTTCATAACAGGTTCCCGGTCCCAGCAGGCGGTCAATATATCCCGCTGCCTCTTCCAGAAGCTCCTGGTCATTTACCATAGGCGGGACACCGGAATAGAGATATTCCACCCGGGCAGATGCCCCAAAAGCGGATGCCACTGTTGACGATATTTCCTCCAGACGTCTCCTGGCATATTCCCGCACCTTCTGGTTCCTGGTGCGGATGGTGCCGCGCATAACTGCCGTATCGGAAAATACATTGGCTGCGGCTCCTGAATGGAATTCGCAGATTGTCAGTACCAGCATTTCATCGGGATGGGTTTCCCGGCTGTTTAAGGCCTGCAGGGCCATATGGATATGTACGGCTGCGTTGATAGGGTCAATGCAGCTGTCCGGAACAGCCCCATGTCCGCCCTCCCCGTGTATGGTGATTGTGAACACATCACTGGACGCACAAGCCGCTCCGGTACTGTATCCCACACTGCCCATACTGTGATGGACCACATGCAGGGCCATGGCGCCGTCCACGGAAGGATTTTCAAGAACGCCTGCCTCAACCATGTCGGCAGCTCCGCCCACATCTTCCTCGCAGGGCTGGAACATCAGCTTGACCCTTCCTCTCAGCTCGCCTTCCCGCTCTTTTAATATCCTGGCAGCTCCCAGAAGGGCACTGGTATGAATGTCATGACCGCAGGCATGCATACAGCCGTTATTGGAGGCAAACGTGAGACCGGTCAATTCCTCAAAGGGAAGGGCGTCCATATCAGCTCTCAGAAGAAATGTTTTCCCGCCCGCTTCAGCGTTACCAAGAACCGCGCTGATTCCCGCTTTTCCTACTTTCTTGAATTCAATTCCATATGCCTTTAATTTCTCTGCCACAAGGGCAGTTGTTTCCGGAAGGTCAAATCCAATTTCAGGGTTTTGATGAATTTTCCTTCGTATGGCGATCAGCTCATCGCTTAATTCTCCGGCCCTTGTAAGGGTATACCTGTTATCCATGATATTCATGTGTCCTCATCCAGAATCTAAATTATTTATTTTAATCATCATATCAAAACTGCACTATCCTTACAATTGCATCATGCATGATATTTAAGTTTTTTAATATGCATTATGCATGATTCTTTCTGTTTTTGTCGTCTTTGTATACACTTATGTCCTTGGTGTGCATACATTTTTGTCTTTTTGCCTTTTCTCAGCTCACAGTCCGGTCTCAGATATCTGACAATTCCGATATCACCCGGGCCGCCATGGTGCGGGAAAGAACCACTGTCTTCCCTGTTTTTTCTGCAACCTCCCGCTTCATGGCAAAGGAATATCCGATGCAGTCCATGACAACCAGAGGCCCCTGAAGTGCGCTGATCTTTCTGCATGCCTGTTCTATTTCCTCCCATCCCCCGTACGGGGAAGCCGCCACCGTCACCACGTCGTTTACATATTTCCTCCATTTTTCCTGGGACTGTTGTACCTGTCTCTGGGTGGGTGTCACCACAATCAGCTGTCTGTCCCCGCAGAGAACAGGAATCAGCCGGCTTATAAGGTCGCAGGGGAATATAAGAGGAACCCGGGATTTGAATTTATAGTCAAACTCACCCGTACAAAAGAACAGAATCATCTTGACTCCCTCTGCCTCCAGCTGTTCGATACACTCCTGGATACGAGGCAGGATCTTCTGCTCGGAAAACGAAACCTGGCTGCCGTCCCGCATCCGGGAGACCAGGACATACTCCCCCGCATCCGGGGCCAGTTTGTCTATATCCTCCACCGTCAGGCCATCCAAAGCCCCCCGTTCCAGAATTTCAACCTTCCCCTGGAATATCCCCATAATGTCATCTGTCACGTCTGTCCTTGGAGACTGCCCCACTGTAATTGCGCCTAATTTAAACATCTCTTTTCTCCTTTCCGACTGCTGTATAATGTTGATTCTAAAAGTATAGCATACTACTGTCAAATAAAATATACGGCCTGAAAATGGTACTAACAAAATAACCACCTGTTCCTGAGGCCATAAGCCCGGCATTGAAAAAAAGGCATCCCTGCCATGTTGTCATGGTCCTGGATGCCTTTTATCATATCTGGCTGAGTATACCATTTTGTTTAAAACTAATTCAGCAAAGCCCCATACCGCCCCAAAAAGCTCTGGGTCCTCTCATTATCCGAAGCAAACACCTGCTCCGGGGTGCCCTCCTCCACAATGACACCGCCCGCCATGAATACCACGCGATCCGATATATCCCTTGCAAAGGCCATCTCATGAGTGACAATCACCATGGCGATGTCAAGGTCTGCCAGGGACTTAATCACCTTGAGAACCTCACCGGTGAGCTCCGGGTCCAGGGCTGAGGTGGGTTCGTCAAAAAACAGTATCTTGGGATTCAGCGCCAATGCCCTGGCAATGGCCACGCGCTGGCACTGGCCGCCGGACAGCTGGCACGGATACGCATTTTCCTTGTCCTCCAGCCCCATCTTTTTAAGCAGTGCCCTGGCTTCCTCATAGACCTGCGCCTTATCCCTTTTCTGCACATGGATGGGAGCATCCGTGATGTTCTTCATAACAGAGTAATGGGGGAACAGGTTGAAATTCTGGAACACCAGGCCGTACTGGCTCTGGATTTCCTTTAAATCCTTTTTTGAGGCGTACACGGCCCTTCCGTCCTCTGTCCAGGCCGCCCGCTTTCCCAGGTATATCACTTCCCCGCTGTCCATGGTCTCCAGCATGGTGGCGCACCGCAGCAGGGTGGATTTTCCCGAACCCGAGGGACCGATGACAGAAACGATTTCCCCCTCCTCCACACTGAGGGATATATCCTTTATGACGCCCAGGCCGTCAAATGACTTTTCCACATGATTTAATTCCAGCAGCTTCATAATCCACAATCCTCCTGTTCCTAACGGTAATAATCCATCTTCTTCTCAACCCACTCCATCCCAACTGCCACTACCAGGTTGAAAATGTAGTAGAACAGACCGGCCGCCACAAAGGGAATCATATTGGTCTGGGACGCCGCAAGGGCCTTGGCTATGGAAAACATCTCCGCCACGCTGAGGGTAAAGGCCAGGGAGGTGTCCTTGACCAGGGTGATGACCTCGTTGGTCACAGACGGAAGAATCCGTTTGATGACCTGGGGCAGTATGATTTTGAAGAAGGTCTGGAACCGGCTGTAGCCCAGAATCTGAGCCGCCTCGTACTGGCCCACAGGCATGGACTGGATGCCGCTTCTGTAGATTTCAGCAAAATAGGCAGCATAGTTGATCACAAATCCAATGAAGGTGGCCCACAGCCGGTAGCCGCTGCCCACCTTGATGCGGAACAGGTAATAGGGTCCGAAATACACCACCATAAGCTGCAGCATCAGGGGCGTGCCTCTCATGATGGATATGTATACCTTGACAACGGCCTGGAGCAGCCGGTTTTTGGACATACGACCAAAGGCCACCAAAAGGCCCAGAGGGAGGGAAAAGATAAGCGTCACCAGGAATATCTGGATACTGGTTCCCATACCTCCTGCCAACTGAATCAACATCTGCTGGATTGTCATTTTACCCATAACTTCTTACCTGCCTTTAACATTTATGCCGTATAAAGCCGCTGTTAAACAAGCTGCCGCCGGATTATCCGGCAGGACAGCAGGTCCAGACAGCGGCCTTTATTACTTGCCAATCGTAGTTACGTCCTCGCCAAACCACTTCTCGGATACGGACTTAAGCGTGCCGTCCGCAGCCATCTCTTCCAGGGTGGCCTGTACCTTGTCGCGAAGTTCCGTGTTGCCCTTCTTGAATCCAACTCCGTACTCCTCTGCGGACAGGCTGTCCTCCAGGATAATGAAGTCAGCGTTTCTCTGCTGAATCTGATATCCGGCCACGATTACGTCCATGGCAATGGCGTCCACCGCGCCCTGCTCCAAATCCATGAAAGCCGAGTTATAATCAGCCGTGGTAAGCAGCTGCTTGAAGGTAGCCGTCAGGTCCGGGACCTCCTTTAACGCTGCCTCTGCAGAGGAATCCACCTGGCACTCCACAATCTTGCCTGCCAGGTCTGCCTGGCTGGCTATACCGGAATCCTTAGCCACAACAAATACCTGGGTGTTGGCCATGTACGGCTCTGACCATGTATAGTCGTCCTCACGCCCTGTCATGGTAAATCCGTTCCAGATACAGTCGATATTGCCTGCCTCCAGCTCCATGTCCTTGGAATCCCAGGCAATGGGCTGTGCCGTATATTCCAGTCCCAGACGCTCTGCCACTTCCTTAGCCAGCTCCAGGTCAAATCCTGTATATTCACCGTTGTCCCCCATGAATCCCATGGGCGGGAAATCCTGGTCAAATCCTACTATCAATGTTCCTCCGGCGCTTTCTGAAACAGCCTCTGACGCGGCTTCGCTCTCTGCTTTTGTCTCCTCCTGCGCGGTGGTATCCTCAGCCTTGACAGAAGTGTCTGCTGCTGTCTGCTCTGTTTCTGCCTTTGTCTCTGCCTCTGTGGCTGCTTCCTTTGAACCGCCGCATCCTGCCAGGGATAATGCCATCACAGATGCAAGGGCCAGGCTAAAAAGTCTCTTTTTCATAATAAACGTCCTCCTCTTATTCCGCTGTTTCAAGTCCAGCGGCTCCTCACGGTCTTTTGACACGCTATCATATTAGCACACTAAAGCGTTTGTGTAAAGGACATTTTATATGGCAAAACTGACAAAGATCCGCGTCGCTGTCCCCCTCCCCAAAATTCAGGGCAGAACAGGTGCCTGCAAAAGATTCATAAGCTCCTTAAGGCTCCCCACTTCATAATCCGCCCGTATGCCCTCAGGCAGCGTCTGTCCGCCGGGGTTATACCAGCACGTATACGTGCCTGCGGCCATTCCGCCTTTGATATCGGACGCAGGTGAATCACCTATGAGCAGCATACGCCGCGGATTGGCATCCGGTATCCTGGAAAAGCAGTAATCAAAATATTCCTTCTGCGGTTTCTGGCTCCCCGCGTCCTCGGACACAAAAATATCCTTCATAAAGCCGTCCAGGCCGGAGGCAGCCAGCCGCTTGTACTGGGTGGACGATGTCCCGTTGGTAACCACATATAAATCATACCTGTCCTTCAGATAGGCGCACAGCTCCAGGGCTCCGTCAATCAAAAATGCGGATGCATCCAGCTGCCTGCGGTACAGTTCCTCCGCCTCACGGCCGTCCACCGCCCTGCCCAGACGGCCAAAAAACGTCTCAAACCTCTGCCGCACCAAATCTTCCTTGGTCACTTCTCCCCGCTCAAAGGCGGACCAGAATCCCTCATTGATTTCATGGTACAGCAAAAGCCGTTCCTCTGTGGGCTCAAATCCATACTGCTCAAGGACCACCTTCATGCCCTGCTTCTCAGACATGCCAAAATCCAAAAGCGTTCCGTCCACATCCAGAAGAATCACATCAAACTTCCGTTCCCTGATCTCCATAGACAATCCTTCCTTTGCAAACCGTATACATTACCTTGCCCGTCAATGTGGCGCCCAGGAAGGGGCTGTTGGATGACTTGGATTCAAAGCCTTCCACCGTCCACTGCCTGTCCGCATCGAAAAGCACCAGATCCGCAGGCGCCCCTGCTTCCATGCGTCCGCAGTCCAGCTTATAGAGCCTGGCCGGATTATAGCTCATCTTTTCCATAAGCTCCAAAAGCGTGAGATGTCCCGGCTTCACCAGATTGGTGATTCCCAGGGCCAGGGCAGTCTCCAGTCCCAGTATGCCGCTGGGCGCCTGGGTCAGGGGCCGATCCTTTTCCTCCCGGCTGTGGGGAGCATGGTCTGTGGCAATCATGTCAATGGTCCCATCCTTAAGCCCCTCAATCAGCATCTGCCTGTCCTTCTCTGTCCTTAACGGCGGGTTCATCTTAGCCAGGGTTCCGTGCTTTAACACGGCTTCCTCTGTCAGGGTAAAATGGTGGGGCGTCACCTCGGCCCATACCTTTGCCCCCAGCTTCTTGGCCAGGCGCACCATCTCCACAGAGTGCCCTGAACTGATATGCTGGATGTCCACGGTTGCCCCTGTATCCAGGGCTATCATGCAGTCCCTGGCCACCAGGGAATCCTCTGCCAGGGCCGGAGAGCCGTAGATTCCCAGTTCATCGGAAATCCTGCCGTGGTTGATTCCATTTTCCCTGATAAAATGCTTGTCCTCCTCATGGAAGCTGAGAACCGTATCCAATCTGGCCGCTTCCTCCATGGCCTCCCTGACAAACGTCCCCTCCATCAGCGGAATCCCGTCATCTGTAAATCCGGCTGCCCCGGCTTCCAGAAGTCCCTCCATGTCGGTCAGCTCCCTGCCTGCAAATCCCTTTGACACAGCGGCGCAGCTTAACACATGGATGCCTGTCTTTTTTCCCTCCTCCAGCACATAGCGCAGGGTCTCCTCGTTATCCACAATGGGGTTGGTATTGGCCATGCACACGACCGTGGTGAAGCCGCCCTTTGCTGCAGCCCTTGCCCCTGTATGGATGTCC
>OGFR01001503.1_pt1 | contig 9846 bp, 1 predicted proteins | sample 1571001 | NCBI WGS metagenome assembly OGFR01 (sample SAMEA2582064, study PRJEB24529) | metagenome | biome: Human gut stool | place: China | collected 2011 | reverse complement strand
AAGAAGGAAGAACAGAAAAGTGGAAACCTTCAGGTCCAATCATATTCCATGTCCGCATCCCCTATTCTATTAAAATCAAGCCATGGAAAAACCATTCTATTTTCCGGCATTTCATCAGAAGAACACACAGTTAATTCCAAACATCAATCCCAAAACAAACCAGAAGATACGGCAAATGAAAATATAAAGTATGAAACAGATGAAGATACAAAAAAAGAAATGAATGAAGAAATGGTAAAGCAGACGCAGACACAGAAATCAATATAGAAATCAGCTCAGAAAACAGTACAGACAACACCGCAGACAACGCCGCAGACAACACCACAGACAACACCACAGACAAGGAAAAGCATGAGATACAAGACAGCACCACAGAAACTGCGGATATCCGGGATGAGGCTGAAGGGAATTCTCATATAGAAAATCAGGACGGCACCAGTCAACATGATGGGGATGAGGAGGATGGAGGTCAAAGCCAAATTTATGAAGAATACGAATATGCCAGAAATCCTATTTCACCGTCCTTTGGCATGGCTGCGTATTTCCAGGCAGACACTGGGAACGGAGATGAAGAACCTGAAGAGGAAGGAAACCGTGCAGTGCGGTTTATCAGATCCCTGTTTTCCGGAGAAGAGGATGACGACGACACCATATCAGTATCCCTGCCGTCATTTATGGACGATGATCTGGGAGCCTTGGATGTATCGGCTTATGGGGAACCGGATACGATTCTTTACACCTTTAAGGTGTGGGACCATCGGACAGAGGGCAGGCTGCATATCAATAAAAGAGATTTGGAGCTGTACCGCGCGGACGGGGATAAAAGTTATGGACTGACCCAGGGGGATGCCACGCTGGAGGGTGCTGTCTATGGACTGTTTGCGGCCCAGGATATCATTCACCCGGATGGAAAATCCGGCACTATTTATAATCAGAATGATTTGACAGCCGTAGCAGCCACGGATAAACAGGGAAATGCCTCTTTCCTGGTGTACACGGAGAAACCAGGCACCCGGCTGAGTGATGATGGAACTATAATCGCACCGGAGAACGCCACCGGACCTGAGAATCTATATAATGGTTCCTCTGTCACCTCCTCAGCCCAAGGATTTGGTACAGTTGTTTATCCTGATTATGTGCTTTCCAATGAAGACCAGTGGATTGGGCGGCCCCTTATTATGGGCAGTTATTATGTGATGGAGCTTAGCAGGTCAGAGGGGTATGAGTTATCTGTCAACGGCATTTCCTTAAAGGAGAGCAACCGCACTCAGGATATAGTAAACAGGATCCATGAGGCCGGGCAGGCCCGCATATCAGGAGGTTTGTCCGATTATAATTCCATGGATGCAGACGGTTCCTGGAATGATTTTATAGTGGAGAGCTATAAAACTGAAAATGGATATGATATCATCCTGACCGGATATCCACAGGGAGCGGAATTTTATGAAATAAGGACCGGGACAGAGACAAAGACGTACAAGGCGGTTTTGGGCAGTTCTCTTCAGCCAAAAGTAGATCAGCAGGGCAGGCCTGTCTATCAGACGGCAAAAGGAGGGGAGTATAAGATAGGGGCTGACGGTAATCCCATTATCCGGCTGGATACTGCTACAGACAGTGACACGGGGGAGCGGACTCCCTATGGGGAGACTCTGCCCTACCGCTTCCGGACAGCCCCATATCCCAGCGGTACGGCTGTACCGGCTGATATGAGTAAATGGGGGCAGGCCATTGAACCCAATTATCTGTCAAAACAGGTTAACGGCATGTTGGGACAGCTTGGATACAGACCGGTTACAGACATTTCGCCATGGACCCAAATCCGGCTTTCGGGTCAGACCAATGCTCAGGCCGCAGAGGAAATCATGGATTGGTACACAGTCCATAACTTCTTTGACTGCGGGTATGTGGAGGATATATATGAGATAGAGGGCAGCTTTTTTGCCTTGCTTCGTCACGATTATTCATTGGGCCATGCCGGCTTCCCTGCGGTTTATGATTTTGTGAACCGTAAGCTGTATGTCCGAAAGACAGCAGAGGTGTCAGGGGGGCCTGCCGGGAAGGTTGGTTACTGGATTGAGTATCAAAAGGGTGAATACAGCCTGAAAAGCGCCGTTGCATCAATAAAAGAAAAAAGGGAAATAAACCAGGTCATTCCTTTTGGAAGTGATATAGAAGCTGCGGCCGAAACCGTGTATCAGCCGCTGTATGAGACTTACAGCGAAGGGGATATTGTCCTTGACAGAGAGGGAAATCCCATTCCTCTCATGGAGCGGGTCTATGAGTATGAGGACAGGACAGAGACATACGAAATAGATAAGCCTGAGCCGGTTTCTGCTGTCTATGATTGGGCCACGGGAAACTATGCGGTTCATGTGGAGAATACCATAGACTGGAAGGACAGGACAGAGCCGGAATATACGGAATTCCGGGTAGTGACAAGAGAGAAGGCCATTGATTGGGAAGGGGAGGAATTGCCTTACAGCCAGTATCTGACAGACATAGCAGGAGCCGGGGTAAGCGCCTTGGCTGCGGTTCCTCCGGTGGATGAAGGAAGCTATGTTGTATTCCAGGCATTGAATTATCCAGGGCAGAATCAGCCGGTACAGGAAGCGGGCACTGGTTCCAGTCCGCTGCAGGTATTGCAGAGAGTTATAAAGCAGTCCGTAAAGGTCACAAAAGATATTTCCCAGTCATCCTATGACGGAGTAAATACGTACGGATCTGTTCACAATGACCCGCTGACCGTGCTGTTGGGATTGTTTAACGGAGGCAGCAGTTCCCAGGGCGCAAAGCTGCTGAATCAGTTTAAATTCAAGGCATATCTGAAAAGTAACCTGGAAAATATCTTTGTGGACAGTGCCGGCAATATCATTTCAGAAGATATAGGGACAGCGGATTTCAAAGGAGATGTCCAGAAAATTTTTCTTCCTCCCAGGGATGGAAGCGGGCAGCGGCTGTTGGAAACAAAAGAGGACGGAAGCTATGACTACACGAAATTCTTTGATGCCATGTACGCGGCAGTGCAGGTGGAAAAAGGGAAAAAGCCCCAGGAGGCAATACAGCAGTTTGCTGTGGACTACTATGATATAGATGCTTATAAAGCGGAAATTCTTACGGCGGAACCTGGGCTTAACAGCGATACGGCCTACGAAAAGGCCCTTCTTCGGGCTGCGGATGAGGCCGGGAGCTATCTGTCTGTTTTTTCCGGACTGGATAACAGGCTGGCTATTGCCTGGGACAGCGATGCAGGCGGAGGGGCGGATGGTGATGTGACCACGCTGCAATGCAATACCAGGAATGGGAAGGACGATTATTTCAATCATTCCATCATGCTTGCCTACGGCACATACGTCATTGTGGAACAGGTTCCCGCGGATGTGGACCGGGAGCTGGCTAACCGGCATTTTACCAGGGACTATCCCAGGGAAATAACCCTTCCCTTTGTGCCGGATATCGGCCAGGATGAAGGCACAGGGGAAACAGATGTCAATTACCAGACAGGCAGTCCTTATTTCCGGTATGACAGCACAGACACACCGGATGACCTGATTCGTAAATATAAGATACGGTTTAATGAGGAGACCCACATCATACAGGCCAATGGGCAGGATGGAAAATTTGAGATATATAAATATGGTCTGGACAAGGATATGCGGCCGGGCCGCAGCCTGACGTCCCAGGCTCCCTATGAAGAAGAGTACATGGATGGCAGAAATGATACTGTAAAGGGATATTATGCCGGATATACCTCCCAGAGCGAGGATGCCGGAATAATGGACGGGGTAATCTACGACGGCTACGAAACAGAGGACGGACAGTGGGAGGTCAGGGACCAGGTGGCAACGATGAAAGGGATGCAGACCGCTGTTGACGGCAAATTTGCCTCTATGCTGGTTCCGTGGACCGTGCTTCCCCCTGCGGTGGACAGAATTAACCCGGACACAGGAAATGTGGAGACGCTGATTCCCTCCGGAAATGGCCGGGATTTTAATTTCGTGGCGTTTGCCCAGGAGGATTTTGAGGATGCGTATTTTAATTCCAGACTCCGTATTGAGAAACTGGATTCCGAGACAGGTGATTCCATTATTCATGACGGTGCATTGTTTAAAATATATGCGGCCAAGAGAGAGGTGGAAAAAGAGGGAATGGGCACCGTGACAGGGTCCGGAAATGTGCTGTACGGCGAGGCGGTGGACTGGCAGGGAAACCCTGTGGCGGATGCAGACGGAAGAAGGATCCTGTATCCGAGAGTAGGTAAGAACAATGGGAGCACGGACGACCTGCCTGTGCGCCTGGATAAGGATGGGATTCCCCAGTATGATGAAAGCCAGCTGATTAGGCAGGAAGACCAGGAGGGAAATGAGACAGGAGTTTTCAGGGCATATTCCACCATCAGGGAACTGGTCGTTGACGGTCAGGTGAAAAAGGTACCCGTGGGATACATAGAGACATATAAACCATTGGGGGCAGGTGTCTATGTGCTGGTAGAGATTCAGGCCCCGAAGGGATATGGGAAGAGCCGTCCGGTGGCCTTTGAAGTATATGCGGACAACGTATCATTTTACAGGGAAAGAAGAAACGCAGACGGAACCACGGATGGGTGGGAAGAGGAAACAGCTGTGAGATACCAGTACGCCATTCCGGTGGCCGGCAGCTCCAATAAAGTCCGTACCAGGACGGTCAGCCGGATAAAGGTGGAGGACTATCCTTCCAGGATGGAAATTCACAAGGTGGAGGACGGAGATTCACTGGTGGGAAACCAGAATATTCTTCAGAAGACCGATGACCAGGGCAGGGTGGAATCAAGCGGAGGTTTTGAGACGGATGTTACGGTAAATGATGCCGGAGATCTGCTGGTTTATAAGGTAAGCGGCCGTAAAGAGAAGCTGGAGGAACGGGGGGATGTAAGGGATATTGCTTACAATCCGAAGACAATGCAGTGGGATGGATACGTGACCAAGTCATTTGACGAATACTCAGAACATATAGTGGAGGGCACGGAGAAAGAGCTTAAGGCAATGTCCGGTGTAAAACCATTGTACCGGCTGGACGGTACCTTTACAGGCAGGGGAATCCGGTTTGACATTTCCGTATCCGGCGCAGTCTTGTCCCTGTACCATGCCATGGAAATTGAAAAAACAGGGGAACATGTCTATAAGGGGGTAAGCGCTTCTGTCAAGGACGGCAAGGTAACGGGGATCACGGACACAAATACCGGTACCCATAAGGAAATACGCGTGGTTGGAGAGGAAAACAGTCCGGGCGGTGCCGTGAAAACACATACGGCATCGTGGGATGTATGGGATGCTGTTATTGTGGATAATGACCCTGTAAATCTGTATTTCCATGATTTAACTCAGGTGGATACCAGGGAGGACCCGGATACGGGCGAACTGCTGGTACTGGATAAAAAAGGAAATCCGCTGTGCTTTGCGGACTCCGTTACCGGCATGGCATATGTCTATGATGATTATGGCCGTATGCTGGCATACACGGCGGATGATGAGGGAAATAAGATACTGGTCAAATCCATACAGGTATTAAAAGATGAAAATGGACAAACCATCTATGACAACAAAACAACTGTGGATGATGAGAATGGCCTGCCCATCTATTATACAAGCGGAAATGTAGTGACAAAGGATGAGTCCTGGACAACAGACAGCAGTATGGATTCTAATGGAACTCAGGAAACTTCCGGCGCCAGACATTTGATTGCCCGCCTGCCCTTTGGATCCTATATACTGGAAGAGCAGGGCGTTCCCTATGACCAGGGATATATCCAGTCAAAGCATATGGGACTGGTGCTTCATGACACGGACCAGGTGCAGAAATATTTCCTGCAGAATGAATTTACCAAGACCGCATTTGCGAAGCTGGATGTGCGGACGCAGAAGGAAATAAGGGGAGCAGTCATGACCCTGTACCGGGCCGGTCTGGACAGTGACGGCAGCCCTCACAGGGAACAGGACGGCACATACAAAAAAGGCCAGGTCTATGCTTCATGGATTAGCGGATATCAGTACGATGATGACGGAAATATAAAATTGGATGAACATGGGGAGCCGGCAACGACAACTAAGCCTCACTGGATCGACCACATTCCTGTTGGGTATTACGTGCTGGAGGAAACCATTTCTCCCTATGAACAGGGTTATGTTCAGTCTGAGGCCGTAAATATTGACGTTTTGGAAACAGGGGATGTACAGAGCTTTGAGATGGAGGATGATTTTACATCCATAGATATTCTGAAATACGACACAAGAAATGGTGATGTAATCTACGGGGACAGCGAAGCATACCTGACTTTATACCGGCCCATACTGGATGAAAAAGGATTTCCGGTGCTGGAACATGGAATTCCCAGGTACGATGAGACAGGAAGGATATTCACCTTCCGGGCTGCTACCTATAAGGACGGGCAGGATGTGGCAGCAACTGGCGTGGTCCCGGACGCAGGCGGAAATCATCCAATTATGAAGTATGATTATGACTTCCGGGAGATTCCCGGCACATACCAGGGACGGTATTATTATACAGAGCAAGGTACCGTGCGTCTGGAATATCTGCCTGTAGGAAATTATGTGCTGGCAGAGACAGAAAATCCCGAGGGCTATGCCACAGCGGACCCTATACTTATTAATATAGAAGAAACAGGACACTTAGAAGAGATACAATATTTTCAGATGGGGGATAAGCCTCTTAAGCTGGAGGTTTCCAAGGTGGATATTACCGGCGGCAAGGAGGTAAACGGTGCAAAACTTGCTGTGTATCCGGTGGATGAAAAGGGAAATGTATCGGAAATACCTCTTGTGCTCCACCAGCCCTCAGAAGACGGACAATATCAGGATATAGAGGCGGTATGGATTTCGGGGCTGGACGGAAGATATACGGAGGAGGATGGGGAACAGGGGCTTATCCCTGCCGGTTTCCAGCCGGGAGATTTAAAACCCCATACACTGGAGTATATCCCGGAAGGTGATTATATACTCAGGGAGATAATAACCCCGTACGGATTCCTGCAATCTGCAGATATTCCCTTTACCATTGCGGACAGCCAGGTCCTGCAAAAAACAGAAATGACAGATGAAATTCCGGATGGAATTCTCCGTATCATAAAAAGCGACTCAGATAAGCCGGATGAAAAATTAAAGGGAGCTGAGTTTTGCCTTGTGAACCAGACAACCGGCGCCATATGCGGTACCGTGACCACGGACCAGCTGGGACAGGCGCAGTTTGAACCGCAACCCATTGGATACATGGACCGGGATGGGAATTTTAAACCTTATACCTATGTGTGCAGTGAGACAAAGGCAGCCCCAGGACACATGCTGACACTTGAACCATATGAGTTCCAGTTTCATTACAGGAATGAACTGACAGACCTCATTGTCTGGGAATATAACCCCACCAATGATTCCAACCGGGTAATCACGGATAAGCTGTCCGGGGATACGGAGGAAATGCTGGAAGGCGCGCTGCTGCGAATCGAACGCAGGACAGAATCCGGATGGGAGACAGCGGAGGAATGGGTTAGCGGCAGGCAGGGGCATTATACAAAGAACCTGAGTGAAGGACAATACCGTCTGATTGAGGTGAAGGCGCCGGAGGGATATAAACTGCAGGAAACGCCCATTGAGTTTACTATCAGTGATGGTATGACCGGGATTCCCCATCTGGTCATGCGCAATTATACAACCATTATAGATGTAGAAAAGACGTCGGCAGAAACAGGAAAACTCCTGGGAGGCGCCAGATTGCAGCTCATTGATAAGTCTGATGGAAGGGTGATTCGGGAGTGGACATCCGAGGCGGGAAGGGGGCAGCAGTTTTACGGTCTGAAACCAGGCACATATATCATCCACGAACTTCAGGCCCCATCCGGCTATGAGAGAACAGAGGACAGGGAAATCGTGGTAAAAGAATGGTCAGGGACAGAAGGACCGGAGATGGACCAGAAGGCCGGGAATGAATTGCATAACATGGTTCAGGTATTCAGGTTTGAGAACCAGACAGCATCCTCATCCGGCGGAGGCGGGGGAAACAGGCCGAGACCAAAGGCAGAGTACATTACATTTAAGAAAACAGATGTTTCAGGAAAGGTACTCCAGGGGGCAGAATTTACATTTTATGACCAGACGGGCCGTGTAATCGGTACCTCTGTCAGCGACAGTACAGGAACATTCCGCATAAGAAGGCCTGACAATGGTACATACACCTTCCGGGAAACAAAGGCGCCGGACGGATATGCATTAAATCCCGGCATATTCAGTTTTACCGTCAATGGAAGTGATGTCATAAGGGGCGCATATGAGGTTGTGGACAAGGAACTGGAATTTACGGTTACAAAGCTGGATGGAGACAGCGGTCTGCCTCTTATGGGAGCCAGGTTCAGGATAGGGAAGGGAGAAAACCGTGTCTGGGACCAGGAGCCGGAGAATACGGGCAAGGGGATAAACGGATCTGCGGCTGTAACTATAACCGAAGCCGTAACCGGAGCAGATGGTACATTTACCTGCCGTTTGGCAACACCGGGCCTGTATGTCATTCGTGAGACAGAAGCCCCTTTGGGGTATGAGAGGTCTGATAAGGTATATGAGTTTACGCTGGATGCAGAGGGGAGAATACAGGGCGAAGCAGTGATGCAGGGAAGCGTAACCATATATAATTGGAAGGAAAAACCGCCGGTCAGGAAAATTGGAAGTATTACTGCTGTGTATCAAGTCGGCAGCCGGTTTGGAAAAGGGACATATCATTTTGGATCCGGTCCCAGGGATACAGTAAGGACCGGAGACGACCTGCCCGTGGCAGCGGCCGCCGCAATGGCAGTTTTATGTATGGCAGGCTTCAGTATGTGTCTGTGTATGAAACAGAAGAGGGAATGGAGTAAGGGCAGGAAATGGGTGATATTTATTCTGGTTTTGATACCCGTAACAGTTTATCTGGCTTTTGATGTGCTGGCGGAGGAAACAGATAGTATATCTGTCTCAGGGAAAATAGTATATTCATCCATGGAAAACATAGAACCTGTCCCGCAAACCGCCTGGGTACTGGCCAGGGACGATATATCGGGAAAGGAGCGGAATGTCCTTCTGCCCCTTGTGAGTTATCATTTTTCTGATAAGCATTGGGAGGACGGATTTCGGCTGGATTTAAAGGTGAGGGATTATGATGCAGGTTTTTATGAAGTTGGCGGTGTGAGGATTGAAACACAGAAGGAGGAGATTAGGGAGAGCCTGATGGACTATGAGGCAGAAATTTTAGGACAGGCAGGCCTGGATTCAGAAGCGTATAGAATTGACCAATTTCAGTGGAATGGCGGGGTATATGAAAGTGATGGAGTGCTATGCCGGAATTTGACAGCAATTGGACGCAAAATGGTTGCGGACTGCACTGCGGTTTATGGAGGGGAGGTAAGCCGGAACGTATTTTTGAATGACAGCAAAGGGGATGAAGAGAGCGGTCAGATTGGAGATTCGGGGATTGATGAGAGGTATGTTATTAAAAATAATGTACAGCCATTTTTTTCCATGGGAGTAACTGTGCCTGCAGCCGGGATTTGTTTTGTGGCATTGATTGCAGCTATGGTTCTGGCTATGATAAAGAATACCAGACCTTATGGCATGGCGGCGGTTATGTTCATGTTTTTTGCGGGCGTTGTGTTCAGCATGCATTTTCTGGTGAAGATGGGAATGGATTATGCCGATGGGCGCCGAATATATGGTATGGTGCAGGACGAGGCATATGGAAGGGGGAAGAATGAGGGGCAGGAAAGAGAAGCTGGTGATGGGAGAGAGGCTGGTGAGGAGAGAGAAGCTGGTGAGGAAAGAGAAGCTGGAGAGGGGA
>OGFR01001502.1_pt1 | contig 9848 bp, 8 predicted proteins | sample 1571001 | NCBI WGS metagenome assembly OGFR01 (sample SAMEA2582064, study PRJEB24529) | metagenome | biome: Human gut stool | place: China | collected 2011 | reverse complement strand
CACACCGACCACTGCAGGGTAACAGGGCCTGCGGCTGCGGATGCAGCGGTGGAACTGGCAGCGGAGGAAGCAGCCGTGGAGCTGGCGGAAGAGCCGCCGCAGGCGCTCAGGGCAGCAGCTGCGCCACAGGCGGCGGCAGCGGTAAGGAACGAACGGCGAGAAATCTTTTTCATAAGTGTGTCCTCCTTCAGGGCAGTGTGTGTTTCGTACGGCGGTGTCCCCCGTGCTTGGGAGCCGCTTGCTTTTGTTGACACTAGGATACCGCACAGGCGCAAAAAACGGAATGGAAAAAATTCTGGAACTGTTGCAGTTTTTCTGCGTCTTTTTGAAAAAGATGCACTTTCTTACACTGGGGTCTGCACTTTCTTGCTTTCTTGCACAGTTTACATCCTCACCGAAAGAAAAAAGCGTATAAAGCGCACAATTTTCATGCAAAAAGCCGTTGACAAACAGCGTCGGAATCAGTACTGTATAAAGGAAAGAATACAAAATATTACCGGAAAGGAGGTTCCGTCATGAAAAGCAGTCATCGTTTCCCTCTGCGGCGGCAGATCATGTGGGGGATGCGTTTTTTTACCCTCCTTACCTCGCTGGCTGTGGGCGCAGCACTGTTCACCCTCTCCAACCAGTATGTGCGCGCCAACTCTCTGCAGGCGGCGGAGTTCAACCTGCGGCTGGTGGCTACCTCCATCGAGACCAGTCTGGACAGCGCCGATGACCTTTTGAACTGGGCTTCCATCAACAGCACCGTGCGGCGGTACATCTCGCAGGAGGATGTCAATGGCGCCCAGACCATTGCCGCCTACAAAGCTGTGCAGGAAAAATACTATTCCAGCACCCTGTACAGCCACATCCTCCGCTTCTTTATTACCAACGAGAATGACCGGCATTTGCAGTTCGGCACGCTGAACGCCTCGGCGGCGCTCAACCGCACCAGCGTAAAGCAGTTTTTCTCCAAGGGGTACGGGATGCAGTTCACCACCGACCCGCTGCTGCCCGGCAACCCGGATTGCATTGCCATCAGTCAGCCTATCCGCTGCGGCAAGGGCACTCTGCACCGGGGCAGCACCTACCTTGCACTGGATACCGCCATCGTCACCGACCCGGCGGCGGGTTACAGCCTGACCGACGGCAGCGCGCTGTACTGGGAGACGGGCAGCCGCCTGTGGCAGATCGAAAATGGCAGCCTGACCGAGACCGAAAACCGGCTGCGGGAGGTAGCCTACACCCTGCGCACCGAAAGCAATAACGGCATGACCGAGCAGACCGCGTGGCAGGGCAAGGTGCAGCTGAACGGCCAGAGCTACTATGTTGTCAAGGTTACGCTGAACGGCCGCAGCGCGGCGCTGGTGCAGCTTTTGCCCGCAAGCACCTTTTTGCAGCACTACGGCGTGTACCTGTGGCTCATCGCCCTTGGCATAGCCATCATCTGGGGACTAAGCTTTTTTATACAGTATTGGCTGGAATTGGTCATCACCCGCCCGGTGGAGGCGCTGCAAAAGCGCATCGAGACCGTGGGCAGCGGCAACTTTGCCCCGGACCGCGCGGTGGAGTGGAACAACGAGCTGGGCGACATTGGCCGCGGCATCAACCAGCTTGCCGAAAACGTAGACAGCCTGATGACCCGCCGCGTGGAGGACGAGCGCCGCAAGCAGGAGCTGGAATACCGGATGCTGCAAAACGAGGTAAACCCGCACTTTATCTATAATACCCTCAACAGCATCCGCTGGATGGCCACCATCCAGAATGCGCCCGGCATTGCCGAGATGGTGACTGCCTTTGCGCGGCTGACCAAAAGCATCTCCAAGGGTACCCAGAAGCTGGTGCCCCTGCAGGAGGAGCTGGCATTGCTCAACGATTACTTTACCATCCAGCAGTACCGTTACGGCGGCGACTTAGAGATAGAGGTCTCCCGCATTGAAAGCGAGACCCTGTGCTGCGACTGTCTGATCCCCCGGTTCACCCTGCAGCCTCTGGTGGAAAATGCCATCTTCCATGGGTTAGAGCCCAAGGGCGGCCATGGCAGCGTACTGCTGGATATCTCCACCGACCTGGAAAACGGGGATGTGCTGCTGCGCATTACGGATGACGGCGTGGGTATGCCGCCGGAGCTGGTGGCGCACCTTCTGGACGAGCCCACCGAGGAAGCCGAAAAGACTGAAAAGTTCCGCCATGTCGGCCTGTGGAACGTAAACCGCCGCATCCGGTATTCCTTTGGCGAGAGCTATGGCCTGACCATTGAAAGCGAAGAGGACGTGGGCACCGAGGTCACCATCCGGCTGCCCTATCAGAAGAAAGGAGACAGCCATGCTGCGGATATTACTGGTGGATGACGAGCCGCTGGTGCTCATTGGTCTGCAGGGCATGCTGGAATGGGAAAAGCTGGGCTACACCGTCTGCGGCACCGCCCGCAACGGCAAGCTGGCGCTGGAGCTAATCGAGCGGGAAAAGCCGGATATCGTCATCGCAGACGTAAAAATGCCGGTGATGGACGGCCTTACCCTTGCCCGCACCTGCCGGGAGCGCAGCGCCCTGCCCGCCTTTATTATGCTGACAAGCTTTGAGGAATTTGATTACATCAAGCAGGCCATGGGTGCCGGGGTGGTGGATTATTTGGTCAAATTAGACCTGACCCCCGAGAACCTGCAGACCGCCCTTGCCAAGGCCGCCGAAAAGGTAAAAAAGGAACATACCCTGCTGGGCGAAGTACCGGTGCAGGAAAACCTTGCCGAGAGCGTGCGCAGCTATCAGGAGCGGTTTTTCGTGCGGCTGTACGCCGGGCTGTTCCCGGACGAACAATCTTTGGAGCAGCCCTTGCAGCACATGGAGCTGGAGCTTACAAGCGACACCTATCTTGTAGCCAGCTGCGAGATCATTGCCAACACAGAGCTGACCCCCGCCCAGCAGCTGAAACTGAGCTTTTCCTGCGGGCGTATGCTGGAGACCACTCTGCAAAGCTATCTGCCCTGCTATGTGACCGGCGCAGATGCGCTGCGCGGCAATGTGCTGTTCTGTCTGACAGCGCAGCAGGCGCAAAGCTACCGGACGGTGCTGCGCCCGCTGCTGGAACGCGCCAGCCAGATCCTATACAACTACTTCACGGTACGGCTGCTCTGGGCGGTGGGACGCCCCACCGGCTCGCTGCTGGGGCTGGCGCGCTGCTGCCGGGAAAACGCCCACCTGCAGCCCCTGCTCACGGTGGAACAGCCCATCCAGTTCGTAGAGGTCAACGAGGGCGATGCCACCGCCGGAAAGATGCAGGTAGTGGCACAGGTGCAGGAGTATATCAAGAATCACCTTTCGGAAAAGCTGACGCTGGCAGATGTGGCTGCGGTGTTCAATTTTTCGCCCAACTACCTCAGTCAGCTGTTTGGCAAATACGGCGACAGCGGCTTTGTGGAGTACATCACCGAGACCCGCATTGCTGCGGCCAAGGAGATGCTGGAACAGGGTGATTTGAAGGTCTACGAAATTGCGGAAAAACTGGGCTACGAAAGCGCCTTCTATTTTTCCAAGGTGTTCAAAAAGGTCACCGGGCTCAGCCCGCGGGAATATCAGCAAAGTATTTGAAGTCGGAGGCTTTTATGATACAGGAACAGCTTGCCTTTCTGCCGGAATTTCTTCCCGACTACCGCCCCTTTCCCCCTGCCAAAGAGCGCCCCGCATGGCTGGCTTTACCCCCGCGGGCAAAGCAGCGCTTTTTGAAAGCCGGAGAAGCCGCGCTGCAAACACCCCTTGCGCCCCTGCCGCTCTCCCTCTGGCTGGATTTCACCCGCACCGGGCAGCGTGCCGCATGGGAGGCGGCTTATTTTTCCCGCCGGGCGCGGCTGTGCGCACTGGTATGCGCCGAGTGCGTAGAGCACAGCGGGCGCTTTCTGGATGCCATTGCGGATACCGTATGGGCGCTCTGCGAGGAAAGCGCATGGCAGCTGCCTGCCCACAACAGCTATGTGCGGGACACCCCGCAGCTGCCCCTGCCGGACACTTCGCAGCCTATTGTAGAGCTTTTTGCCGCCGAGACCGGGGCGCTGCTGGCGCTGACCCGCTACCTGCTGCACGACGAACTGGATACCACCGCGCCGGGCATTGCAGCGCGGATGGAGCGGGAGCTGAACGCCCGCATCCTGACGCCCTATTTTACAGGCCACTTCTGGTGGATGGGAAACGGTGCGGAAGCCATGTGCAACTGGACGAGCTGGTGCACCCAGAACGTGCTGCTTGCCGTTTTTCTGCTGCCCACCTCGCAGGAACAGCGCTGCGCAGCGGTAAAACAGGCCGCGTATAGTCTGGACTGCTTTTTGAAGGACTACGGCGCGGACGGCTGCTGCAACGAGGGCGCACAGTATTATCGCCATGCCGGACTGACACTGTGGGGCTGCCTTGAAATTTTATCTGCCGTAGCACCGCAGGCCTTCTGCGCCCTGTTCCATGAGCCTAAAATCAAAAATATTGCGGAGTACATCTGCAATGTCCATGTAGAAGGGCCTTACTACCTGAACTTTGGCGATTGCAGTCCCCTTGCCGGGCGGTGCGGTGCGCGGGAATACCACTTTGGGCAGGCCGTTGGCAGCGATGCTTTGCGGGCACTTGCGGCGGCAGACTTCCGTGCCGATGCCGACCCCGACCATTTGCAGAACCCGGACGGCAGCACCCACATCAACCTGTGGTACCGGCTCATCACCGCCTTTGCAGAACGGGAGCTGATGGAATGCGCTGCAATTCCCCAGCATCTACCCACGGTGTGGTACCCCAGTGTGGGCATTTACGCCGCACGGCAGGGTCGCTGGGTGTTAGGGGCAAAGTTTGGCTCCAACGGCGACAGCCACAACCACAACGATACCGGCAGCATTACTGTATACAAAGACGGCAGACCGTTCCTGATCGATATCGGTGTGGAAAGCTACACCCAAAAAACCTTTTCGCCTCAGCGATACGAAATTTGGACGATGCAGAGCGCATGGCACAACCTGCCAACCTTTGACGGCATCCAGCAGCTGCCCGGCGCGGAATACGCCGCCCGGGAGGTGCACACCACGGAAAACAGCATCACCGCCGAGCTGGCAGGCGCGTACCCGCCTATCCCAGGGCTTACCACCTACCGCCGCTGTGTATCAGCCAGTGAACAGGGCATCACCCTGCGGGACGAAACAGACTATCCCGGCACGGTGGATCTGACCCTGCTCACCAAGCAGCAGCCTGCCGCCACCGCAGATGGCTTTGCGGTGGGCACGCTGGGCGGTATCCGGTTTGACCCGGAAAAGGTCGCTGCCAAGGTCACACCGGTACCCATCACCGACCCGCGCCTGCGCACCGCATGGCCGGAAACGATCTATAGGATCACCCTGCATTTCAAAAAATCACTGAATGTCGTGCTATATTAAGGAGAACCGCCATGGAGACCATCAAGCTGAAAATTCTGGACGAAGTGGGTCACACCCTGATGACCTGCGATGCCGACACCAACGTATCCCTTGTTTACACCAACTCCTACAAGCCCGGTGACCGGGTGGCGCTGGAAATCGACCATCCCGGGCAATACTGCGTCATTCAGTTTGAGGACACCATGCCCGAAGCCCTTGTGTATGTGGTAAAACGGGAGATCAATTTCCATATTCCCTTCGGGGAGCAGGCCATCACCTACTCGCCCAAAAGCTTTGTGGGCAGCCGCCATGTCGTCCGCGCGCGCCTTGCGCTGCCGGAAGAAATTGCTGCACGGCGGAACTTAGCCTTCAACTGCTACGATGAGCACGGCGACACCGGCTTTTATCCCCACGCCAGTGCCAACGTGGAAACGCGCGGTGAGGCGGTGTTTGCCGCCCGCAACGCCATCGACGGCATCTTTGAAAACAGCGCCCATGGGGAATACCCCTACCAGAGCTGGGGCATCAACCGGGACCCCAACGCCGCCCTGACCCTGGATTTTGGCCGCGAGGTATTATTGGAGGAGCTGCGCATCACCGAGCGGGCAGATTTTCCGCACGACAACTACTGGGTAAAGGCTACGGTAGAATTTTCTGATGGCAGTCAGCTGGACATTCCGCTGGTAAAAAGCGCCAAGCCCCAGAGCGTTACCTTTGAGCCCAAGCGGGTGCGCAGCCTTGTGCTGAAAGACCTCATTCAGGCCGAGGGTACCTCGCCCTTCCCTGCCCTGACCCAAATCGAAGCCTTTGGCACCGAGGTGAAATAAAATGAGCCTATACAATTCTCTCTATGAGCGGGAAGGGCATGGCATCAGCCCCAACGAGCCGGAGAAAAAGGGCTTTGCGCGCTTCTGCCAGATGGTCGGCCGCGACCTTGGTCAGCTGCTAGGCACAAACCTGATCGTCTGCGTGCTTTGTCTGCCCGCCGCGCTGGGCGTTTCGCTGGGTGTGACCTTGCTTTCCCTGCCGGCCACGGTGGTGTGCAGTCTCCTCACCGGTCTGCTGGTCGGCCCTGCCATGCTGTTGCTGGCAGATTGCGCCCTGCGCAGCTTGCAGAACGACCCCTCCCAGTGGCTGCCCCGGGCAAAACAGACCCTTGCCGCCCACTGGAAATCTGCCTGCGGCTTTGGCTGCATTGGCACACTGGTGCTGGGGCTGCTGTGCTTTGTATCGGCCTTTGTATTTGAGGTCGCCGCACAGCAGGGCTACTACCCCGGCCTTGCCGTGCTGGTATTTCTGGCGCTGGATTTTCTGGTGCTGGCGGTTTTCAGCACCCTGTGCGCCGCTGTACTGCCGCTGCAAGCCCCGGACAGCCTGCTGCGCCGCGCGGGCAGACTGCTGCTTAACACACCGATCCGCTGCGTGGCGGCAGGTATCGTGATGCTGGCAGGCATCGGCGGCATGCTTTTGCTGTTCCCGGTCAGCGTATTCTGGGCGGTGCTGTTCGGTTTCTGGTTGCCCGGGCTTGCAGCCATGCAGACCCTGTTTCCCGTTTTGCGGCAAGAATACGGCGTACAGGTGCGCACCATTCCGCACCCGGCAGCGCCCGATAAGATCCTGACCGCGCAGGAGCAAAAAAGGCGTTCCCGCGTCAACTGGTGGTACTACAACTGGGGCATCGTAGTTGTGGCGGCTATGGTCATTGTAGGTGCAGCGTATGTGGCACACGGCCTGCTGACCGCCGTAGACCCCGATTACACCGTGGCGGTGGTCACGGCAGAAGCCCTGCCAGACGATGCGGTGCAGCGTCTGCAGACTGCGCTGGCGGGCTATGCGGACGATGCCAACGGCGACGGGGCTGTGGTGGTGCAGGTGAACAACTACACATGGAGCGCCAACGCCGCCCTGACCGACATGAACGGCCAGATGGCTGGTGCCACCCAACTGAACACCGATCTTGCCAACGACGAAAGTACAATCTGGATCCTCGAAGACCCAGAGGGCTTTGAGCAGGCTTATGGGGCGCTGAGCGAAAAGCTGGGTGCCGACTGGGCCGGACAGCTGATCGACTGGGACGAGCAGCCGGTACTTTCCGCTCTCGATCTTGGAAGTTATAACACCACTACCGATGGTAGCCAGCGCATTGCTGTACAAAGCTGTTTTGCTGGCTGTAAAATTGCGATTTTTGACAGGGAAGATCGTTTATGGCGTTCTTTGAACTCTTGATTCAATTGTTAATCCATAACCGTCCTTTTTGTCAGTTTTTATGCAGTGTGGGTTGCTCCCCATGTAGACAATCGGCAGCATTTTGTGCTATATTAGCAACAACTAACCACTTTTTGCACAAAGGAGCTCCTAATGAATCAAATATCCGATCTTCCTAATCCACTGAAAATTTTATTTCAGGAATACAATCAAGGCCAAATCGAGTCTGTCGGCTTCCGCAGCTTTACTCTGCACGCTGGTGAGAGCAATAGCTACCGCACACTGAAAAGTGCACTGATCGTCCCAGTATCAGGCCGGGCCATCTTCTCATTCGAGCACGAACCATTTATTGCCAAGCGAAGACTATTCCTGCACGGATGCCCCAACAAGACCCTGACCATTTCGGCCATGGGCGAGCAGGATTTCCGCTACATCAATATGTACTACGAAAACGATTGCCCGTTGCTGTTCTCCCACAAGCTCAAAAATCCGGAACAGACTTTTTCCATTCTGGAGCAAATCTTGAAGCTCCACCCGGATGCTGACATCCGTAGTCAGTACCAGCAGGAAAAGCTGACAGAAGAGTTCTTCGCCCAGATTTTTGCAGATTTTCAGCCCGAGGAAACTTAGTAAGATCACCCCTCACGCTAAAGCGGAAAAGAAAAAAGCATTGCTTCCCAATGAGGTTGATATTCTGATGAATGTAGTTGTAGAACCACGCGCCCGCGTATTCTGCGCCCTCTGTCTGTACTGCGGACTTCGTAAGGAAGAAGCACTTGGATTGCAATGGTCGGACATTCAAAGCAGCTCTCTGACCATCCGGCGCGCTATGCTATGACCTTTCTGAACAACCAGCAAGACCCTGTAGATGATCTCAAAACAAAGACCGCACACAGGGTCGTTCCTATCCCGGACAAGCTCAGATTCGTCTTGCTTGAAACACCACACTTGAGCCGGTATATCGTCCCAGCCGCCGATGGCGGAGATATGACCCGCTCCGCATTCACCCGGTTGTGGAACTCTCACGTTGCGGCCCTTGTGCCGTTCTCCCTGCATCCCCACATGCTGCGGCATACCTACGCAACGACACTTTATCGTGCAGGGGTAGACTTACGCACAGCACAAAAACTTATGGGGCACAGCAGCATTCAGGTCACCGCCGATATTTATACTCATCTGGAACAAGAAGACTCGCTCCATGTCGCTGATAAACTTAACGAGTATCTTTCCTGCAAATCGGAAAACTCCGCAAAAAGTAGTCAAAAGTTAGTCAAGCTCGCCATTTGACACAAAAAAGAAGCCACACAGCACGTTTTTCAACGCTACTGTGTGGCTTTTCTGGTGCACCTCGCGCACTCATATCCGAACTTTTCTCCGCTTTCACAGCTTCCCCGAAAGCGACCGTTTCTGTACCTTCCTTATAGTTAAAGGTAATAAGTACCTTATCATCGTAGAGATAGATGGCATTGATGAAGGTATCCACCAGTGCCTGCCGCTGCTCCGGCTGGGTCATATCCAGCTTGCGGAAGCGAAGCAGCCAAAAGCGGACGAACTCCTCTTTCATCTTTGGCTTAGCCAGCCGTTCCTCTGCAATGCGGGCTTGCAGTTCTTTTCGCTGATCTTCCAGAGCTTCCAGCCGTTCCTTGGTAGAGCTGGTCAGAATGCCCATCTGGATAGCGTTCAGCATATTGGTGATGCCGGTTTCCGTTTCCTTCAATTGCTTTTCGTAGATAGGCAGGTCAGTGCTTTCCTGATTTTGCAGCTCCATGACCTTGGCAATGATGGCATTCATAGAAGCGTCATCTTCCACCAGCTTCATGGTTTCGTTGACCACCAGATCTTCCAGCCACTGTTTCCGCACTGCCTTTTTGTCGCAGGTCTTTTTCTTCTTGGCAGCAGCACACTTATAATAGGTGTACATCTTCCCGGTATGGCTGACACCGCTTTCTCCGAACATCAGCGCACCGCACTTGCCGCAGTACAGCTTGGTGGTCAGCAGATAGGTATCTTCTGCCTTATGACGGGCAGGGGCCTTTTTATTTTTCGCTAGCTTTTCCTGCACCTTGTTGAACAGGTTCGCGTTTGCGCAGCGAAGCGGAGCAATGAAAGCCCCAGTGGGGCTTTCAAGCGACAGAACGGTCTTGCGCAGCAAGATGGAGGGGCCTTACCCCGACAAGTTCACCTGATACGAGTGCCAGAATTGCATTGGGCTGTACCACATCCCGCAGACGCAATTCGCCGATGTACCGGCGATTACTCAGCATCCGCTGAATCGTATTGTAG
>OGFR01001496.1_pt1 | contig 9920 bp, 9 predicted proteins | sample 1571001 | NCBI WGS metagenome assembly OGFR01 (sample SAMEA2582064, study PRJEB24529) | metagenome | biome: Human gut stool | place: China | collected 2011 | reverse complement strand
ATGTAAGGCCCTGGGTTACGATGTGATACCGAACGCTACCACATCGTAACCCAGGGCCTTACATACCGGCAGCATGATCGGGATGAAGATGTACATTGCAGAGTTTGCATCGATAAAGCAGCCTGCGATCAGGAAGATCACATTCACGATCAGAAGGAAGGTGAACTGGTTGTGGGCAATGCTTCCCAGTAAATCGGATGCCGCCTGGGCGATACCGAATTTGGTGCATACAAAGGAGAACAGAGAGGCGCTTGCTACAATGAGCATGATACCGCCGGTGGTCTTTCCGGACTCCACGAGAAGCCCACGCAGATCCTTAAAGCTTACTTCCCTGTAAATAAAGATACCGACAAACAGACCATATACAACGGATACGGCTGCTGCCTCGGTCGGGGTAAAGATACCGCCGTAAATGCCGCCCAGGATGATGACGGGCATTAACAGTCCCCAGAACGCGTCCTTGAATGCCTCCCAGCGCTCTTTTCCGCTGGCGCGCTTCTGGCTGGACTGGATGTTGTTCTTGCGGGCCTCGATCATAACCACGATGACTAAAGCCACACCCATTAAAATACCCGGAACGATTCCTGCGGTAAACATATCCGCGATGGAAACCCCGGTGATGGATGCGTAAACAACAAATGCGATACTCGGCGGGATGACAATGGCGATGGAGCTTGCCGTTGCCATTAAGGCCGCGGAGAACGGTGCGGAGAAGCCGCCCTGCTCGATCATGGCCGGGATCAGGACTGCTCCCAGCGCTGCCACGGTAGCCGGTCCGGAACCGGAGATCGCGCCAAAGAAGCAGGCTACGATTACACACACGATGGCGATGCCGCCTCTTCTGTGTCCGACACAGGTATTAACGAACCTGATCAGGCGCTTGGAGATTCCTGCCTTTGCCATGATGTTGCCGGACAGTACAAAAAACGGAATGGCAAGCAGCAGAAACTTGCTGATGCCGGAATACATGTTGGTTGCCACGATCGTTAAGGATGTGCCGGAATAGAGAATCGCACATACGGAAGAAAGACCGAGACAGATTCCGATCGGAATACCCATGATCAGGAAAATAAAAAAGGAAACAAATAATACTGCACTGATCATTTGTCATTGTCCTCCTTTCCACAGCTGTCAAGATAAAACTCAATAAAATGCAGGATCATGCAGGCTGCGCCGATCGGCACAAAGGACCAGAAGATCCACTCCGGCCAGTTCAGCACGAAGGTACGCTTGCCGTTCTGCATCTGGGTGATGACCTTATCCAGGCCATATTTAAACAGCACTGCGGTGAAGGCTACGGAAAGAATGGTGCTGAAAAGCAAAAACACTTTTCTTACCTGCGCCGGAAGACGGTCTGTCAGAATGGTCAGATTAACCAGCTCGCCATCCCGGCATGCTAACGCTGCCGCAAGCAGCGTGATCAGTACAAACACTGCAACCACCAGTTCCTCGGTAAAAGACCAGGACTGATGAATGACTTTTCGTGAAAATACATTTCCCACCGTCAGGACGAGAATCAGCACGGTTGCGATTTCCAGCACCAGCTTTTCCAGGCCTGCGAGGGCATTCATGAGTTTTTTATAGGTTTTCATATACCCTTTAACCCCTTTCCCTTTGATGTGATACCTGTTCTGTTTTGTTTCGGAATTGTTGGCATACAAAGAACCTGCTGTCGGCAGTCACTCGATGTATAGAAGTAAGATGTTCAGACATTCCGATGCGAAGGACCTGCTGTCGGCAGTCGCCCCGCGCATCGAAGGCTTTCTGATAACTTATTAAGAAAAAAAGGTCCGTTCCACGCAGGGACGGACCTTCCTCTTCTTTTTGAAACCACCCTGTTTCCTGTAAGAAACAGATACAAACATGTGTACCGGTATCTTGCTCATTATTACTTTTTCTCATTAAAGTATTAACGGGATAATGATACACTATTTTAAAACCATCGTCAATTCTAAATTTTCAAAACTAGTTAAATCCAAAGAACTTCTGGCTGATCTTGTAGCCGGCAATGGATACGGTGCGGCCGCTCTTGCCAGGAAGATTCATACTCTGTCCCAAAAAGCCCCAGCGCAGGCGCATATACAGAGCCAGATCCTGCTCCCGCAGATCTTCCCATATCTGCTTTTTCTTTTCCATGTTCTCATCGGTACCGGATTTGATGGCCAGGATGGAGCAGATGGTCATCATGATTTCCAGGTAGCGCACCATGTAATGGCGGAGCTTGTAGCTCGTGATCTTTGCGCTGTGATAGTATCCGAGCATCAGACGGGTCACTAAAAGCTGCTGGTCAATACGGCCGATCATGACCTGCTCATTCACAGACTGATCCTGTCTGCCGATGAAATAGCGGTAAAAGTTTACATCCAGGTAGTAGAAGGTCTTCACGTACGGCAACGGCTGAAATACGAAAATATTATCCACATAGAAGGTGTGCTTCGGCAGTTCCAGACCACACTCCTTCAGCATCTGGGTACGGTAGATCACGGAATGCATGAGAATGTACTGGCCCAGCATGAACACCTTCACATCCTTCCAGGTGCAAAGCTGGCGCTTTGGCAGCGCCGTGCGGTACTGCATGACGCGTTTGTGCTTTGCGCCCTGCTTCTCGTATACGAAATTAGTGATCAGCATATCCAGTGTCTGCTCACCCATAACGAAGCTGCGCAGGGTCTCCAGGACCTCTTTGTACGCCTCTGCGTTGACCCAGTCATCACTGTCTACAACTTTAAAATAAATACCGGTTGCTGCCCGCAGTCCTGCGTTTACGGCCTCACCATGACCGCCGTTCTCCTGATGGATTGCACGGCAGATACCCGGATAGCGTGCCTCGTACTCGTCCGCGATCTGGGCAGTGTTGTCCTTGACAGAGCCGTCATCTACGATCAGGATCTCCACCTCATCTCCGCCCGGAAGCAGGGACTCAATGCAGTTTCTCATGTAGGCTTCTGAATTATAACAGGGAATTGCAATGGATAATAATTTCATGATTTAGAAAAAACCTCCTTGGTTTTATATAACGCTGCAGCTGCCAAGGCTGTACCCGCTGCTGCAAAAAAGGTGACACCTGGCAGATTGAAAACCGCTGCATGACCGGCCATCAGCTCAGTCATGCAGATAGCCGCCCCATTGGCTCCCGCATGCAGGCATACCGCCGGAAGCAGAGAGCCGCTCCATTCACATACCAGCTCCAGACACAGGGCCAGAAGAAACGCGTAGATCCCCTGGCTTAAGTTTCCGTGGTACAGGCCAAACAGCAATGCACCCAGAAAAGCTGCCGTGCGCGCTCTCATATGGGTTCTCAGTTCTGTGCGGATCAGACCGCGAAACAGAAGCTCTTCGGTCAGAGGCGCAAGCAGAACCGTCACCAGAACCCGGACCGTCATAGAGGCTCCGTATACGGCCTCCCGCGTGCTGCTCCAGCCATCAGAGAGCATCAGGGCCTTAAGGAGCACATTCAGACAGAGACAGGCACCACTGCCAGCCACAGCTGCGAAAAAGCAGCCGGCCGGCAAATGCCTGAGACACTGTATCGGTTTCATATCCATGCTCCGTTTTTTCCGGTATGCAGCATACAGAAACGGTAGCGCCAGAAGCGCTCCGCCCCCAGTCACAGCCATGGCATCCTGTGTACCAAATAAAGAACATGCCAGGCCGGCAGCCTCCGTGCAAAGTTCATAAAAGAGGAGCGGTCCAAGCAGCCAAAAAGCTGTCCGGAGCGCCTTATTGTCTTTGTTTTCCATATGGTATTTCCATAAATATTCTCTCTATTTTCACATCAGCATTGATTCTGATATAACTCTCTCACTATACCATAAACTGGTTGCAATTTTCAAGCAGAAACACTATAATGAACGCAAACACTGTTGCTCAAACAGTATTATCCCAAATTCACAAACAGAAAGGATTTGATCATATGGCAAAGAAAAGAATTGTTATGGCGCTTGGTCACGATGCCCTGGGCACCAATCTCCCGGAGCAGAAAAAGGCTGTAGCTGCCACCTCAAAATTAATTGCAGATTTCATCCAGAACGGCTGGCAAGTTGCTGTTGTCCACAGCAACGCACCTCAGGTCGGCATGATCCACACGGCTATGAATGAGCTTTGCTCCAACCATGAGGACGAGGGCTACACCCCGGCTCCCATGTCCGTCTGCTCTGCTATGAGTCAGGGCTATATCGGCTATGATCTTCAGAACGGCATCCGTTCTGCCCTGTTAAAGCGAGGGATCTACAAACCAGTCTCCACTGTTCTTACTCAGGTTATGGTAGACCCGTATGATGAATCCTTTTACAATCCGGTAAAAAAGATCGGCCGTTACATGACCAGAGCGCAGGCAGATGCCGAAGAAGCAAAGGGCAATTACGTGACAGAGGTTTCCGGCAAGGGCTGGCAGCGTATTGTTTCCGCTCCGAAGCCGGTCGGCATTGTAGAGATCGATACCATCCGTACCCTTATGGATGCTGACCAGATCGTCATTTCCTGCGGCGGCGGCGGTATTCCGGTCATGGAGCAGGGCTGCGAGCTGCGCGGTGCCAGTGCCGTCATCGAGAAGGATCTGGTAAGCGGCCTTCTCGCAAAAGAGATCGATGCCGATGTTCTCATGATCCTGACCGACGTGGAGCAGGTTTCCTTAAACTATGGCAAGGCAGACGAGGCTCCGCTTTCCCACATGAGCGTGGAAGAAGCAGAAAAATATGCTGAGGAAGGCCAGTTCGGCACCTCATCCATGCTGCCGAAGATTGACGCGGCCCTTTCCTTCCTGAAGGCAGGCAAAAACCGCAGTGCCATCATCACCACCATGGCAAAGGCTGAGGACGCTGTCAACGGCAAAGCCGGCACTACCATCGAATAAATATGTCTTACAAAAAAGGAGCTTTGCAGATTCATCCCGCAAAGCTCCTTTTTTGTATTCCATTTAAAACATTTTTTAGCCAAACTGAACAACATCCTTGATCGGCTCAGCCGGCACAACTTCCTCTGCGTAAAGCACCGGACCCTCACCGTTGTAATCCTGCCAGTATTCAATCTCAACACGCGCACGCACGGTCACCCACTGCCTGGTTTCCAGATTACGCGCATCCTTGGATTTACAGATATATCCAAGGAAGGTCATATCCTCTGCACAGCAGGTCATAGCCATACGTCCCGGAACAAAATAATTCTTCGGGAAATTGGAGGATTTCATGACCATAGCGGTAAATTCCACCACCTTACCCTTATAACGCTCCGGCTTGTCCATGCAGTCAATATACCAGATACCGTATGCTTCCGGGCTGATCTTGATCACATCTGCCTTCATATCATAAGGAAGATCTTCCTCGGAGATTTCATCGATCTCGCCATTCTCGTCTTCAAATACAATATCACATTTGGTATTCATGGATTTGAGCATGCGTTTATAGCGGTCCAGATCCTCGATACCATCGCACCGGTTGCAGATGATAAGCTCCGAGTTCTTTACCATGGCATTTAACAGCGACTTCATGTTCTTCACATACAGCTCAAACGTAGACATGTCAATGATGGTAATCTGCTGGTAGATAGTCCAGTCCTTCGGAAGTTTTAAATCGTCCTGGTTCCACATGCCGTTCCACTCGATCAGCACACGCTCCGGCTGATGCAGAAGCTCCAGCTCTGTTAAACGCTCCGGCGTGATCTCATCCAGGCTGTCTGCGTACACAACCGAGGTCTTTGTGTCTTTTAAGAGCGCGTCATCGTACTCCGTGTCCCCCTCCTCACATACGATCAGAAGGGTCTTGCCCTCAGTCTGGAAATAATCCTGCTCCATGGTGAAGGATAAAAATTCGGTCTTTCCTGCCTCTAAAAATCCATTGATCAGAAATACCGGCGTTACTTCATCGTCAATCATTGGTCCCATATTCTGTACCTGTCCTTATTCGTTTCTGCCAAAGGCTTTCTTTAATTCATCTTCTTTTAAGTTTGCTCCGATGACACATACCTTACCGGTATAATCCGGTGCTCCGGTGCGGATTTCGTACTGCTCCGGAACCATATCGAAGTAGTACCACTCGCCCTCTTTCTCACCCGGAAGCATGCCCTTGGCACGAAGAATATCTCCGTACTCATTGCCGTAAGCCAGCTCTTCCAGGATCGCGGTCAGCTGATCCTTGTTCACTGCGTCAATGGTCTCAAGACCCCAGCTTGAGAACACCTCATCTGCATGATGATGGTGATGCTCATGGTCATGGCAGCCACAGCCACACTCATCATCGTGGTCGTGATGATGCTCGTGGTCGTGATCCTCGCAGCCGCACGCATCGTCATGATCGTGGTGATGATGATGCTCCTCATGGTCGTGATGGTGGTGCTCATGGTCATGATCCTCGCAGCCGCATTCGCCATCGTGATCGTGGTGATGATGATGCTCATGCTCCTCATGATCATGGTCTTCATGGTCATGATCCTCACAGCCGCAGCTGCAATGTCCGTCATGGTCATGATGATGATGGTGCGCATGCTCCTCCTTCACCTGGGCCAACAGCTCTTCCATCATGGTATCCGGCTTCTCGATGAGCTCTAAAAGCTGTGCTCCGGTCAGCTGGTCGATCGGGGTAGTCACGATGCTTGCATCCTTGTTGTGCTCACGTAAGAGATCCACGTCTGCCAGTACCTTCTTGGAATCAGCCACATCGGTACGGCTCATTACGATAGTACCAGCATTCTCGATCTGATTATTAAAGAACTCTCCAAAGTTCTTCATATACATTTTACACTTGGTGGCGTCTACGATGGTGACCGCGCTGTTTAATTTTACATCCAGATTCTTTGCCACGTCGCGTACAGCGTTCATAACGTCAGACAGCTTGCCTACGCCGGAAGGCTCAATGATCACTCGCTCTGGTTTGTACTTGGTCAGTACTTCCTCCAGAGATTTGCCGAAATCACCTACTAAAGAGCAGCAGATACAGCCGGAGTTCATCTCACGGATCTCGATACCGGAATCCTTTAAGAAACCGCCGTCGATACCAATCTGACCAAACTCGTTCTCAATGAGGACAACCTGCTCCCCCTTGATAGCTTCCTGTAAAAGCTTCTTAATAAATGTAGTTTTTCCTGCTCCTAAAAAGCCGGAGATAATATCAATCTTTGTCATGATGATCCCTTCTTTTCTTTCATAATCCTTAATGCTGTTTCCAAAGCGGCTGTTAGCAGCCGCTACCGTTTTCCATTCTGTCACAAAATACGCAGAATGTCAATATGCCGGGCAGCTCATGCCCGGCATACTCTTTGCTCTATTTGCTTTTTGACATGTAGGTACTGATCCCGTCGACCACTTCCTGATCCAGAATGTGCTCCATACGGCAGGCATTTTCCTCAGCCATTTCTTCCGAAACGCCGGTTACTTCCTGTAGAAAAGCAGTCAGGAGAAGGTGACGCGCGTAGATGGACTTCGCCTTGGCAAGGCCCTCCTCTGTAAGCTGGATGTCACCGCCCTGTTCCATGGAAATGAACCCCTGATCCCGCAGCAGCCCCATAGCTCTGCTGACGCTCGGCTTACTGAAATTCAGTGCGCGCGCCACATCGATGGAACGGACAACTCCTTTCTTTTCCTTGATCATCAGTATTGTTTCCAGATAGTTTTCCCCTGATTCATGCATACAACAACAACCTCCTGTCCCAGTAAGGGAATTACTACTATCATAAACGATATTCCCAGGCAAGTCCAGTCTTTTTCTAAAGTTGTCTGAAGTGCTTCTAAGGAAAGATTCTCAACTACAGCTTGTCTTTATTCAGGAAGCAGGTTCTGCATGCTCTTTAAACTGATCAGCAGGGTAGAGGTATTGTGCAGGAGGGCAGAGGTTGCCGGTGGGAGCACTCCCAGAACGCCCAGAGCGATCAGTCCGGCATTGAAGCCGACAATCGTGCGGTAATTCCAATGGATACGCTGCATCAGATGATTGCTGATCAGCTTTAAGGTTACCACCTCGTACAGATTGTCTGCGCCTATGGTCACATCCGCGATCTCTCTGGCCAGCTCTGCGCCGTCACTGATGGCAATGCCCACGTTCGCGGCAGAAAGCGCCGGGGAATCGTTAATGCCGTCACCGATCATGATGACCTTACGCCCCGCAGCCTTTTCTTTTTCCACAAAGCTTGCCTTATCCTCCGGCAGCACCTCCGAATAATACTCGTCTACACCGGCCATGGCTGCAATGGCTTTGGCAGTACGCTCACTGTCTCCGGTCATCATGACAACCTTGCTGATACCCGCCTCTTTTAAGGAAGCAATGACATCGCGGGCCTCCTCACGCAGCGGATCCTGGATGCAGATGACAGCAGCCAGCTCACCGTCAATGGCCAGATACAGATGCGAGTATTCCGGCGCAAGAGCATCGAATACTTCCTGTCTGCCCTCCGGAACGGTACATTTTTCATCCTCAAAGACGAAATGTGCACTGCCGATAATAGCCTTTTTATCTCCCATCTTATCTTCCAGTGTGGTGGAAATGCCGTGTGCAACAATATACTCTACCTTGCTGTGCAGTTCCTCATGAACGAGATGCTTCTTCTTTGCCGCATCGACCACAGCCTTTGCCATGGAATGTGGGAAATGCTCTTCCAGACATGCTGCGATGCGCAAAAGCTCATCACCTGTCATATTGTTAAAGGAAACCACATCGACCACAGTCGGCTGTGCCTTGGTCAGAGTACCGGTCTTATCAAAAACGATCGTGTCGGCCTCTGCCATAGCCTCCAGATACTTGCCGCCCTTCACCGTAATGTCGTACATATTGGCCTCGCGGATCGCGGACAGCACCGAGATCGGCATAGCCAGCTTCAGGGCGCAGGAGAAGTCTACCATCAGGATAGAAAGTGCCTTGGTTGTGTTTCTGGTGATCAGCCAGGTCAGGCCGGTGCCAAACAGACTGTAGGGAACCAGAGTATCTGCCAGATGCTCTGCCTTACCCTCCAGGGAAGATTTCAGTTTTTCAGATTCCTCGATCATGGTCACGATCTTATCAAACTTGCTGGAGCCTCCGGTCTCTTTGACACGGATGGTGATCTCTCCCTCTTCCACTACAGTACCTGCATAAACCGTGGCACCCTTCGTTTTTTCAGCCGGAACGGACTCACCGGTTAAGGAGGCCTGATTAACCATAGCCTCGCCGTCTGCCACCTCGCCGTCAAACGGGATTACATTGCCCATATGAATGCGTACCAGATCCGATTTCTGGATTGTCGTGGTCGGAACCAGGACCTCCTGTCCATCACTTACCAGCCATACCTTGGTAATATTTAAGGACATGCTGCGCGCCAGGTCACCCACCGACTTCTTGTGGGTCCATTCCTCCAGGATCTCGCCGATGCCAAGCAGGAACATGACAGAGCCGGCTGTGTCAAAATCACTTCTTATAATAGAAACACCAATGGCGGTTGCATCCAGGACCGGAACCTCGATCTTTCTGGCTGCCAGCGTACAGATTCCCTTCCAGATATATTTTACAGATTTCACAGAAGTAATGACTGCACGGACGCCTGCAGGTAAAAACAGGTTATTTCCCACACGCATGATGACACGGGTCATCAGCTTTTCCCAGTATTCGCTGTTTAGGGCACGGCCAGAATTCTGGATATAAGACTCCGGAACCTCTGCCTTTTCGTAGGAAAATGTCTGCAGGTCACGGACAACCGTTTCCCGGTCACCATCGTAATGAATCACAATTTCACTCAGGCGCTCCCGCACTTTTACGGAAATGGAGTATGGTTTTGCGTTAAAATAATACTGCAGGATGTCTGCCTGTTCAATGCTCATGCGGCCCTGCAGGATCTGAACACGGATTCTTCCGCGGATCTCATGTTTGATCACAAATTTCATAGTGTATTCCTCTTTTCGTGTAACTGCTCAGTACCTTCACAGTCACGAGCAAAAATCCATGAAAATTGCCTGCGGCAATGGG
>OGFR01001484.1_pt1 | contig 9963 bp, 6 predicted proteins | sample 1571001 | NCBI WGS metagenome assembly OGFR01 (sample SAMEA2582064, study PRJEB24529) | metagenome | biome: Human gut stool | place: China | collected 2011 | reverse complement strand
GGCGTAGAAGTGGCGTATAACGGTAAATTTACCGTTATACGCCACTTCTACGCCTTTGATCTTCGTTTTACCATCACGGTTTACCGCACGATTTGTTGAATTTCCATAATTACCGGTCACGGAATTTTCGTCACTTAAAAAGTTATCGACATTACGTGCAAAATAAGTCGTATCCAAGCTATGACGCTTATCATCGGTTTCAAGTAAAACACCTAATTCACCACCCAAGCTTTTTTCTGCTTTTAAGTTCGGGTTAGCTAACCAAATACCCCCCCAACCGTAATATTCGGACATGGTCGGATTGTGAATAGCTTTACCCAAACTAGCATGTGCTTTTACATTTGGAGAGAAACGATAAGCACCGGCAAGACGTGCGGTGAAAGCATTTTCAAATAAGCTATTGTCAGTATAACGACCGCTGACAGAAAGACTGTGATCGGCTTCAGTAAATAAACGGTACTCTGCGGCAACACTTTTCTCGGTTAATTTTTTCTCAGCAAAATTGTAAGCGGAAGCAACATATTTCGTATTTTGGTAATCCGCTAATACGCTGACGGCTTGTTTGACTTCACCTTCACGGTCGAAGTTAATATCAAGTTGATAGTTCGTATTCAACTTTTTGCTGTCGTATTCTGTTTTGCCAATAGCAGAAGTCCAACTACTATATTGTGCAGTATCCGCGTCCGTTTTAACGTGACTTACCGCCACTTTATGCACGAATAAATCTTCTGCATTACCAAAATAACCGCTTAATTTATAACGAGTTTCGCGTGTACGGGTATTGTCATCAAATTTTCTTTCATACTCTGCACTATTATCAAAATGAGCGGTTTGAGATGAATGTAAAGCTAGGAAATCAACGCCTTTTTTACCATCATCAAAACCTAAACGCATAGACACGTTATCACGGTGGAAGCCGTCTTTTTCAGTTGCCGGCACATTTGTACTTTTCGCGCCAGATACGCTCGTATAATTAAATACGCGTTCGCTACGCGCAGAAATCCCTTGTGTACGATGGCTATCGCCATGAAGCGCATAATAAAGACCATGATGCTGACCGGAAAGGGTAACAGAGCCATCACGGGTGCGATGAGAACCTGCGCCTAAGTCAAAATCGACGTTAAATTCTTTATCTTTATATAATCCACTTTTGGTGGTGATATAAACCACGCCACCCATGGCATCACTGCCCCAAAGTGCAGATTGCTCGCCACGTAACACTTCGATTTGTTCAATGTTACTTAATGCTAAACCGCCGAAATCAAAGTTAGTATCTGCCGGATTAACGCGAATGCCGTCAATAATGACCGCAGTATGTTTTGAATTTGCGCCACGTAAGAAAAGGCTGGTTACAGCACCACGACCACCAGTTGCTCCCATAGCCACACCAGGTACGGTTTTTAATACATCACTCACATAAGTTGCATTACGTTCTGAAAAGTCTTTCTCAGTTAAAACAGTAACAGATGAAGCGGTTTGATCTTGATTTACTGGAGTAGCGTAAGCTGAATAAACATGAATGGGTTCAAGTTCAATTTCTTTTTCCTCAGCAGCCGCTAATGCTGGAATCGCTAATAAAATCGCTGAAGTAATCACATTTTTTTTCATTTTAAAATCCCTAGGATAAAAGTCTGTATAAAAGTGCCAGCAGTTTACACATTAGACGCTTGGCGCGCAAACTTATCATGATGAAAATAACTCATCATCAAAATGAATGAAATTTAAGAGAAATAAAAAATTTAAGGATTTTTCTGACCGCACTTTTTCGCCTTTATCCGCCTTATAGTTTCAAGTATAATGCCTGTATTTTTCATCACATTGTTATTAAAAAAATTATGAGTACAAAATTCAACGTAAAAACATTCCAAGGCATGATTTTAGCCTTGCAAGAATATTGGGCAAATCAAGGTTGTACCGTTGTTCAACCTTTTGATATGGAAGTGGGCGCAGGAACTTCTCACCCAATGACTGCATTACGCGCATTAGGTCCTGAGCCAATGGCATTTGCTTATGTGCAACCTTCACGTCGTCCGACCGATGGTCGTTATGGCGAAAACCCAAACCGTTTACAACATTACTATCAATTCCAAGTGGTGATTAAACCGTCTCCAGATAACATTCAAGAACTCTATTTAGGTTCACTTGAAATGCTCGGTTTTGATCCAACACAAAACGACATCCGTTTCGTAGAAGATAACTGGGAAAACCCAACCTTAGGTGCTTGGGGTTTAGGCTGGGAAGTATGGTTAAACGGTATGGAAGTGACCCAATTTACCTATTTCCAACAAGTGGGCGGCTTAGAATGTAAACCAGTAACAGGTGAAGTGACCTATGGTTTAGAGCGTTTAGCGATGTACATTCAAGGCGTAGATTCTGTGTATGACTTAGTTTGGTCAGATGGTCCACTAGGCAAAACCACTTACGGTGATGTGTTCCATCAAAATGAAGTAGAGCAATCAACTTACAACTTTGAATACGCCGATACCGATTTCTTGTTCTATTGCTTCGATCAATACGAAAAAGAAGCGAAAAGCTTATTAGAATTAGAACGACCTTTACCATTACCAGCTTACGAGCGTATCTTAAAAGCGGCACACAGCTTTAACTTGTTAGATGCGCGTAAAGCAATTTCGGTCACAGAACGTCAACGCTATATTTTACGCATTCGAGCATTAACTAAAGGTGTGGCGGAAGCGTATTATGCGAGCCGTGAAGCCTTAGGTTTCCCAGGCTGTAAAAAATAGGCAAAAAACAACCGCACTTTACGCATTAACACAACGATATAAGGAGAAAATGATGAAAGATTTTCAATACCCAGACGATATCTACACGGAAGCAGAAACTGATCCTAATACGCTCGCGAATTTAGGCCCATTGGCAAAATTAGCGGGTGTTTGGGAGGGTAAACGCGGTGTGGATATCAACCCGAAAGCAGAAGGGCCAGAAAAAGATCCTTATATCGAACGTTATGAAGCACACCCAACTGATGCGCAAACTAATGGTCCGCAACTCTATTATGGATTACGTTATCACGCCCATATTGTACAACCGGGCGAAGTAGAAACGTTTCACGACCAAGTGGGTTATTGGTTATGGGAACCTGAAACAGGCAATATTTTATTAACAGGTAGCATTCCACGCGGCCAAACGTTTATTGCTGTCGGTAATGCACCGGCTGATGCGAAAGAGTTCACTGTAAAAGCGGTACGCGGTTCATTAACAAACGGCATCATTTCTAATCCGTTCTTAGAGCGTTCATTTACTACGGAAAATTTTGAAATGACGGTGAAGTTCCATGATGATGGCACTTGGTCATACGATCAAACCACAACCTTGATTATTCCAAATTATGATGCACCGTTTGAACATCGCGATCGTAACCGTTTAACCAAAATTGCTGAGCCGAAATTAAATCCAACGGCGGCAGCAGAAAAAGAGGATGAATAATGAAACCGATTCTTTATTATGCGGCAGATTGCCCTGATACTGCGCCATTTGTGGCGGAATTAAAACGCTTGGGTGTGGATTATGAGGCAGTGGAAGTATTATCTTCCATTCCGAATTTGAAACAATGGTTGCGTTTGCGTGATCGTCACGCCGCATTTGATGATGCAAAAGCACAAGGCTATGCGGGCTTCCCAGCATTATTGTTAGAGGACGATCGTGTTATTTTAGATGAATCTAAATTAAAAAAAATCTTTATTTGATATTAAAATAATACCAAGTATAAGCGGTCTATACCATTTACTTTTATTTGAACCAATTTTATGCAAAAAACAACTTTCAAACCTAAGTTCATTGCTGCGTTTGTGGCGTTGAACCTAAGCCCAATGGTCTTCGCCGGACAAGTTTATTCCGGCGTGGATTATCAATATTTCCGTGATTTTGCTGAGAATAAAGGCAAATTTACTCCCGGTGCGCAAAATATTGTGGTAGTGAATAAAAAAGGCGAATCTATCGGCACCATGATGCAAAATGCGCCGATGATGGATTTTTCGGTGGTCAGTCGTAATGGTGTGGCGGCGCTTGTAGGCGATCAATATATCGTCAGTGTGGCGCATAACGTGGGCTATCGAAATGTTGATTTTGGCATGGAAGGTAATAACCCCGATCAGCACCGCTTCGGTTATAACATCGTTAAACGAAATAATTATAAAAACGACCGCACTCACCCTTACATGACCGACTACCATAACCCTCGATTAGCCAAATTCGTCACAGAAGCTGCACCGATAGAAATGGTGTCAAATATGCAGGGTAGCACCTATGGAGATTTAGAAAAGTATCCAATGCGGGTGCGAATTGGTAGCGGCTGGCAATTTTTGCGTGATGATAATGACAATGGCAATCATATTGCCATGGCGTATAACTACCTTACGGCAGGCAATACCTTTATGCAAGGTTGGGCGAACAATGGTGAGGTCAGTTTAAGCGGCGATGTGCGTCATCCGAATCAATATGGCCCGTTACCGATTTCAGGTTCTAGCGGTGACAGTGGTTCACCGATGTTTATTTATGATAAAACGGCAGGAAAATGGCTAATAAACGGCGTATTGCGTAGTGGACACCCTTATCAAGGAAAAGAAAATACCTATCAAATTGCACGTAAGAATTATTTGGATGAAGTTATTGCCGGTGATTTGCTGACGGTATTTGACTTTACAGCAGCTTCTTATGACTGGACGGCAGATGACAACGGCAGCGGTAAATTAACCAAAGGTAGCAGAGTTGTCACAAACACTCCACTTGCCAATTACAGCCTGCCTTCTTCCGGCAGAGATGAATTTTTTGGATATGGTGGCCCAAACCCTTATATGCCGGCACTTCATCACGGTAAGAACATTTACTTTGGGAATATGGAAAACGGCACAGTAACCCTGAAAAATAATATTGATCAGGGGGCTGGCGGGCTGACCTTTGAAGGGGATTTTGTGGTACAGCCTACCACCGATGAAACCTGGAAAGGTGCCGGCGTTTCAGTGGGGGAAGGCAGTACGGTTACATGGAAAGTCAAAAATCTGGCAGGCGATCGTTTGTCCAAAATTGGGCAAGGCACGTTGTTGGTTAATGGGAAAGGCGAAAACCTTGGCGATATCAGTGTAGGGGATGGTGTCGTTGTCTTGAATCAACAAGCTGACGAGCAAGGTAAAAAACAAGCCTTCAAGCAATTAGGTATTGTGAGCGGCCGCCCAACGGTGAAATTAGAAAGTGACGACCAAGTCAATCCAAACAATATTTATTTCGGCTTCCGCGGTGGCCGTTTAGATCTCAACGGTCATTCACTTACCTTTAATCGGATTCAAAATACCGATGAAGGCGCACAAATTGTCAACCATAACAAAGACACGGCAGCAACCGTCACGCTTCTTGGCAATGCACAAATTGATAATGAAAGCAAAATTAACCAATCTAAAGCAGCGGCATTTAACGGTTGGTTTGGTGAAACCAATACCGGACTTCATAATGGTCGATTAGATGTGGTTTATCGCCCTACACATGCAGACAGCATTTTTCTATTGTCAGGCGGAACCAACTTAAACGGCAATATTACGCAAGAAAACGGTACTTTGGTCTTTAGTGGTCGCCCAACGCCTCATGCCTATAACCACCAAAACCGACCGGCATTAATTGGCCGTCCGCAAGGAGAAGTAGTGATTGACGATGACTGGCTAAGTCGTACCTTTAAAGCAAAAAAATTCATCATTAACGGCGGAAGTGCGGTCGTTTCTAGAAACGTTTCTGCGATAAACGGCGATTGGCAATTAAGCAACAACGCTAATGCCATATTAGGTGTTACCGATAAACAGGCGAATTTCATTTGTGCCCGTTCTGACTGGACGGGGTTAACCAAATGCGCTAACCAAACCTTATCTGATAAAGTCTTTTCCAGCATTGAACGCAGCAAAATCAATGGTAATTTCAATGTGTCCGACAAGGCAACATTGTCCGTTCAAGGTCTTGCCGATATGGTGGGGAATGTGGAGTTGACGGCAAATAGTCAATACAGTCTAATCCACGGTGCAACCCAAACGGGAGCTTTACGTTTAAGTGATAACGGCACTGCTCGTGTGGATAACGCAACGCTAATAGGCGATGTTTCAGTTGCAAACCAAGCACAATATCAACTCGCTAATAATGCCACCCAAAATGGCAATTTAACCTTAAGTGATACTGCTCAGGCTACGGTAGTTGGTGCAAAACTCAACGGTAATACAGCGTCAAGTCAACACAGCCAATATCGCTTAATTGATGGAGCTGTACAAACAGGATCATTGATGTTAGGCAATGAAGCTAATGCGTTGGTAAATAACGCGACTTTAAGTGGTGATGTTTCGGTTGCAAACCAGGCTCAATATCAACTGGCTAATAACGCCACACAAAACGGCGCGTTACGTTTAAAAGATCATTCCAAGGCGTTAGTGAATGCAGCAAACTTGAAAGGCAATGTAATCCTTTCCGAGCAAGCCGAATTAAATTTAAACAACACAATGTTTAGTCATAACATCAACGGTTCTGCAAATAGCCGTGTGATGTTAACTAATCAGACCAACTGGATTTTATCTGGTAGTTCAACTGTAGGTCATTTAGCGTTAGATAACAGCCAAGTTACCTTAAACTCTAGCATGAATTCTCGATCTTTCAACACCTTAAGAGTTTTGGGCGATCTTAATGGAAACGGTTCATTTAATTACCGTACTTATCTTGAGCATCATTTGGGTGAGCATGTGGAAGTTAATGGTGTTGCTAAGGGCAATTTTGTGTTGAATGTAAACAATAGCGGAAAAGAGCCACAAACCCTACAACAGCTCAGTTTGCTTACTTTAAAAAACGCTGCCCAGAAGATAGAATCGGTACAAGTGTCTTTAGCTAATGGTACTGTTGATGCAGGTACATATCGTTATGAATTAAAGAATTTTAACAATGATTACCGTTTATACAATCCGAAAAAAGAACAAGAGCTTGCTGAACAGGCACGTCTAGCGGAAGAAAAACGCAAGGCGGAAGAAGCGGCTCGCTTAGCGGAAGAGAAACGCAAGGCAGAAGAACAGGCTCGTTTAGATGCACAGCGTAAAGCGTTGGAACAAGAAAGTGCGGTCAAAAAACAAAAAGAATTGATTAGCCGTTATGCTAATAGCGCGTTATCCGAATTATCGGCGAGCGTGAATAGTGCATTATTGGCGCAAGATGAATTAAACAAACATTTAGTGTCAGAGAACAACACCAATGTTTGGGCAAATACGTTATATTCTTCCCGCCATTATGATGCTGATGAGTTCCGTGCGTATCAACAAAAAGCACGTTTGACACAAGTTGGTGTGCAACATATTGATACGAATCACCGCTTAGGCTTGTTGTTCTCTCATTCTCGAGTAAGCAATGCTTTTGATGACAACATTAGTAGCAAAGGCCGCTTAAATATGCTGTCTGCTTTTGCTAAATATGATTTTGAAAATGGCTTAAACCTCTCTGCCGATGCAGGATATGGTTTAAGTGCGGGTGAAATTCGTGGTGAATCTCAAAATGCCAAAATAAAACGTCGCATCGCAACAATTGGCATGGGCTTGGGTTATCAACTGAATTTAGATAAACTGGCCATCCGACCACATGTTGGCATTCATCGTTATTATATTTCTGCCAATAGTTACACTTATGCCGGAGTGAATGTGCATTCTCCGAAAATGAGCTTTAACGCTTATCATGCCGGTGTAACTGTGGATTATGCCTTTATGCCGAGGGAAGGCGTTACTATCCGACCGGCTTTGACGTTGAATTACGTCGATGCATCCGATTCCCAGGTGGCAGTGCAAGTTAATCAATCACAGTTAACACAACGTTTTGATCGTTACTGGCAACAGGAAATTGGGGTCACTACGGATTTTGCTAGTTGGCAGATTGCGACTTATGCAGGAAAAAGTCGTGGTAAACAACTAGATAAACAATATCATATTGGTTTGAAAGTGGGCTATCGTTGGTAACACGTTATAAATGAGGTAAATATAGGTATTCATTTCATTAAATATGAATATTTTGAACTTATTTTTTGTGATAGTGTAGGAAACTACAAGCATCCATTCTGGTCTGAGGTATACAGGGTAGTCAGTTGAAAAAGGAGAAAAGTTAAATGAAGAAAGTATCCCAAACTTTAAACGCACTTTTACTCAGCTCAGTCGTTGTAAGCAGTGTATTTGCAACAGAAAATCGATCAAGCACACAGAATGCAGATTATGAGCTTGAGAAAGTCTTAATTTTCAGTCGCCATGGATTACGCTCACCAGTGGAAAAAGACCCACAAGAGATGACAAAATATTCACCGTATGCGTGGGCAAAATGGGATGTGCCATCTGGTTATCTCACGGCAAAAGGTACTGTGCTAGAAACCTATTTCGGGCAATATTTAGGGCAATGGCTTGCGGATAAAGGGTTATTAACGACAGAACGTTGTGCATCGGGTGAAGGTATTTTTGCTTATGCGAATGCAGTACAACGCACAGTTGCAACGGGGCAAGCGATTGTGGCAGGTGCTTTTGCTGGATGTAATGTGCAATTACAACATCGTGGTGAAATTGGTTCAGAAAAAGATCCAATTTTTACGACAAAAGTCCACAACCCAAGTAAAGCCTTAATCGAATCAGCAAAAAATAATGTAGATTTAACCGCTTTACAGAAAAAATTAGCGCCAAATTATGCACTGTTAAGTGAAATCATTGATTACAAAAATTCACCAAACTGTTTGCAAAAAGGCGAATGTGATTTAGGTGGAAAAGTCGGTGAGTACAGTATTAAAGACGGCAAGTCGGTCAAAATTACTGGCTCTATCAGCACAGGAAAGAAAATAGTTAGTGCATTATTGCTCGCGCATTATGTGGGCAAGCCTGATTCAGAAATCGCAAACGGTAGTGTGAATAGCCAAGAAAAATGGCGTGCAATTAACGAAATTAAAAACGAATATTACCGTACGTTATTTAAAAACAACGAAGCATTGGCACAAAATGCCTCATATCCGCTGTTAGCATTTATTCGGCAACAGCTAAATAGCAAAAATAAAATTAGCTTATTAGTTGGACACGATTCTAATATCGTTGCGCTGCTGGCAGCACTAGGTGTTGAGCCTTATGAATTGAATGATTCATTGGAAAATATCCCAATCGGTGGCAAGTTGTTATTTGAAGTGTGGAAGCACAAACCAAGTGGTAAGCTCAAATTTAAATTGGATTATGTTTATCAAACCACAGAACAGCTGATTAACATCACGGCATTAAGTTTAGCGACACCACCAAACCAAACGGCATTAACCCTCAAAGGCTGTGAAAAAGATGAACATGGTTTTTGTGATTACGAGCGGTTTCAACAGGTGTTGAGTGAGAGTATTAAGAACGGTAAGAAATAGCGTTCATGCAACCCTATGAAAAATACTTAAAAGAGAATTCACAGAAATTGCGAGTGGATCAAACGGATGCGGAAAGAAAGTTATGGCAACGCATCAATCGAGATCAATTATTAGGTTTTCGATTTAATCGACAAAAGCCACTTTTAAGTTATATCGTTGATTTTTATTGTGCGAAAGCAAGGTTGATTATCGAATTGGACGGTAGTCAGCACTATGAACCTGATTATCAGGAAAAAGACGCATTCAGAGATGCAGAATTAAATTCACTTGGTTTTACGGTGATGCGATTTAGCAATGATGAAGTCAGGTGTGAAATTGAAGCGGTAGTCGAGCAAATTTATTTATTTTTAGAGAATGTAAGGGCTGATTGAGTATGAGGTCGGATTAATTTTTGCCAAATCTCCCCTAACCCCTCTTTGCTAAAGAGGGGAATTCTTGAGTAAATTGATAGTAACTGGCTCAATTACATTTTAATTTCAATAGAGATTAAATTATTTGCTTTCAAAAAACGTTAAAGTAGAACATAAATATTTAACTCTCCAAATCTCCCCTACCCCTCTTTAGCAAAGAGGGGT
>OGFR01001481.1_pt1 | contig 9989 bp, 9 predicted proteins | sample 1571001 | NCBI WGS metagenome assembly OGFR01 (sample SAMEA2582064, study PRJEB24529) | metagenome | biome: Human gut stool | place: China | collected 2011 | reverse complement strand
CCCCGGAACTTCGGACCCTTTCGTGCTATTCCCTTAAATTGTTATTTACTGTCTCTTCGCAACTTCTCCCTGCTGTTTGTAGATGGAGTCTGCATCGACTGCGGTGCGGACGCTGGAGAGCGGGTAGACGCTGCTGTTCTTTCCAATGACGGTCCCCGGATTTAATACAGAGCCGCAGCCTACTTCTACGCAGTCACCAATCATGGCGCCGAATTTCTTTAAGCCGGTTTCGATGTCGCCGTCTTCTGCGTGTACTTTGACCAATGCTTTATCGGAACGAACGTTGGAGGTGATGGAACCTGCGCCCATGTGTGCTTTGTAGCCCAGAATGGAATCGCCTACATAGTTGTAGTGCGGTACCTGAACACCGTCAAACAGAATCACATTCTTTAATTCCGTGGAGTTTCCTACTACTGCTCCCTTGCCAACGATAACTTTACCGCGGATGAACGCGCAGTGACGCACTTCTGCCTCCGGTCCGATGATGACCGGCGCAATGATGCCTGCGGTCGGTGCGATGTGGGCAGATTTGTGAATCCAGATGCCCTCTGCCGGGTTTGCGTACTCATTCTTCGGAAGGGTTTCGCCCAGGCGCTCTACAAAATCACCAATGTGAGCCAGAACTTCCCACGGATAAGTAAACTGTTCTAACAGTTCTTTCGCCACGGTGTTCTCCAGGCTGTACAGATCACTGATCTTCATTTCTTCTTTTTTCATGATCATATCCTCTTTTCTTTCTTAAAGATATATACTCAGCTGCCTTTGAAAAGTGCAGGAGGGTTTCTGTTCTGTATGATTCTTTTCCAGACCAGGCTGCCTTACTTTTTCGAGTAGTTCTGCCCAGCTGTCTCAAAATATTCCCGGAGCTGATACTGGTTGTTCAGGCGCAAAACCCCGTAGGTTCTTCCAGCTACGAAACGTTCCAGTTTTTCCATATACTCGTCCGGAGTGATGGAGCCCTCTGCCACATAGGTAAGCCCCTTCTCCCAGCTTGCCGTCAGTTCCGGATTCAGAAGCTGGCGGATGGATGCGCCGACCACATCAAACACCAGCTCTCCTAAAAGCGTTGGCGTGATGATCTGGGTCTTGCCATTTAACGCCAGGTATTTGATATTGACCAGCTTTTTGAGGATTTCCGCGCGGGTCGCGCTGGTGCCGATGCCGCTTCCCTTGATCTGGGCGCGAAGTTCCTCGTCCTCAATAAGCTGTCCTGCGTTCTCCATTGCCAGGATCATGGAACCGGAAGAATAACGTTTTGGAGGGGATGTTTCCCCTTCCTTGATGGCAAAGCCATCCACCGGAAGCTGCATGCCCTTTTTCAGGGAAGCCAGCATAGCAATGAATGCCGGATTTTCCATATCCTTTTTGTTGATTTCGGACTCGTCCTTGTCATCTGTCTCCCCGTCTGCCACCTGACCGCCGGATGCTGCGGTATCATCCGCTTTCTTCCGCTTCGGCACCTCGGCCACCTTTAAATAGCCCTGCTCTGTAAGCACACGGAAGCTGGTAAAGAAATGCTCCTGGCCACAGGTCAGCTCCAGCGCATACTTCTGATAAATCGCCGCAGGATAAAAAATGCTTAAAAATCTTCTGGCAATCACCTCGTAGATTTTCATGCACAATGGTGAAAGACTGCGCATGGCACCAAATCCCTGCCCCGTCGGTACAATCGCATAGTGGTCTGTGATCTGTTTGTCATTGACATATCGGGTCTTCATAATCCCCTGATAAGACCCCTGGTCCAGGATTTCCTGGGCAAAGCCTTTCATTGGCTCAAAATTTTTCAAACCTCCGATATTCTTTGTTATTTCTTTAGCTACAGCTGTTGAAAGTACGCGGGCATCAGTACGCGGATAGGTTACCAGCTTTTTCTCATACAGTTCCTGCACGACCTTCAGGGTTTCATCCGGGCTGATCTTGAACATTTTTGAGCAGTCATTCTGAAGCTCTGCCAGGTTATAAAGAAGCGGCGGATTCTTAGTTTCCTTCTTGCGTTCCACCTTGCTTAAGGTTCCCGACAGCGGATCTGTCTCTCTAAGCTGGGCAATCAGCGCTTCCGCATCCTCACGCTTTTTAAAGCCATTCTCTTTATATAGCTTCGGAGACCGGAAATAGCGGGAGCCCTCCACACTTCTCCACTCCGCGTCAAACTTCATATCCTGGGATAAAAAGGTACCGATCACCCGGTAAAACGGGGTCTTCACAAACTCCCGGATTTCCCGCTCCCGGCGCACCACCATGCCTAACACACAGGTCATGACACGCCCTACAGAAAGCACCGTACGGTCTGTCTTTAAAAAGGCTGAGATCGTGGGACCGTATTTTAAAGTCAGCAGACGGGAAAAATTAATTCCCATCAGATAATCTTCTTTCGCTCTCAGATAAGCAGAGGCTGCCAGATTGTCATACGCACTCCAGTCCTTCGCTTCCCGGATTCCGCGTAGGATTTCTTCCTCCGTCTGGGAATCGATCCAGACACGCTTTCTGATCTTGCCCTTTACCCCGGCCATCTGGTCCACCAGACGGTAGATGTACTCTCCCTCACGTCCAGAGTCGGTGCAGATATAGATGGTATCGATATCCGGACGGTTCAGCAGGCGGCTGACAATGGCGAACTGCTTCGAGACGCCGTCGATCACCTGATATTTAAACTCCTTCGGCAGAAACGGCAGTGTCTGCAGGCTCCAGCGCCGCAAAGCCGGGTCATATGCCTCCGGATAGCTCATGGTCACCAGATGTCCTACACACCAGGTCACGACCGCGGTACCGGACTCAATATAACCGTCTGACCGCCTCGCGGAAATCCTGAGTGCGTCCGCAAACTGCTGTGCCACACTTGGCTTCTCCGCTATGTATAATGATTTTCCCATAAAATCAGGATTCCTTTCTGCTGTTTCATTGTTGTATGCCGGCCGCCAGCTTCTTTTTCAATGTCCGCCAGGCATCTTGGTGTTCTACATAATATTTCGGGCAGTTCTTTCCGCTCACATCGTAATGGCGGATGATATGCTTTTCATTTAAAGAGAGTTCCCTGCAGAGCCACCCGGTCAGCCTGATTAGTGATTTGATCGTAGCATCCGTAAAGCGTCCGTCCGAATCCGGGTGACAGCACTCGATCGATACTGTATCGTCATTGCGCGGATAATTGCCGTAAGCCACTTCATCTAATGGGATACACTGCAAAATCGTCCCGTCAGAACCAATGATATAATGACTGCTGGCAGACACTGTTTTCGAGCCACTCTGGTCTTTCAGTCCCTCAAAATAATTCCGGTTCTGTATCGCACTGGTTCCCGGGTTAGCCACATAATGAATGACAATATCCCGCACATGTTCCCGCTTTGTTCCCGGCCTTGAATAAGGATTCACAGTAAGGAAATCCTGAGTATACCAGTCCGGCGCCTGAATCTGTGAAAGATGCTGCTCCGTCTCCCGGTTATGACTCCGGTAAAGCAGCAGACCGGACACCAGCAAAATGGCCGCAAGCAAAGCCGCATCCACAGCAAGAAGAATATGCATTCGCATGTTTCTTCTTCTGTTTCTTTCATTTTCCGTATCCCGTTCCATGCCGCATCCGCTCCTTTGTATGCAAACCTTGCTTCAGTATACCACAATTTCAGACCCGCGAGAACCATTTTCTTGCCAGACTCCTGCTTTCTGTCCCCTAAAATGAATTACAGGCGCACGCCCCCGCGCCGCCTGTATGTAATATGGAACTGCTCCGTGCCTTCACATTTACATGATCTGGCTTTTAGTGCTGTTTCTGGATATACCCCTGATAAGCCAGTGTGGTAGCCAGATCTGCATGTCCCAGCATGGTCTGCACAGCCTGAATATCCGCTCCGCTGCTGATGAGATGGGCGGCAAAGGAATGGCGCAGGGTGTGGGGAGTGATATCTGCCTGGATCCCGGCCTTGTCCCCGTAATACTTCACGATCTTCCAGAAGCCCTGACGGGACATCTGTTTTCCGCTGCAGTTGGTAAACAGCCAGGAAGAGTCATTTCCTTTTAAAAGGTCCGGTCTTGCCTTATCCAGATAAGCCCGCAGATACTGGTTCACCTTTTTATCAAATGGGATCACCCGCTCCTTTTCCCCGTCCCTGCAGGTGAGAAACCCAACTGCCAGATTCACATCCTGAAGTTCCAGTCCGATCAGCTCGGAAACCCGGATCCCGGTTGCATAAAGAAGCTCCAGCATTGCCTTGTCACGTACCTCTTTTGCACCTTCGCCCTCCGGCTGCTCCAGAAAACGGTTCACTTCCTCCACACTGAGGATCACCGGAATCTTTTTCTCGATCTTCGGTGTTTTTAAAAGCTCTGCCGGATCCCGACGGATGTTTCCCTCCATCAGCTCATAATGAAAGAACGCTTTCGTAGATGCCAGGATGCGGGAAATGGTCGTGGTGGCCTTTCCCTTCCGTTCCAGATAGGAAATATAAGAATTCAGACAGGTTCTGGTCACCTTGGCCGGTTCTTTAATTCCCTGGCGTTCCAGATACTCCTTAAGCTGCCTTAAGTCTCTCTGGTAGGATACCACTGTATTTCGGGATGACTGTTTCACATCCTCAAGATAATGAATGAAAGATTCTATTTCTGTCGTCATATTCTTAAACTCCAACTTTCCCCAAGCGATATTTCCCACCGTTTCCGCAGGAATGGACAAGAGCCGCTTTGCTGCCCCAAAATCCCATAAAACCTGTCTGTTTCGGTAATGTGAATACCATTATATCCGCATTTTCTCATAAAATCAAACACATATTTCCCACTTTTTTATCCGTTTCAGCATGATTTACATAAAAATACAACATGTTGGAAAAGCAGTTCTTTCTATCTCAACATGTTGTAAATTTTGTATTGTATTTTTTTAAAACAATTTCAAGATCAACGGACTGACGTAAAGCTCCATCCAGATCCCGGCTGCCAGCAGGATGATCGTGATACAAAACAGACGTTCTTTCTGCACAGGGCGGTCCGATCGTCCACAGATCAGCAGCAGAAAGAAACTGGGCAGATAGGCCAGATCCTGCGGAAAACCGGAAGCCAGAAATAGAAAGCCTCCAGAAACGCCGCGGCTCCATACCAGCAGACTTAAGAGCATTCCTCCGCAAACCCCCGCAGCAAGTCCGAGAAACAGGCTTGCTGATCTCCGAAGCCTGCTGCGCATCATGACATAGACGACTGCTGCCTGCAAAATCCGAACTGCCAGAAGCCAGATCCTCCTGGTACGGTCCAGCTCAGATCCTTTCGACCAGCAGCCGGCTATTCCCTGATAAAGCACTTCATAATTTACAATATTCCGGTAAAACAGAGCATTACACAAAAGTACCGCGATCAGCCATCCTCCCAGAACTGCTGCTGCCAGGACAGATAACGAACGTTCCATTCTCATAAACAGGCTCCACCGTTTTTTCTATCCTATGCAGACAGACAGTCCCCCTATTCTGCTTTTCCATGTATCGTTTTACTTTCCGTATTTTGCGGCGTAAGCCATAATGCCTGCAACAGTCTTGGCATCTGTCATTTTTCCGGTATAGATCAGCTTCTGAAGGTCTTCGATGCTCCAGCGTTCTACATGGATGACCTCATCCTCGTCCAGATGCTGATGAGACGGGATCAGATTTCTGGCAACAAACACATCAATGGCTTCATCACAGAACGCAACCGTAGTATTCAGGCTCATCAGATATTCCAGCTTTTCACAGCGGTATCCGGTTTCCTCCTCCAGTTCCCGGTAAGCACACTCGATCTTCGGCTCATCCGGCGCATCCAGCTTGCCTGCCGGAATCTCCAGCGTTTCCCGGTCCAGGGCATTGCGGTACTGGCGCACCATAAGAAGCTTTCCGTCATCCGCTACTGCCACCACTGCAGCCGCTCCGTCATGATGGATATAATCCCAGTGAGCCTCGTGACCATTGGCGATGACAGTGTCCTCATAGATTTTTAAAATATTTCCTGTATATTTCAGCTGACGGTCCTTTCGGATGACCGGTTCGATCTTTGCTCCGTTCTCCATCTGCCCTGCATTCTGATTCTGTGTTTCTTCCATGCTCATGATGAATTCCTCCGTTTTCTGATTTATTACTGGATTCCTTTACATTTTGCGTAGCAGGCATCGGTTGCCTTGAACACGGCGTTGCGCATGCCATACTCTTCCAGCGCTGCCACACCGGCTATGGTCGTTCCGCCCGGGGAGCAGACCTTATCCTTTAACAGGCCCGGATGTTCCCCGGTCTCCAGTACCATCTTCGCACTGCCAAGAACTGTCTGAGCCACCAGCTTGTATGCATCTGCGCGCGGGATTCCATATTTTACGACACTATCGGCCAGTGCCTCAATGAACATATACACATAGGCCGGAGAACTTCCGCTGGCACATACCACCACATCCATCAGCTTTTCTTCTACTACAGTCATTCGTCCAAAGGAAGTAAAAAGCGTTTCGATCATCTGCTTCTCTTTGTCAGAAAACAGTGCCTTGTCATAGCAGACACCAGTCATGCCCTCTCCCACCAGAGCAGGTGTATTCGGCATAGCACGGACAATGCGGCACTTTTTCCCAAATCGTTTCTGAAGGTCCGCAATGGTAATACCCGGTGCAATAGAGATGATGATCTGTTCCTCTGTCACTGCATCCCGGATTTCTCCGATGACCGTATCAAACTGCTGCGGCTTTACTGCCAGCACCAGACAGGCGCTTTCCTTCGCGCAGGTTCTATTATCTGCAGCATAAGAAACTCCTGTTTCTGCTGCCACCTGTTCCATATGCTCTTTGTTTCTTGCTGAAAAGATGATCTGGTCCGGCACTTTGGACTTTAAAAGACCCTTTAAGATCGCATAGCCCATATTACCCATACCAATGAATCCAAACTGCTTCATGTCCGTATCCTCCTGTCTGCCTGTTAATGCGCTCGTTCCCGTGACTTCGTCACTTGATTTCCTCGCCGTTCGCCGTAACCGTGCAAGCACGCTTCCGGCTCTCTTGCGCTCGTCACATTATATCATAAAAGGCGCATACTTTCCATACGCGCCTTCGTGTTTCATTTTATATTCTGTTTTTCCCGTAATTAACGGCCGTTTGCAGGTTCCATATGAATGGATTTTCCCTTAATGCGGGCATTCTTCATGCATTCCAGTACTTCCTCCGCGCAGTCCTGCGGAACTTCTACAAAGGTGTATTTGTCATACATGTCAATGCTTCCCACCAGACGGCCGGAAATGCCGGACTCCCCTGCAATGGCACCCAGGATATCACCCGGTTTTACCTTCTGGTCTTTTCCGATGTTGATGAACAGGCGTGCCATATCTGCGTCATCCTGATTTTTTCTGGCGCTGCGGCCGCCTCGCCCGTCTCTGCCCTTGCCGTCTCTTCTGCCGCGGCCGTTTCCACGGTCACTGCGGTCACGTCTGGAATCCAGATCATCTAAAGATCTTGCCGGACGGTTATCGAAGATGATATCTTCATTTTCCTCACCCATATTCATGCGAAGCAGTGCAGCTGCCAGCTCAAGGGAGGTGTAGTCCTCCTCCAACAGCTTCTTCTCAATGATGTGGGAAATACGGTTCAGATCCATATCTGCCAGAACTTCCTTCGCCTGATCCAGGATTTTTTCTGCCTTGATCTCGGTAATGTCATCCAGGGACGGAATTGCCTGCGGAATGATCTTGGTCTTACAGTAACGCTGGATGTCACGCAGCTTGTACACCTCGCGGCCGACAACGAAGTTGAATGCGATACCCTCGCGGCCTGCACGTCCGGTACGTCCGATACGATGTACATAATACTCATCATCCTGCGGGATATCGTAGTTAAATACTGCCTCTACATCATCTACGTCAATACCACGCGCAGCCACATCGGTTGCTACCAGGATCTCGGTTCGTCCGTTGCGGAAGCTGTTCATAACGCGGTCACGCTGCACCTGCTTTAAGTCACCATGCAGTCCCTCTGCAAAATAACCGCGGCCCTGAAGCTCCGTTACCAGCTCATCGACCTGCCTCTTGGTGTTGCAGAATGCGACGGAAAGCTTCGGCGCGTACATATCGAGCAGCCGGCACATAACCTCTACCTTGGTCTTCGGCTTTACTTCATAATAATACTGGGTTACCTTCGGCACGGTCAGCTCTTTCTTTACGACCTTGACGATCTGCGGATCCTTCTGGAAGTTCTCCGCGATCTTCTGGATGGCTGCCGGCATGGTTGCAGAGAACATTACCGTCTGACGCTCCTCAGGAAGCTGGCTTAAGATGGTCTCCATGTCCTCTAAGAAGCCCATGTTCAGCATCTCATCTGCCTCATCCAGCACAACGGTATGTACCTGATCAAATTTTACAGTCTTACGGCGCATATGGTCCATAACACGGCCCGGGGTACCGATGATGATCTGGGTACCGTCCTTTAAACCGCGGATCTGGCGTACAATGTCCTGTCCTCCGTAGATCGGCAGGATTTTAATGCCATGCATATACTTTGCCAGGTTACGGATCTCGTCTGCTACCTGGATGGCCAGCTCACGGGTCGGACAAAGAGCAATAGCCTGCAGCTTTTTCTTCTTCGGGTCAATCTTCTGAAGAAGCGGGATACCAAAGGCTGCTGTCTTACCAGTTCCGGTCTGGGCCTGGCCGATGATATCGCAACCCTCCAGCTCTACCGGAATGGCCTTCGCCTGGATCGGGGACGCCTCCTCAAATCCCATATCTGTCACGGCACGCAGGATACGATCATCTAACTGTAACTCTTCAAATTTTACTGTTTCCATTCATTTTCCTCATTCTATTTACAATCTGTTTTCGGGTTTTACGCAGGATCTGTTCCAGTGGGGGAACCCTGCGGTACAGGCATGCAAACACCTGCCTCCGACAGATTTTTGCACACAATCGCATGAAAAAAGAAGATTCAGGATGGTATTCTGAATCTTCTTCAGCACAATTTTGTATTCTAACATACGGATTTTGGAATGTCAATTTTCTTTTCAAGTGCAATCCGTAATTGTGCAATCCGTAATTCATGATAGAATCATGATCACGAAAAGTTCCCTTCCGGCGACAGTCCCTGGTTTGTTCCATAGGTATTGTAAATCTGCTCAAAGGTCCCCTTCGGCGCCTGGGCGATAAAGGATGCTCCGCTGCCGTACTTTCCATACAGCTTCATGATCTGGGCCATCTGGTCCTTTTCGATGGCCACGCAGCCGGAGGTGTACTCCTTAAACTCACCGGAGCAGTGTAAAAACAGCGCGGAGCCCTGATTCTTGATGCCGTTCGGATTAAATCCGGCATCAATGGCGTAGTCATAATATCCGGCATAGCCGCTGCCGCCGACCCGCTCGCCTTCTTTGGAAAGATCACGGCTTAATTTGTTGGTATCGTCCTCCCAGACATAGGTATCATCTACCTGGATATAATCGGAAGGAAAGCCCTCCAGTGCTTTGGCCTGTCCGAACGGGGTATTCATTTTAAATACTCCGATCGGCGTGGTCTTATCGCCAGAGTGCCGGTGATTGCTCATGCCATTCATACCAAGATATCCTGTTGTTTCCACACACTTCTCCCAGCTTCCTGCTGCGCTGCTCCGCTCAAAAGCATAAACATTGCAGCCACTTCCGCCGGTTCCTTCCACGATCACCAGTACCCGGGCTTCTTCCGGAAGCACAAAGCGGGATGCAGCTGCGGTTCCTGCCTCCCCGCTTCCGCTCTCCTGCGGCGCTTCAAAGCTTACGTTTGTTGCAGCTGCCGTGTTCTGTCCGCCTCCCGCTGTTAAAACCGGAGTAGAAAGAATCGCTGCCGCCATATAAATTCCTGCATGGATTCCCATGTTTTATCCTGCCTTTCTATTACTGTTCACGCGTTGCGCAAACAGCAATGGATTTCTTCTATACTAGATAGAGCCTGGTTCTTTATACCTTGAACCGATATCCCACGCCCCAGATGGTCTCAATATACTGCGGCTTCGCGGTATTGAACTCGATCTTTTCGCGGATCTTCTTGATATGAAC
>OGFR01001474.1_pt1 | contig 10041 bp, 7 predicted proteins | sample 1571001 | NCBI WGS metagenome assembly OGFR01 (sample SAMEA2582064, study PRJEB24529) | metagenome | biome: Human gut stool | place: China | collected 2011 | reverse complement strand
CCTTTATAATCCCACGTTTTATCCACAATCAATGATTGATGTGAAAAATCAAAATCCTTTGGCGTTAATGCTAAAGCTTCTGAAAATCGCATCCCAGTTTTTGCTATTATCAATATCAACCAATCCCAGTTAATCTCGGATGTCAACTTCAAGTTAACTAACAAGGTATGTAATTCAAACTGATTTAGATATTTGATTTTCTTTATTCTCGGTGACCGACCTTTTATAATAGCCTTCCGCGTCGGATCCCTATCAATAAATCCTTCATCCACTGCATCCAATATAGCTGCTTTAATTTGATGATGAAAGTCCATTGTTGTTTGTCGTTCATGAAACTCTGCATAATCATTTAATAATTGTTGATACGATATTCTGTTTAATTGTGAAAGCTTAAGTTCAGGAACTAATTTTTTTAACCATAATAGAGTTATCTCATATTTTCGCATTGTTACATTACGAATAGCCCCTTCTTTATAAATTCGTATCCACTTTTCGTAATAAATATAAAATAGTTCGGATTTTTCCTCTATTGTCAACATAATTCTACCCCACCATTTACGCTGTTCCCACATAGAAATGGCTCTTGCTGATGAAGGGTAATAATTCTATCAAGAGCCTCTAAAAATGAACTAATTTTTTCTTGTTCTTTTTCATTTGGTATATTAATAACTTGATTTTTTACTAAATCAGAATTTAAATTCACTTGACTACCTGGTTGACCATACTTATTCCATTCTTCTTGGAACATTTCTAACCACCAGAAAGCATATAAAATATTAAATTTAGGATTTAGAAAAATTAAAAAACCATCATGAACACCTGTTGGAACGTAATTGATTACAGGTTTTCCTACTGTTGCGGCAATACTCAATAATAAATGTGGCGTTTTTACAACACGAGTTTTATCTTGACCTAATTTAGATATTTTTTGTTCTAAATATCGAATTCGACCATCCTGGGCTGTAACATCTGCAATTCTTAACCAACCTACATCTGAATTATTATCAAACCATTTTGAATCACTTATCGGTCTTGGAGATGCACCACGTACAATTTCAGCTAAATCTCCCAGCTTACGCTGTTCCCAAGAAAATAAAAAGCCGTATTAAACACCATATAATGTCTAATACGACCAAATCTAAACGTTTCTGACCATATACGGACAAAACTTCGGATATTCTATTATTAACAAATATACTTTAAGATTTTATGTTGCTACTTCAATTCATCTCTTAACGGTATAACTTCATCAAACAAACATACTTCCCATGCTTCTATCATGTGTTGAGGGTATGAAAATGGATCAGAATCGGGGTGTTGTTGTACATATACAGGATAGTTAGCACTGCCTACTATTCTATTTTTATTGTATATATCTTCACCTAGTGTAGATTGATTTACAGAAACCATAAGTTCATCCGGATCAACACACCATGTTGATGCAAAGGATTCAACAATAGAGTCATAAGCTTTAGTAAAATATTCTCTTTTTATTTTCAATAGATTACTATCTTTATCTATCACCTGTGTATCAATATCATCAAGAATATGTTTATAAATAGTACGGACTGATTCACTCTTATTCAACTTTGTTAAAGCATCTTCAATTTTTGCACGAGTATCTTGACTGTTCGCCTCATATTCACTTAATAAAGCATCTATATAGCTTTTATCAACAGTATATGTCTGTACTGTACTAGAATCAAAGAAATCAATTAATTCAATACCAGGTTCATTCTTATCATCAGGTTTTAAGGATGTTTTTATCGTATTATATAAGCCAATATTGTCTTCTATAATTGCAATCTTTTTAGAAAAGGTACCATGTTTGTCATTATCAAGTTCTATATTAAAGTCATCATATGAGGCAATAGCACGATAAGCTTTATTTAAATCCTGGAAGCACTTCACAAAGTTAATTCGATCTGAAACAGGAGCATATTCAGTAATAGGATTATTTGGATTTACAGCATCTAATTTTACTAAAGCTGTATATGCAGCATTAAACTTCTTTTTAGATTCTTCATATGTTGGATAGATCAAACTACTATTATTATTCGTTTGAGAATACAATCGAGTTGCTGCATATACATGTTCCTTCATCGTTGCAGGTTTTCTAAAAGTTGTAATCAAACCTTTATCTTTTCCTTTATATGTTCGATTAGTTCTAGAAAATGCTTGTATGAGTCCAGCATATTGTAAGTTTCGATCTACAAACAAGGTTTGACATCTAGGAGCATCAAATCCTGTTAATAATCGATCTACAACAATAACTAAATCTAAATGTTTACCAAATTCTTTAAACTCACCCTTTTTACGAGCTAGTCTATTATTAATATCACCATTATAACGATTAATACTTTCAATAGTCCAAGATGTCCCAAACATCTGATTATACTCATCAATAATCTCAGCCATTTCAGTTTCTTTTAATGCTGAATCCTTTGTATTTTCCTCTAAAGAGTATGTAATTGCCACACGTGGAAAATCTGGATCATTCATAACCGCACCCTGTCGCAAAGGATTATTGGGAAACTGTGTTTCTAACCAGTTCTTATGGGCTGTAAATTTCTTAATTGCCTTATAATAACGCTTCGCCATATCAATGGAACTAGTTGTCAAAATAGCAGACATTGTTGGCTTACCATCTTTGAATACAAATTTACTATATGCATTGTTAGGGCTTAAAATTTTACGAATTACAGATTGAATATGGTCATCTGACTCATAATGTGTACTCTGTAAATATTGCTCTTTATCAATATCCTTCATAGCTTCAATAGTAGACACTAGCTCCTCATCGGTATAATTGATATTTTTTTCTTCCGAACGCATTGCCCGATACACTACATTCGCCAGTTCATCCTGATGTATAGTAGATTCATGTTCTACCTGAAATCCCAATACAGATCCATCTTCAAGCGCATTTTTTATAGTATATCGATGTAAAACTTCTCCATATTGATCATGTGTAGTGCGGGCATATTGACCATCAGAACTCTTTTTATTCTCCTCAAAAATAGGTGTACCTGTAAATCCAAACCATGTCGATTTTGGAAATACTTTTTTAATATCATCCATATTTTGAGCACTAATAGCCCTGTGGCATTCGTCTACTATAAATACAATATGTTTTCCTCGCAAATTAGTCAGTTTTCCTGTTTCTTTTTCTTGCAAGTATTCAACAGCCTTATTTAGTTTTTGGCGTGTAGTCACAATTACTACATTAGAACTTGAATCCTGTTTAAGAGCATTTGAAAGCTCCTCGGTATTCCCCGTGCCGACTATAAGTGTATTTTTGTTAGTATTTACACCTATTGAGTAAGCAGAGGCAAATTTAGTAAACTCTGATGTCGTTTGATTATCTAAATCTTTTCTATCTAACAGCATAATAGTTCTATCTATCCCACTCTTTTGGGCAAGTAGTTTTGTAGATACAAAACTAGTTATAGTCTTACCTGAACCAGTTGCATGCCAAATATAACCAGATTGATGTTTACTTGCGGCCTCATAAATTGCTTCTATAGCATGAATTTGGTATGGGTGTAAAACCATTAATATCTTACTGCTTGCTTCTTCACTAAGAATCATATATTCAGATACTAATTCATGAGCTCTTGGAATATTTAATACCTGCTTTGCAAACTCATTAATATTCTCAACCCTTGTGTTATCTCGAGTTCGCCAACCAAACATAAATTTTTCTTGTAACTCACCTTTTGGAGCAGCAGCCATATATCGAGTCGTTTGTTCATTAGACATAACATATAGCTGTAGCGTTTGGAATATAGTATTTGAAAATGTCCCTTCATCAATATATTTTTCTATTTGGTAATAGGCTTGCTTAATCCCATCCTTTGCTATGGCTGTCTTTAATTCTATTTGAATAATCGGCAGACCACTTATCAATAAAGTAATATCAAATCGACGACTTCGTTCTTCTAAGTTAGATTTATTTTTTGCAATTTGATGTACTATTTCATAAGAAGAAAAACCACCATTTTTTTCAATACTAGAATAAATAATTAACTCTATACGCCCTAAACCATTATCTCTTTCCAGAACAACTGAACACTTTCCCTTTTCACCACGCAGCCATTTTGCGGCTTCAAATGGCGTTTTAGTATTTGCCAATATTTCTGATCGGATTCGCTCAAACTCACTATCAGTTAACATATTATCATTAAGTTCACTTTTATTTCGAATCTCAATAATATTACGTAAATTGTTCCATAAATCTTCTTCTGTTTTTAAATCCGAACGAAAAGTCCATTGTCCATGTTGTGCACAAAGTAAATCAATTAGATTTTGTTCGAGCTGAGCTTCTTTTGTATTATTTAATTTCCCCATATAGTTATCCCTATAATTCTATACAAACATTTTTTGAAGCAAGCCTTTTTTTACTTCTTGTAACCTTTCTAACTTACGCTGATGAAGGGTAATATACTGATCCAACTTATAAAAGAATTGACCTATTTTAGATTCTTCTTCAGATAATGTAGACATAACTATAACATTTTTAATGGTACCTAATCCTAAGTTTTTTATAGTTGTACCCGTCAAATTCTTATAAAAATAACTTTGTATTACATTACCTTGTAGTTGATAAAACAAAAAATCTCTATTTATATTTTTAGGTGTAATATAAGCTACACTTTTTCCTAACATGATACTTTCATTATTATATCTAGCAAGTGTTCCTATCGTGCCATTAATTGACATTAAAATAGATGTACTATCTAATCGTCTATCATCATTGCTTAAAGCTTCAAATGCTACCTTTTTTGTTTCTTCTGTAACAGAAACCTTACTATCAACTAAGTTATTGCCATTAATAAAATAATAGCTCCCATTTTCATCATATTTAGGCGTGCCATGTAATCCATCACCTATAGATATCGTTAATTCATCTAACTTACGCTGTTCCCAAGCATCAGTAAACCCTTTAAATCTAACCCCTGGAATTTGACTTCCATTTCTTGGAAATAATTTTTGTAACAATGATTTTTTAGCTAAATTAAGTTTTTTAAGCTTACACTGATGAAGGGTAATATACAAATCTAAACTATCAAGTAGATTAGAAATTTTATTTTGCTCATTAATAGTAGGTAAATCTATGGTACCCTTACACAACTTATCATAGTAGAAATATAATCTAACGCCACCCTCTTGGTACTTCTCAATCAAACGATTAAATTGATTTGATTTAAACCAGTGCCATAAGAATTTATCATTGACTATATCTGTAGTCTTAAAAACCTCATACAATGAACTAACAATAACATTATTAGGCTTATCATAATAACCAATTGATCCAACATTAATTCTGGCCGGATTATAAGCAAAAGAGTTTTGACTTACAATATAATACATGCTTTTATCAGCAGTTTTCATTGTTCCACCATTCTCAAATTGTTCATCCTGAGGAATAAAACCAAACTCATTAGAAATTGAATAGCTCTCATAGGGTTTGTTTTCTTTATTTTTTATACCTGATAAATATGTAATATCTGAAAACTTACGCTGTTCCCAATCTTCAGTAAATCCCCTAAATCGTATTCTTGGTTTATTTGCCATAATTAAATACCTCAAGTACACCATTTAACCAATCTTTATCTTCATCAGTACAGTCTAACTGAAGAAGCATATCATAAATTTCTTTTTCTAATTTTGCTTCTTCTTCTTTAATAGCATTCAGCTCTTTGCCAAGTACAACCATGTCAATAGGAGCTTCTTCTTCAAAGGTATCAACATAGCGTGGAATATTTAGGTTAAAATCATTTTCTTTAATTTCTTCAAATGGTGCTAAATAAGAGTACTTTTCAATACTTTCACGATTTTTATAAGTATCAACAATGCGTTTTATGTGCTCTGGTTCTAATTTATTCTGATTTTTGAATTTTGTGAAATCATTGCTTGCATCAATGAATAACACATCACGTCCTGGGCGATTCTTTTTAAGAATAATTACAGTAGTCGGTATAGATGTTCCAAAAAATAGATTTGCAGGCATCCCAATCACCGCATAAATACTTCCATCTTCTAATAATCTTTTTCGAATTATACCTTCTGCTGCCCCTCTAAACAAAACCCCATGTGGCAAAACAATTGCCATGGTACCAGATATTTTTAAATGATAAAATCCATGTAGGAGAAAAGCAAAATCAGCTTTAGATTTAGGTGCCAACTTTCCATAACGGTTAAAACGTGCATCATCCATAAATGTAGAATCTGCAGACCAATTTGCAGAGTATGGAGGATTCATAACTACAGAATCAAACATATACGGCTCATCTGTCGGCCAGTCTTTATTTAGTGTATCCCCATTATGTAGACGTTGATCTTCAGCATTTACTTCATGAAGTATAAGATTCATGCGTGCAAGATTATATGTAGTTACGTTAAGTTCTTGTCCATGGTATTGTACACGATTCGGATTATTTAAATACTTACGTACATTTAGCATCAATGAACCAGAACCCATTGTAGGGTCGTATACAGTAAACGATGGTGTATCCTCTTGTCCAATTGTTACAATTTGAGCCATCATATCTGATACTTGTTGAGGGGTATAAAACTCACCTGCTTTTTTACCTGAACCAGCAGCAAATTCACCAATCAGATATTCATATGCATCGCCAATCACATCACCATCATGACCTAACACATCAACTTCATCTAGTTTTTTAATAACTTCACTAATGGTAATATTTCGTTGATTCGCATCTACACCAAGTTGTTTTGAATCTAAATCAATATCATCAAATAGACCTTCGAACTGTTTGTATGCCGTTTCCAATCGTACAAAAGCATTTCTCAAATGAACCAATTCAAAAGAGTTATCCTTAACAGAATTAGCAAGCTCACTAAAAAGATATTGTGGTTCTATATGATACCCTAACGTATCTGACATAGTCGCAATAAAAAACGCTTTGCTTTTATCATTTAAAATATAAGATTTATACAGTTCTGTTTGCTTTGCTACTGTATTATATTCATCAAGGGATTTATAAGCTTTTACAACTGTAGACTCTAATAATTTATCAGATAAATATTTATAAAAAATTAGCCCTAAAAGATAATCTTTATATTGATCAGCACTCATCTTACCGCGTAAACTATCAGCAGCACTAAATAATTTTTGATTTAATTCGGCACCCATAATATCTCCTAATTTTTCATGATTTATTCATAGTAATTAATTTTATTCTACTACAAAAAATGCCACATATAAACACTTTACTAGAGTAATAGTGTTTATATGTGGTAAAGCTTACATATATATTTTCATAAATTAAATTTGGAATCAAGTCAAGATTATATATGAGATTGACTATTTCCCTTATTTTCCATATGATTTTTCATATATACCTTTAGGCATAGCTCCCATCCCAGCTTGGCTTTTAGCATATTTATCTTTGTCATTTGCATTGTCCACATATTGAACTATATCGCGTAAGTCTTTTGCTGGTGTTTTATAATCTAAATCAGCCATTATAAAGTGAGTATATAAGTATTTATCATCATATAGCGATTGAATGTACATTCTAGATTTAGATCGTTCTACTTCCATATAGATAGCAGGAGTGGCATCATTCCAAACCGTTGCGTATTGAATTGGCTTGAAATCAGAATATGGCTTATACATAATGAAGAATCGTATCAATTTATAATTAATTTGATGACGATTAGCTAACTCTTCCGGTTTTAATTCTCTCACCATGATACCTTCACGATATTTTTTACCATCATAAATATAAATTGCATCATTATCAGGGCCATGATAGGTTAAATCACTTGATTTTAACGTTTGGAACGTGAATCCATTAATAGTTATGGGTTTTGTTTTTGAAAGTATTTGTTTTGCTGGTTCAATTGAAGGTAGTACATAATTAACTAATGGTGACATTAGCTCTTTATATACGTACTCCTGATCATGTGTCTTTAATAGTTCTAGTTCCTTTTTCTTAATCAAATCATAACTAATATGATAAGATATCAAAGGATCAGACTTTACGCCAAAGTTAATAGCCCCTTCTAAAGCTCCACTTTTATTCTGCCCAATCTCCCATGTAGCATTTCTAACAGTAGGATACGAGAACGAATTTTCCTTAGCTTGGCTTTCACTACTCTTACGAATAGTATAATGTAGATTGCCCTCAATTAAACGAAAATTCCCTTTTTTAATATCTGTAGTTAATGGATCCCCTTTTATAGTTTTACCGAACTGGCTACTCTCTGGCACAGTAAATTTAATATTTGCCCCATTATCCTTAAGAATAAAAACAGAAGAAGACTGTTTTATAGAATGATATAATTCTTTTGTGAAATATACCAACTCATCTAGTGTCCATTTTTTAGACCCATTATTGTTATATTCATCTCGTATCTGATTAGCTATAATATTTTCAGTCTTTTGGACTTCATTACCATTCTTACGATAATTCTGATATGCATCCTTTGATATTGTAGGATCCGCACCTGGTATATTAATATCAATCGCATGACTTCCTAACGTAACACAGCTTAAACATAATGCAGCCATCAATATACGTTTCATAATAGACTCTCATCCTTTCACATAATGCCTCTCAAATAGTATATATGTATAGAATATCATATTTTAGTTGACATTTAGTAGTACAATATAAGTATAGAAATGAGGAGGTGATACCTATGAAGTTTACAAAACGTATGATTGTCATGACGCTTTTAGCCGTGACAGCGGCTGTATCTACAGGATTTGCTTATGATTATGTATGCAATGGATCACAAGCAAATTGCAATACCAATGCTCAGTATAAATGTAATGCAGATACTCAATACAATTGTAATACAAACGCTCAATACAACTGTAATAATAACAATACAGTTTGTAACAATACTAGCCAAAGTTATTGCGGTCCAAACTCTAATACAAGAGGATGCGGCGGATATAGAAGATAATATGATAAGTACACTAAAAGCCTATAATACTGTATATGTACTATAGGCTTTTATAGAGTTTATAACAAGAATACTATTTAATGCATCAATGTACTGATAAGACACAATTTAAAGCTACACTTGTATTAGGAGTTCATGCGGTTAAAGTATTCAATGGCTTTTGGTGTAAAACCAATATAGGTATTACCAGCTGCGTACGGTCCTAGTTCATATGGTTGGTAAACTAGATCAATGTTCCCCTTACCGCGTAAGCAATAGTTATCGGTTACATATTTTACACTCCATCCATTTGGAATATAGCTCTTTGTATGATTACCTGTATAATAACTTAATACATGGGATCGTAAGCCGTTATCCAATTGTGCTGCATTCGCAATTTTTATATAGTTATATAATGGAATGCGTTGACCTGTTACTTTATTATATACAAGACCTCTTGTATTATACATACCATGAGCAGCTCCGGCGTAGTAATAATAGGTAGTTAGTAGGATTGAAACAACTTGACTATCCTCATAGGTAACCTTATAGTTTTGAGAAACTTGATAAATATGTTGGTTGTAATACATATCCTTTGCTTCGAGTACATAATTTGCAATATCTGTATTAATAACTCTTTGAGCATAAACATGATCTGTATAAACTAAAGGATACTTTAAATCTAAATTTACATCTGATTGACTGCCTGTAACAACAGTTGCATACGTTGGTACAGTTAACATAACACCTAACATAGAGGTCATACATAGCTTTTTAAAGATTCCCATAATAATGTCTCCTTTTACAAGCACCTTAAATAGGTTTATTACTATGTTAGTTCTACAAGCTATAATAAAACTCCTCTTTTATATTTTACTTTTTTGATAGTTTATTTCACTTTATAAAACAGCTAAAACGATTTAGTATTTTACACTAAAATATAAATGTAGCTATATCATACTTTCACCATACAAAAAAGGACCCTCCAAAGAGAGTCCTTAATCTGTATTATTATGCTATTAAGCGTTTTTAGCTACTTCCATAAACTCATTTATCTTATTTCCTATGAATAGTCATATTTTCAAAAGCAGTACCATAAGCTTCTTTAAAGATATA
>OGFR01001470.1_pt1 | contig 10072 bp, 10 predicted proteins | sample 1571001 | NCBI WGS metagenome assembly OGFR01 (sample SAMEA2582064, study PRJEB24529) | metagenome | biome: Human gut stool | place: China | collected 2011 | reverse complement strand
GCATACATGTGATCGTCGGGCCTAATGGCTGCGGTAAAACAACGATGATGAAGGGGATTTTAACACCCAGTATGGTCAGTGAGGGCAAGGTTTTGCTGGCTGAAAGAGAATTGAATACCTATACGTTAAATGAGCGTGCTAAATGCTTTGCCTATCTTCCGCAGACTAGGCCGATTCCTCATATTCACGGGAAAACATTAGTGGGACATGGCCGCTATCCATATCAGGGCTTTCTGCGCTCCTCCACCCAACAAGACCGCAGCATCGTGGATCAGGTTATGACCCAGACTCAAACAACACGCTTTGCGCATGAGTATGTGGATGAGCTTTCCGGCGGTCAGCGCCAGCGTGTGTTTCTTGCCATGGCCTTGGCACAGAACTGTGAGTGGCTGCTGCTTGATGAACCGACAACCTATCTGGACTTTACTTCACAATTAGAAGTCATGCAGCTGATTAAAACGTTAAAGGAACAGGGAAAAACAATCCTGCTGACACTGCATGATCTGAGTCAGGCGCTGCAGTTTGCTGATGAGTTAATTGTGATGAATGATGGAAGAATTGAAGCACAGGGCAGCGTTGATCAAATTCTTGCCGATCATTTGCTTGAACGCGTTTTTCACATCCGCATTAAAATCTTTAATGAAAACGGAAAAAGCTATCCGTTTATTGAAGCAGAAGTATAGAAAAATGATTTCCTTTATGTATTTAGGAAATCATTTTTTTATATTTTATCAATTTCGCTGTCAGCGCTTGGCTGTTTAAGGCTGGAAAGGGTATTATTGGCTTAGGCGGAAGCCATGGCTGGATATTCTTTTCCATCCATAGGACATCGTGCCAGCAGCCATCCTTATAACCGCTGTTATGAAAGATGCCGATGGGCTTATACCCCAATTTTTGATGCAGGCGGATGCTGGCTTCATTGGGAATCGTAATGCAGCCATAAAGATTTACATAATGCATGCTTTTTAAAATGTCTTCCAGGGCTTGGTAGAGCAAGGTGCCGACGCCTTGATTGTGAACTTCAGCTTTCAGATAAACACTCAACTCAGCATCCCAGTCATAAGCGGCCCGCTCGCGCAAACGAGAAGCATAGGCATAACCAATAATTTCTCCATCAGCTTCACATACAAGCCATGGAAACTGTGACAGCTTGTGATGCACACGCTCGACAAATTCTTCATAAGCAGGCACCTCGGTTTCAAAAGTAATCGAGGTTTTCTCAATGTAGGGCTTATAGATCATAAATACTTCCTGAATATCTTGATCTTCAATACATCGGATTTTCATATTCTGTCTCCATTCTATTCATTTATATTGAACTTTTCGACAAATTCTGACATATAAAACAATCAATCGATCAATCCAAAATGTTTTAAGGCTTTGGCAATGCCATCTTCATTCACAGCAGGGCAGACATAATCAGCCGCCTCTTTAGTCTTTTCATTTCCATTTGCCATACATACACCAATCGGCGCGTCCTGAATCATTTCAATATCATTATCCGAATCACCAAAAGCAATATAATCACCATCAAGTCCCCAATAAGCCATCATTTCACGGCTTGCGGTCGCTTTATTAAAATCAGCCAGCAAAAAGTCAGCGTTTGTTTTAAAAGCCGATACACATTGAATACCCGGCAATGAATCAAACACATGCCAATTAAAACCTTCAGGAGCATAGGCTACAACTGCATTCACTGGCTTGCCGTCCCACGGTTTAATGATTTTCGGCACCGGTACATTAAAATGAGCAAATGCACTCAGCATATTTTCGTCAGCCTCTTTTAAAATATAATCTCCCTCATCAGAAAGAAAACGCACATTCAGATTATATAGTTCTGTTAATCGCAGAATTTCTTCAATCTGTTTCAGTGTATAGGTATGCGTATTAATCAGTTCACCGTGCTGATTATAAAAATATCGGCCGCCGCCGCCAATGAAGCCATCCCAATCATAATATTCAAAAAGCTTAATATTATTGGCCGTAGACTTTAAACGTCCGGTATTGATACAAATTTTTATTCCTTTTGCGCGCAGTTTATTTAATGCCGGTAATAAAGAAGCAGGGAACTGTTTGACAGCATTGTCATACAATGTTCCATCGACATCAAAGAATACAGCTTGGATTGGTTTCATAGCATCAGACTCCTTTTTTATAAGCATACAGTAAGTAATAAAAAAAGGCAACTGATAAGGAAGGGAAAGCCGATAGGTTTAATAGATATTGACTCAATGTGTTAACTGTGGTAAACTTTACGATAGTTAACTTAAACTAACAAAAGTGAGGGATCTTGATGATGATTGATAAAAGGCTGCTTGCGGAATCCGGGCATGCGAAGAAATATATTATGAAACAGGTTTTAGTACAATGGCTTGGCTTGCTGCTGAATATAGGCATTGTTTATACGATGGCTGAGCTGATCAGCAATGTCTGGCAGCAGACTTTGACTGTATCGAGACTGAATCAGGGCAGTCTTTTTATTCTTGTTTTACTTCTGCTGCGAATGCTGTCTGCATGGCTTAGTTCTCATTATTCCTATAAAGCCAGCGAGGATATTAAAGTAAACCTGCGGATACGTCTTTATCAAAAGCTATTGGCTTTGGGCAGCGGCTACCGGCGTATTTGTTCGACCAGTGAATTGGTACAGCTAAGCAGTGAGGGCTGTGATCAGCTGGAAACATATTTTGGCCGTTATCTGCCGCAATTCTTTTACAGTATGCTGGCACCATGTACGTTATTTATCCTGCTTGTTTTTATTGATTGGAAAAGCGCGTTGGTGCTTTTGATCTGTGTGCCGTTAATTCCCATTTCGATTGTGGCTGTTCAGAAATTCGCTAAAAAACTGCTGGCTAAATACTGGACTTCCTATACGACGCTCGGTGACAGCTTTTTAGAAAATCTGCAGGGCTTGACAACATTAAAAATTTATCAGGCTGATGGCTACAAGAACGATATGATGAATAAGGAAGCTGAACAATTCAGAAAGATTACCATGAAGGTGCTGACGATGCAGCTTAACTCGATCAGTGTGATGGATATCGTCGCCTATGGCGGCGCGGCAGTTGGCAGTATTACCGCTTTAATCGCTTATGCCAACGGGTCACTCAGCCTTTGGGGTGTGCTTGTCATTTTAATGCTGTCAGCAGAATTCTTTCTGCCGTTAAGACTGCTTGGTTCCTTCTTCCATATTGCGATGAATGGGATCGCGGCAAGTGAAAAATTATTTAAGATTCTGGACTATGAGATCACAGAACAGCCATCAGGCAAGCTTGATAATGCGCCGATTTCGATTCAGCTCAAGCATGTGAATTTTTCATATGATGAAAACCGCCAGATTTTAAAAGATATTAATATGGAGATCCAAGCCGGCCAGTTTGCGGCCATTGTAGGAGAAAGCGGCAGCGGCAAGAGTACATTGGCAAGCTTATTGATGGGACTTGAAAAAAGCTCAACCGGCGCGATTTTATTTAATAATCAAAATCGGGAAACGCTGAACGATACTGAATTTTGGAAACATGTAACCTATGTCGGTCATGAATGTGTCTTGTTTAAGGGCAGTGTTCGTGACAATCTGACAATGGGTAAAACCATTGATGATGAAGTATTATCAGCTGTTTTAAAGCAGGTTCAGCTCTATGATTTTATCATGAGTCTGCAGGGCCTTGATACACAACTTTTGGAACAGGCTTCTAACTTATCCGGCGGTCAGCGTCAGCGTTTAGGCTTGGCGAGAGCCTTGCTTAAGGACAGTGAAATCTATCTGTTTGATGAAGCTACAAGCAGTATTGATGTCGAGAGTGAGGATGCGATCCTGCAGGTAATTCGTACATTGGCTAAAACTAAAACCGTAATTATGATTACCCATCGGCTGGCCAATGTAAAAGAGTGTGATATCGTCTATGTGATGCAAGAGGGCCGCATCGCAGAAGCCGGCAGTCATGAAACGCTGCTTGCGAATCAGTCAGTATATGCGCAATATTATCAGAAGCAGCAAGAACTAGAGGCATTTACAAAGGAGGCCGATCATGAGTAATTTTAAAGTCATGCGTAAAATGATTACGCTTGTAGCACCGCTGAGCGGCGTGATGTGCATCGCCGTATTAATGGGTGTCATCGGTTATCTATGCGCTATCTTCATACCGGTTTTGGCAGTCACGATTGCTGCCTATCTTGGCTCTCATTCACTTGATTTAACGATTCCTTTCCTGATTTTAATTTTATTAGCTGTATTGCGCGGTATCCTGCATTATCTGGAACAGGCATGCAATCATTATATTGCTTTCAAACTGCTTGCCTTGATTCGAGATAAAGTGTTTAAAGCACTGCGCAGGCTGGCACCGGCAAAGCTGGAGGGGCGCGACAAAGGGGAATTGATTGCACTGATCACCAACGATATTGAACTGCTTGAAGTCTTTTATGCCCATACGATTTCCCCAATTCTGATTGCCCTGCTTTGCGGCATCGTTCTGCTTTATTTATTTTACCGCGTTCATCCGCTCTTTGCGCTGATTGCCTTGATTGCTTACTTGCTGGTCAGCATAGCCATCCCTCTAGTTGTCACTAAGCTGGGAAAGGAAGCCGGTAATCGGGTTCGCGGCAGAATATCAGCACTAAGCGGATATTTGCTTGCATCTTTGCGCGGCATGCTTGAAATCCTGCAGTTCGGTAATGGCGAACAGCGCCTTGAGGGCATACGTTCACAAAGTGAAGCTGTAAATCAGCTGCAGAAAAAGCTCAAAGATATCGAAGGCCTATCCCAGTCATTAGGCAGCTTCGTGGTTGTAGGAGCAGCGTTATGTACACTTTATACAGCGCTGATTCTGGTGCTTAACCATGAGTTATCATTCACCGGCGCGCTCTTCGCTTTCATTTTAATGTTTTCAAGCTTCGGCCCCTTTTTGGCTTTGTCAAGTCTGTCCAATAATCTGTTAGTGACTCTGGCCAGCGGCAGACGCGTACTCTCACTGCTTGAGGAAAAACCGCAGGTTTATGATATTGAAGGCAAAGCGCCGGCTGAATACGGAAGCATTCATGTAGATCATATTGCCTTTGCTTATGATCAGGAAATGATTCTTAATGATGTCAGCCTCGATTTTGATGAAAAGAAAATTATCGGCATCCATGGTAAAAGCGGCAGCGGCAAGTCAACCTTGCTGAAGCTATTAATGCGCTTTTGGGAAATTCAGAAGGGCGGTATCAGTATTAATTCACGGCCGCTGAATACCATCAATACAGAAGATCTGCGGCATATGGAAAGCTATGCGACACAAGAAACCGTCTTATTCCATGATTCGATTGAGAATAATCTGCGCATTGCCAAGCTTGACGCAAGCCATGAGGAAATCACTGCGGCTTGTAAGAAAGCGAGTATCCATGAATTTATAGAATCATTGCCGCAGGGGTATCAGACACCGGTTGCGGAGCTGGGCAGCTCACTGTCAGGCGGGGAACGTCAGCGTATTGGCATAGCCCGTACCTTCCTGCATAATTCAGACTGCATTTTGCTTGATGAACCAACCAGCAACTTAGATGCATTAAATGAAGCAATCATTTTAAAATCACTGGCTGCCTGCACAGATAAAACAATTATCCTGGTATCACACCGCAAATCAACACTAAAGGCAGCTTCGAAGATTATTGAGATGGAAAGCGGGCGGGTCAGCTGATGACGGATACAAAGAAAAGGGAAGCGGAGAAACTGGTTGTTGAACTGATGATCAAAAGCTATTGTAAGCATACCCATCATGAAAAACAGCTGTGTGTCTCATGTCAGGACCTGCTGCTTTATGCCTGTCAGCGCATTGATTGCTGTCCGTTTATGGCTGTTAAGACATTTTGCAGCTGTAAGGTTCATTGTTATAGTTTAGAGAAACGATCACAGATCAGAGATGTTATGAAAAAAAGCGGCTGGCGGATGCTGTTTCATCATCCCATACTGCTGCTTAAACATGGCCTCTCATCAAGAAGGAGACACAAATGAAAATATTCTACATGGTTCTTGGCACAATTTCATTAGTTTTAGGCGCAATCGGTATCGTACTGCCCATCTTGCCGACCACACCATTTTTGCTGCTGGCTGCATTCTGTTTCACTAAATCTTCAAAGCGTATGCACCGTTGGTTATGCGGAACATCACTTTATCAAAAGCATTTGGACAGTTATGTACAAAATCGAGCGATGACCTTAAAAACAAAGCTCAGTATTTTGATTCCGGCAAGTATTATGCTCCTATTCCCAATGATTCTGGTCGATCATATCCTAATGCGTTTATTCATTACCGGCTTACTTGTTTTTAAATATTGGTACTTCTTTTTCTGTATTAAAACGATCCAAGCGGAAACTGCTGAATAGAGCTACAAGCGCTGGCCTTATCTGTGATATAATAAATCCGAGGTGCAGTGAATGGAAAGAAGTAATTATAATTTAATTGATTTATTAAAATATATATGCGCAATATTAGTCGTAGCTGTCCACGTGAATCCATTAAAGGATCTGTCAGAATGGGCTAATTTTGTTGTAATTAATATCTTTGGCCGGGTAGCAGTACCGTTCTTTTTTGTCTGTGCCGGTTACTTTATTGCCAATAATCTAAAAAAACGCGGCGATGTTTATATTAAAGACTACATGATTTCTTTGATGAAAACATATATTATTTGGAGCATTATCTATTTGCCCTTTGGTATCTTATGGGTACAGAGCAACCTAGATATTCCGATTATTCTTTATCCGATAGCCTTAATCTATGCGTTTTTTAATGTGGGAACGTTCTATCATTTATGGTATGTACCGGCATTGGTCTTCTCAGTGCTGGTTACTTTCTTTTATACTAAAAAATTCAGCCTGCGTTCTTTGTTTATTTGGAGTTTGATTCTGTATACGATCGGAGCCGCTGAAACATATAACGCTTATCTTGATCCAGCGCTGCAGTCCATTGTCGCCTCTTATATGGGAATCTTTTTCACAACCCGCAACGGCTTGTTTTACGGCATGATTTTTGTTGTCATCGGTTTTATTGCCGCTCAGGATAACTGGCTGACAAGGTTTAAAAAGAATGGCTTAGCCTTTTTTATCTGCTTTTCAATGCTGATTTTTGAAGCTTTCCGAATGTATAATACCGATGGTTATGATTTTAATTTCTTATTTATGCTGGTACCCTTATCTTACTTCATGTTTCAATGGGCAAGATCGGTAAACTATCACCGCGACTGCCGCAAACTGAGAGATTTAGGCAGCTTATATTATTTTACGCATGTGATGTTTATTGAACTGATACCGATGGGCTTAGGCTTGATTCATCAGAAACAGCTGTTTGACAGCGGTTTGTTCCGTTTCGTTAGTGTCATGCTTTGTACCCATGGCTTATCCATGCTGATAACGATGATCAGAAAATTCATCAAACATCGACAGCTTTCGACACAATAAGACAAAATCTGCAGCTCAGCTGCTTTTTATTTGTTGATCATAACGGCGGTATTTGGTTTTGTGAATCGAAAATAAGGAGAGGGAAATAATCAGTAATTCAATCATGGCAAATATCAGTGAGCTGCTTAAACCCAAGGTCAGTATCCAGCCAGCCAAAAGCAGCAGCGCACAGCCCAAGCCATCAATCAAGAATATGCTCCATAAAGGAATGGTGTGTGTGAAATCAGGATAATTGGTTTGCTTGCCGATCATTTTTAAGGCTGCCCACAGCAGGAGGACACATAATGCGAGATTGCAGACTTCACTGATCCAAGGTGAGAGCCCATATTCATTAAAAATCAGTTTATCAGCAGTGCCATAAATCCCAAAACGGCTTAAGAGAACATTGATAAAACTCATAATACAAGCAAATCTGAAGGCATCAACAGCATAAGCGGTAATTCTTAATTTCATATCCATATCCTCCTTTATCTAAATTATAGTGTGAAAATGATTATCATACAAATGCTTATTCATATTTTTCTAATTCTTTTGTTTAATTTTTACCAAAGCCTGCCTAAAACTAATAAAAAAGCAAATAATGTTGATAAATAGGGACTTTTTGTATTATAATGATAACTACGTTAAGAGTTGTGAAAAAGGGGCGGTACATATGATCGTGACAGTAACATTAAATCCGGCGGTTGATAAGGTAGCCCGTCTGGATGCAATTAGGGAGTATGAAATAAATCGTCTTAGCAAGGTTGAAAGTGATGCGGGCGGCAAGGGAATCAATGTATCACGGACGATTAAGGCCTTGCATTCAGTTTCAATCGCGACTGGTTTTTTAGGCGGCAGCGGCGGTAATTTTATTGATTGTCTGCTTCAGCGCGAAGAGATTGAAAGTCATATGATTCAGATTATCGGCAATACACGCAATAATTTGAAGATCGTAGACGCGGATAACCGAATGACGGAATTTAATGAAGAGGGGCCTTTTATTCTGCAGAGTGAGCAGGATGAATTATTTGATTATTTACGCGGCTGCTTAGATGGTGAATGTATATTGATTCTCTCAGGCAGCATGCCAAAGGGAATGTCGCGTTCCACTTACAGCCGATTGATTGAAATGGCTAAGGAAAATGGCTCAGTGGTTATTTTAGATACGACATACCGCCATCTTGCAGACAGCATTGAAGCTAAACCGGCAATTGTCAAGGCTAGTCCTGATGAATTGCGCCAGCTGTATCATATTGACCATGAATTAAGTGAAGCTGAGCTGATACAATGCGGTAAACGGATGATTGAAGACTATGATTTGCAGATGGGAATTACGCTTGTTCATCAGCAATGTGCTTATGTATTTACTGCCAGCAATGTTTTTAAGACTGAATTTCCTGATGTCGATGTGAAAACCAGCGTCGGTGCCGGCGATGCCTTTGTGGCGGGATTTGCGGTTGGTATGGAACAAAACGCCGACATACATGAAGTCATTCAGTTAGCCAGCGGCTGTTATACTGCGGCAATGCTCAGCAAGAACGCGCATCCTACTGATATCCATACGATTAAGGAATGGGCAGGCAGGGCTGAAATTATAGAACTTAAATAGCGGATCTAATGATCCGTTTTTATATTTATATATGTAAAAAAAAGCTGCGGTTGAAGGCATTTACGCCATTAGCCGCAGCTTAAATTTATTAACCAATCAATACACCGCACCACATACCGTTGTAATAACCGATACCGATTGATGTATAACGGCCGCTCATTAATGATGACCAATGAGCTGGTGATGACATCCACCAATTCAGCGCTGCTGAAGGGGTTGTGCCAGCATATGTAAGAACTTCACCGGCTGTATTATAGCCGACGCCATAAGCATCAAGAGCCGTAGAGAAATATGTACCATTCGGCCGATAATGTGATACATAACCACTGGCCTCCGCAGCTCTTAATTGAGCGGCAGCACCAAGGTTGCCAGTATCCATTGTCAGCGACCCCAGTCCGTAGGATGCACGGTAGGAGTTAATCAGATTTGCAAGTTCGTAAATTGAACCACTAGTATTAGCACCGGCAGAATAAGATGCAAACGTTGTGTTATAAGTCGCAAGGCGGGAAACTGCTTCCTTTTCCTTAACAGCGATATATAAGTATTCGGTTGCCGTATTGCCGCTTGAATCAGTTGCCGTATAAATACCGGTATAATGACCGCCGTTATTGATATCCAAATCATTCGGATCAAATTCCCATTCGGTTATCAAGCCATCAGCATTATCCCAAATATAATCGACCCATTCCTCCGGAACGATTTCCTCTCCGTTATCGAGGAGAATTTCACTCGTAGTTAAATGGATTTCCGGTGCAACGGTATCCTTAACATCGATTTCAACAGTGAAATTATGTTTGATATTCGTATCAGAGAACAGATAGCGGAGTCCGTCGTCTATCCTGTCAGGCACGTACCTGATCCATTTTTTCAATCGGTTCGGTTTCATTCGTAGCAAGTATCATTGCCGGATTAACATTGCTGGCACCCTGATCATAAACAGTCAGAGTTCCTGTTTGTTCACCTAGTTTATCAAAATCTAAATCGGTTTCAATAATTAGCGAGTCAATCGCATATGTAGATTTTGATAAATCAGCTGACTCGATTTTCTTTGCTTCCGCAACC
>OGFR01001467.1_pt1 | contig 10093 bp, 6 predicted proteins | sample 1571001 | NCBI WGS metagenome assembly OGFR01 (sample SAMEA2582064, study PRJEB24529) | metagenome | biome: Human gut stool | place: China | collected 2011 | reverse complement strand
TTATGTCGCTGAAGCGACCCGCCGCAGGCGGAGAATCCTGCAAGCAGGATTCTTTTACATAATATCCAATCTGACCTCTAAAAAATTCAAAAAATTGGTCATTGAAATAATGACACATTTCGCGTATGATAACTTCAACATATTGATGCGTCAATATATAAAAAATCTGATAGTGAGAATCAAACAGGCAATCTGGCTTATTGATATGGGCCTTCTATCAGATCATATGAGAGGGGACAGTTATTATGAATACTCAGAACAGCACAATTACAAAACTTGCAGAGACAGCTCTTATGGCTGCGTTATGCTATGTATCTTTTACATTCCTGCAGATTAAGATCCCTGTACCGGGCGGTGATGCAACATCCATCCATATCGGAAATGCATTCTGCGTACTGGCAGCACTTCTGATCGGCGGTGTATACGGCGGATTGTCCGGTGCCATTGGAATGGGAATCGCAGACCTGATGGATCCTGTATATATTACAGGCGCACCAAAGACATTTGTACTGAAATTCTGTATTGGCCTGATCACAGGTCTGGTAGCACATAAGATTGCAAAGATTAATGAAAGTACAGATAAGAAATATGTTTTCAAATGGAGTGTGATTGCTTCTGTAGCAGGTCTTGCATTTAATGTTGTGGCAGATCCGATCGTAGGATATTTCTACAAACAGTATATTCTCGGACAGCCTCAAGAACTGGCACAGGCACTTGCAAAAATGAGTGCTGTAGCGACATTATTCAATGCAGTTGTTTCTGTGATCCTGGTAGCAGTGATCTACAATGCAGTACGTCCGGTACTGATCAAGAGTCATCTGCTTACAGTCACCGGTAAGAAAAAAGAACAGGCAGCATAAACGGAAACAAAATGAATAAGACATAATAAAACAGCATTTCGGGTGCAGAACCTGAAATGCTGTTTTATTATGTTACAGGAAATTATTCCGTAATGTTCTGCGCAGAAGTTTTTACTTGTCTGGCGAAGAGAAAACAGGCACAAGTCATAAAACGCAATTTAAAGAATATGTGCTTTTTTGACCTCAAAGTAGCACTTTTTTGGACATAGTGTAATAAGATAGAAAAAATAAATTGTGCATATTTAACAAATGACGAAAAAGAAAGATAAAAAAATTCAAACTTATGCGAAAAAGGTATTGCTATTTCAGAAACAAAGTGGTATTATACAACTATCAAAAAACCTTATGCGCAAAAGGTAAAAAGAAACAGTTAAAAAAATGACGAGGTGACGAAAATGAAGAAAAAAGTATTTGCAACACTTTTAGCAGTATCTATGATCGCATCAATGGTTCCGGCAGCAGTATCCGTACAGGCAGCAGACGGTGACAGTATTCGTCTCGTAAACGGTAAGATCGAAGTTGACGCTCAGTTGAAGAAATTAGCTGAAATGTATGAGAAAGAAACAGGAACTAAAGTAGAAATCGAATCCATGGGTGGCGGAATCGATATCCAGGGTACTCTGAAAGGATACTATCAGTCAGATAACATGCCTGATATCTTCGTAAATGGTAGTGGAGCAGACTTTGCTAACTGGACAGATATGTTAGTAGATATGAGCGATCAGAAATGGGCTTCTGATACAGATGCAGCTTATGTTGATGAGAGCCAGGGTACAATCGGTTTCCCATATACAACAGAAGCAATCGGTCTTGCATATAACAAAGACATCCTTGATAAAGCGGGAATTGATCCTTCCACATTAACAAGTCCGGATGCAATCAAAGAAGCATTTGAGACAATTGATTCCAAGAAAGATGAACTTGGACTGACAGCAGTTGTAGGTTATGCAGCAGAACCAGTTAACCTTTACTGGTCAACAGGTAACCATTTATTTGGTACATATCTGGATGAAGGTCTTGACAGAGATGACACTACTTACATTGACATGCTCAATGATGGCGGTAAACTTGACGAAGGCCGTTTCACAGATTTCGCTAACTTTGTAGGTCTTCTGAACCAGTATTCAGATCCTGCTCTCCTTGTTTCCGGTACATACGATCAGCAGATCCTGAACTTCTCATCCGGTAAATATGCATTTGTTACACAGGGATCTTGGATCGGTGCAACAATGGTTGGTGATGACGCTGACGCTTACAAAGAAGCTGGTAACTTCGAAGTTGGTATGATCCCATACGCATTCGAAGACGGACAGGATACAATCCTTACAAGCTCCCCATCCTGGTGGTCCGTATACAAAGATGGTAATGTAGAAGCAGCAGAAGCATTCCTTCAGTGGCTGACAACAGACGAAGCTCAGGAAGTCCTCGTAAAAGAAGCTGGATTCGTAAGTCCATTCAAATCCTGCACAATCGTAGGCGACGATCCGTTTGCTCAGACAATTACTGATTATCAGAAAGCAGAAAAGACATCCGCATGGCACTGGTCAATTCCAGGTTTCAAAGAAGGTATCGCACAGAACTATACAGGTCAGGTATTTGCTGACTATGCATCTGGAAGCCTTGATGAAGCTGGATTTGTAAAGACAATGCAGCAGGTTCTTGAAAGTGCATATGCAAACTAATAATTGAAACTTATGGGCGGCGCTTATGTTGCCGCCCACTTTTATTTGCGCTGCATACCTGAGTAAAGGTCCGGCAGACCTTTACCCAGGTACGCAAAAAGTTTAAGACGCATTGATTTTTGCTTTGAAATAAGAAATAGGAAGGATGAAGGCAAAATGAATACAAACAGTGCTAGTAAAAAAGCAATTTCCATGGTATGCCTGATAGCCGGTATTATTTTACTGGCAGCAGCATTGATTCAGGATATTTCCGGAAGCGGAGCTGGCTGGAGAGGTCCGGCGCTGATCATCGGTGCAATTGGCATCTTACTGGGAATGTATTTATTCCCAACATTAAAACATCACAGAAGCATCGTTAACTTTATATTTGTATTTCCGTTGTTATTTACATTTGTAGTAACAGTTATTATTCCATTATGCCTTGGTGTATTCTATTCCTTTACAGACTGGAATGGAATCAAGATGACAGGATTTATAGGATTTGCAAACTATAAGGCAATGTTCAGTGAACCAAGTTTCCTCTGGTCACTGATCATCACAATTCTGTTTGTAGTTCTGAATATGGTTCTGGTAAATGTAGTAGCGTTTATGCTCGCATTACTCTGTACTTCTAAGATTAAGGGACTCTCATTCTTCAGAGCTTCCTACTTCCTGCCAAACCTGATCGGCGGTATCGTACTTGGTTATGTATGGCAGTTCGTATTTAACAACGTACTGATCAAGATGACAAATAATATTTCACTTCTGTCAAAGACAAACACAGCTATGATGGCTATCATCGTTGTTTATATCTGGCAGTATGCAGGTTATATCATGCTGATCTATGTAACTGGTCTGACACAGGTACCTAAAGATGTACTGGAAGCATCACAGATCGATGGCGCAAATGCAGTTACAACATTATTTAAGATTAAGATTCCGATGATCGCAGCTACAATTACAATCTGTACATTCCTTACCTTAACATCAGCATTCAAACAGTTCGATGTTAACATGGCTTTGACAAATGGTACAGGTTCTGTCGCAAGTTTCTTCGGAAACTATCTGACAAACGGTACTCAGATGCTGGCTCTGAATATTTATAATACAGCGATCTCCAAGAACAATTATGCACTTGGTCAGGCGAAAGCTATTCTGTTCTTCATTATCCTGGCTGCTGTATCTATTATTCAGGTTAGAATTTCCAATAAGAAGGAGGTTGAAATGTAATGGTTACGAAGAAAACTCCAAAGGTAGTGCTTACAGCTGTTGCGATTGTTATCGCAGCGTACATATTATCTCCTTTCTATCTGGTACTTATTAATACATTTAAGAATGCAAACGGTATTGTTGCAAACCCTGTAAGCTTTGTGGGTGCAAGCTTTGCACAGTTTAAGACAAATATTTCAAACGTTGTCAACAACTCTAACTTCAGTTTCTGGAGTGCATTCGGAACATCTGCGATCATTACAGTTGTTTCCCTTGTATTACTTGCTTTATTCGGCGGTATGGCTGCATGGGTTATCTGCCGTAACAAGACAAAATGGTCTACAGCTATTTACATGACATTTATCGCATCCATGACAATTCCTTTCCAGGTAGTTATGCTTCCTCTGGTTTCTACATTCCGTGATGTAGGTAAATTCCTTGGAATCAGCATGCTGCAGTCTATCCCTGGTATCGTATTTGCATACTGTGGATTCGGTGGTGCTATGACGGTATTTATCTTAACTGGTTTTATTAAAGGTATTCCATATGAACTGGAAGAAGCAGCAGCGATTGACGGATGCTCTCCTGAGGGAACTTTCTTCCGCATTATCCTTCCGCTTCTGAAACCGGTTATTGTTACTGTTACTATTTTGAATGGTATGTGGATCTGGAACGATTACCTTCTTCCTTCTCTGATGTTAGGACAGAATGGTAAGGTTAAGACTCTTCCGGTTGCTGTACAGGCGTTTGTTGGTTCTTATGTTAAGCAGTGGGATCTGATCCTTACTGCAGCACTCCTGGCAATGATTCCGATGATCATCGTATTCCTGCTTGCTCAGAAGCAGATTATGAATGGTATGGTTGAGGGTGCTATTAAATAGGCTTGCAAATACTTTTTGAAAAGCTGTCGTTTTCCTCATTTATTGGGGACGACAGCTTTTTTATGGTTTCAAAGGGGACGCGAAGAAAAATAAATGTTTTGAACCACGGCTGCGGGGCAGGAACTCTAAGCCTTTGGAAATTTGCTAAAACCATGCCAGAAAAATTCAAACTCGCTTCGCTCAGACAGTGAATTTTTCTGACATAACGCAAATTCCCAAAGACTAAGAGTTGCTACACCCCCTGTAGATGTGGTTAAAAACATTTATTTTTCTTCGCTGTGAACTGGCTGGGACTGTGAATGATAGGTATGGAAGTGTGTTATTGGAGATGGAATGGATAGAAACGGAACATAAACGGAATAGAAAATGATAGTATAAATTTTACAGATATGGGCTTGAAATGTTGGGGCTTTTATAGTAATGTAGATGATACAACGCTTAAGGCGAGGGCTGTCTCCGGACAGTCTGTTTTTGTGAAGAAGGATGAGGAAAAGTTTTATGGAGAGGACGAAGGAGAAGTCATCGTTTTGTAAGAAGTTTATCGGTGACAGGAAGTTTTATATGATGGTTCTGGCTGTGGCTGTTCCGATCATGATCCAGAATGGAATTACGAATTTCGTGAGTCTGCTGGATAATATTATGATCGGACGAATCGGTACGGAGCAGATGTCGGGGGCTTCCATTGTGAATCAGTTGATTTTTGTCTATAATCTGTGTATTTTCGGAGGGGTGTCCGGAGCGGGTATTTTCACGGCGCAGTATTTTGGACAGAAGGATCACGAGGGTGTGAGGCAGACATTCAGGTATAAGTTCTGGATGGCTGTGATTCTGACGATTGGAACGATTTTGCTGTTTTTTACTGTTGGAGAGAATCTGATCAGTATGTATCTGCAGGGAGAGGGTACTGCGCAGCAGATCGCAGATACGCTTAAGTATGGAAAGCAGTATCTGGATATTATGCTGTTGGGATTGCCGCCGTTTATGATGGTGCAGATTTATTCCAGTACTCTGAGAGAGTGCGGAGAGACTGTTCTGCCAATGAAAGCAGGGGTTGTGGCAATCTGTGTAAATCTGCTGTTTAATTATCTGTTGATCTATGGTGTATTTTTCTTCCCGAGACTGGGTGTGAGAGGTGCGGCAATCGCAACTGTGCTGTCACGTTATGTGGAGGCGGCAATTGTAATAGGCTGGACACACAGGCATACGGAGAAGAATGCATTTGCAAATGGGCTGTACAGCACGCTTAAGGTTCCTGCGAATCTGACAAAGAAGATTCTGGTCAAGGGTACACCGCTGTTGTTTAATGAGACTTTATGGGCTTCTGCCATGGCGATGCTGACTCAGTGTTATTCGATTCGAGGGCTGAATGTGGTTGCTTCGCTGAATATTTCCAATACCATCAACAATGTGTTTAATATTGTGTTTATTGCGCTGGGAGATTCTGTTGCGATTATTGTGGGGCAGCTTCTGGGTGCGGGAGATATGAAGAAAGCAAGAGATACAGATAACAAGATGATCGCGTTCTCAGTGATGTGCTGTACCTGTGTGGCAATGGTGATGTTTGTTATGGCGCCGCTGTTTCCAATGCTTTATAATACCAATGATGAGGCAAGGGAGCTGGCGAAGTATCTGATTATGATCACTGCATTCTTTATGCCGCAGAATGCGTTTTTGCATGCAACCTATTTTACTCTGCGTTCCGGTGGAAAGACGATTATTACGTTCCTGTTTGACAGTGTGTTTATCTGGTGCGTCAGTGTGCCGATCGCGTTTGTGCTGAGTCGTTATACAGGGATTCATGTGCTTGTGATTTATGCATGTGTGCAGCTGGCAGATTTGATTAAGTGTGTGATTGGATTTGTGCTGGTTAAGAAGGGTGTGTGGCTGCAGAATATTGTTTCATCATGATAAAAATTTTCAATAACATTTGGCTTGACTAACCGATATACTATAGTGTATTATCAGAAAAAATATTTATATTCTCTTTGCACTGCATTACATTCAACAGAATGCGAGATCAACAGTACAAACTGAGCAGGCGATGCCCGAGATGCTCGAGGGCGTGGGGCCGGGCCGCGCGAAGCGGCAGCAGATATGAAAATTTTCAGACATATCTGTGGGACAGTGTATGTTCCGCAGGTGTGTCTTTTTGTTTTCTGAAAAGTATGTTTTGGAAAGATTTTCTTTTAGAGGGATTTTTTTAGGAGGATTTTCTGAGACAGGTGCAGTTCCGAAATACAAAAAGACCCCTGTAAGACCGCACTTTGATAAGTCACAGAAAGGAAATATGTTTTCTGACTGTGGCGCAATGTATGTGACATAAGAAGAACCTGTAAACTCAAATATAGGAAAGTACAAAAGCTTATATATTTGAAAAGAAAATTTAGGAGGTCCTGGTTATGGAACAGACAAAAAAATTAAACATGACAGCAATGTCAGACAAGACAAACAGTAACACGACAGCTAAGAAGGAAGAGCCTGCATGGGAACATAAGGTGGCAATGAAGGTATCAGGTGTGAGTATTGCAGTAAACCTGTTACTTTCCTTATTTAAATTACTTGCCGGAATTCTGGCACATTCAGGTGCCATGATCTCAGATGCGATTCATTCAGCATCTGATGTGGGAAGTACTTTCGTAGTAATAGTCGGTGTGAATTTATCCAGCAAAAAATCCGATAAGGAGCATCAGTATGGACATGAGCGGATGGAATGTGTATCTTCCATTATTTTGTCCGGGTTACTTCTGGCAACCGGTATCGGAATCGGTATGAATGGAATTGAGAACATTATTAAGAGTACTTCAGGAGCAAGCATTGCAATTCCCGGAACATTGGCACTGATTGCGGCAGTTGTTTCTATTGTAGTGAAGGAGTGGATGTTCTGGTATACCAGAGGTGCAGCGAAGAAAATAAATTCCGGTGCATTAATGGCAGATGCATGGCACCATCGCTCAGATGCAATGTCCTCTGTTGGTGCATTTATCGGTATCCTGGGTGCGAGACTTGGCTTCCCGATTCTGGATCCGATTGCCAGTGTGGCAATCTGTGTACTGATCGTGAAAGCATCTGTAGATATTTTCAGAGATGCAATTGATAAGATGGTTGATCATTCCTGCGATGAGGCAACAGAAGAGAGCATGAGAGAAGTGATCATGGGAGTGAAAGGAGTGAAGGGAATCGACCTTCTCCAGACACGACTTTTCGGTTCCAAGATGTATGTGGATATTGAAATTTCAGCAGATGGAACGATTCCTCTGGATGAGGCACATGACATTGCGGAAAATGTTCATCATACCATCGAGAGTAAGTTTAAAAACGTAAAGCATTGTATGGTGCATGTGAATCCGGTGAATGAGTAAATAAAAAGCGGGGCTGTCCTAAATATAATTTGGACAGTCTTGTTTTTTATTGGGTAATCATCTAAGCGAAACTTGTATTATCTGTTCTTTGACTGGAAATTTTACATAAATATAACATGGATATTCCATGGAATTGATATTCAAAGTTTATAATTCTAAACGTTATGGGATGTCAGAGTCAAAAGGTTTGACAAATTTTGCCACTGATATCACGAATAAAAAGAGTGAGGAATTATTTGAATGAAAAAACAACATAAAAAGACAAAAGAAATTACAGCACCTGTATATATGATGAACAGAGAACTGTCCTGGCTGAAGTTTAATGAGAGAGTTTTAAATGAGGCAGGAAATCCAAGAGTTCCGCTTGCAGAGAGACTGACATTTGCCTCTATTTACCAGTCAAATCTGGATGAATTTTACAGAGTCAGAGTCGGAACTCTGATGGATCAGATGGAAGCATCTGAAGTAATACGTGAGAATAAAACAAACATGACCAGTGAAGAACAGGTAACTGCAATCCTTCAGGCCACCAGAAATCTGGATCAGAAAAAGGCAGCTATCTATGAACAGCTGATGGGAGAACTGGAGCCTTACGGAGTGCGTCTGATCAATTTTAACAGATTATCTGCAGAGGAAGGCAAGCTTCTGGAAACATATTTTGATCAGGAAATCGCACCGTATCTGTCTGCAAACATTGTGAGCAAACAGCAACCATTTCCATTCCTGAAAAATAAAAATATTTATGCAGTGGCATCACTGATGAGCAAGGGTGGAAAAACAAAAACAGCTATTATCCCTTGCAGTAATACTGTATTCAGACGTTTGATCGATATTCCTACAAGAAAAGGGACTTTCATGCTTTCAGAGGAACTGATTCTTCATTTTCTGCCGAAAATGTTTAAGAATTATGAGATCAGGGAGAAAGCGCTGCTCCGTATTACCAGAAATGCAGATATTGATACAGAAACCATTTATGATGAGGATCTGGATTACAGGGATGCAATGGAGAATCTGATCAAGCAGAGAAGACGAATGAATCCTGTAAGAATGGAGTTATCCAGAGAATTAAATAAAAAGATGATAAGTTCACTCTGTAAGGAGCTTCATGTGGATAAAGAACACGTATTTTTGACCAGAGTTCCGCTTGATATGTCCTTTGTATTCGGACTTCAGGGGTATCTGAGAAATACTGCCCAGGACAAACTTTTCTATCAGAGAAGAGCTCCCAGAATGACACCGGAGCTGGATGATAAGAGCCTTTTGATTCCACAGATTATGAAGAAAGATGTACTGTTATCCTATCCATTTGAAAATATCAGATCTTTTATTAATCTTCTGAATGAGGCTGCAAAGGATGATTCTGTTGTATCCATCAAGATGACATTATATCGTCTGGCGGACAAGAGTCAGATTGTAGATGCTCTGGTGGAAGCAGCAGAAAATGGAAAAGAAGTTGTTGTACTTGTAGAGTTGAGAGCCAGATTTGATGAGGAAAGCAATATTGAATATTCCAGAAAACTGGAAGAAGCTGGCTGCAGAGTAATCTATGGACTGAATGGATATAAAGTACATTCCAAGCTGTGCCTGATCTCCAGAAAAACAGATAAGGGTGTGTCCTATATCACACAGATCGGTACAGGTAATTATAATGAAAAAACATCTGCACTTTACACAGATCTGTCACTGATCACAGCAAATCAGGAAATCGGAAAAGAAGCAGCAGAAGTGTTTGCAGCTCTTCTGAAAGGGGAAGTTGTTGAGAAATCCAATCTTCTTCTGGTTGCACCGAAATGTCTGCAGAACAGAGTTCTGGATATGATACAGGAAGAAATCGACCAGGTGAAACAGGGAAACGAAGGATATATTGGAATCAAAATCAATTCCCTGACAGATAAGGTGATCATCAATAAACTGGTAGAAGCATCTCAGGCAGGTGTTAAGATAGAAATGGTTGTCAGAGGTATCTGCTGTCTGATTCCGGAGATAAAAGGATACACAGAGAATATCAAGGTTATAAGTATTGTAGGACGTTATCTGGAGCATTCCAGAATCTACCGTTTCGGTACAAAAGAAAGAGAAAAAATATATATTGCATCTGCTGACTTTATGACAAGAAATACAGT
>OGFR01001457.1_pt1 | contig 10148 bp, 9 predicted proteins | sample 1571001 | NCBI WGS metagenome assembly OGFR01 (sample SAMEA2582064, study PRJEB24529) | metagenome | biome: Human gut stool | place: China | collected 2011 | reverse complement strand
TCCTGCGGCCAAGGAGATGCTGGAGGCAGCCGGGTATGAGGTGGTGGAGCTTCTGCTCCTGCCGGATGAGCCGGGCCAGTTAAAGACCCAGCTTATACGTCTGGCCGACAGCCGCCAGGTGGACCTGGTGCTGACCAGCGGAGGAACGGGATTTTCCCTCAGGGATCAGACACCGGAGGCCACCATGGCTGTGGCTGAGCGCAATGCGCCTGGAATCGCTGAATTCATCCGCATGAAGTCCATGGAGGTGACAGACCGGGCCATGCTCAGCAGAGGCGTGTCTGTTATCCGGGGAACGACCCTGATTGTGAACCTGCCGGGAAGCCCCAAAGCGGTTAAGGAGAGTCTTGGCTTCATTCTGGGAAGCCTTGACCATGGCCTTAAGATACTCAGGGGAAGCGCCTCGGAATGTGCCAGAAGATAACACGGCGCTGCGTAATTATCAGTGAATATAGCACCCGCTACCTATGCCAGGTGCGCGCCTGAGAGCAGGTTCAGACATGCTCCGGAGAGACCCATAACAGAAATATAGGAATACAGGTATTTGTCCGGTATAAATGCTCATCCTCAGCAGATGGGCATTTATGTGGGAAACGATATGGTCGTCTGAGTATAACGAGTACCTGTATTTGTATATAAAAAAGATTAAGAATTACAGGAGGAATTAATTATGAAGAAACAGATTTGCATGATGATGGCGGCAATGATGGCAGCGGCAGCTCTGACCGGATGCTCAGGCGGCGCAAAGGAGACAGCAGCAGCTACCGAGGCAGAGACAACGCAGGCAACTGCCACTGCAGCAGAGACAGAAGCAGAGACTTCTGCCAGGGAGACCACCGCAGCCCAGGCAGGCGAATCCACAGAGATTCTGGTTGCGGCGGCGGCCAGCCTTAAGAACGCCTATGAGGATGAACTGATTCCCATGTTCCAGGAGCAGTATCCGGGCGTGACAGTGAAGGGTACCTATGACAGCTCAGGCAAGCTTCAGACACAGATTGAGGAAGGACTGGAGGCGGATGTGTTTATGTCGGCTGCGGCAAAGCAGATGACAGCCCTGGACGAGGAGGGCATGATTGAATCTGACACCATCACCAGCCTGCTGGAGAACAAGATTGTGCTCATTGTTCCAACAGGCAGCAGCGCGGGCATAGAGAAGTTTGAGGACATTGAGAAGGCAGAGACCATTGCTCTCGGGGATCCTGCCAGCGTACCGGCAGGACAGTATGCAGAGGAAGCCCTTACCAGCCTGGGAATCTGGGATAAGATACAGGACAAGGTAAGCTTTGGAACCAACGTGACAGAGGTGCTTAACCAGGTGGCCGCATCCAGCGCTGACGCGGGTATCGTATACGCTACCGATGCAGCCAGCATGGCGGACAAGGTGGAAGTGGTGGCAGAGGCTCCGGAGGGAAGCCTTGCCAAGAAGGTCATTTATCCTGTGGCGGTGGTGAAGAACACGGCTCACCCGGGGGAAGCAAAGAACTTTGTGGAATTCCTTAAGACGGACGAAGCCATGAAGGTATTTGAAGAATACGGATTTACAAAAGGCGAGTAAGGAAAAGGGGAGGATCCATTCATGGACTGGTCACCGATACTGATATCTATGAAGACAGCCAGCCTGTCGATTTTCATTACGTTTTTTCTGGGAATCTTTGCGGCGTGGGCTGTGGTGAGCATGAAAAATGAAACATGGAAGCTGATTTGGGACGGCGTGCTTACGCTGCCCCTTGTCCTTCCCCCTACGGTGGCCGGTTTTTTCCTTCTCTATATGTTTGGGGTCAAACGGCCGGTAGGACAGTTTTTTATTGAATATTTCAGTGTTAAAATCGCATTTTCATGGACAGCTACGGTGATTGCAGCCGTGGTCATGTCCTTTCCTTTAATGTACCGCTCTGCCAGGGGCGCATTTGAACAGGTGGACCAGAACCTGGTGGCGGCAGCCAGGACCCTGGGCATGAGCGAGTGGGGCATCTTCTGGAAGGTGCTCATGACCGGAGGCCTGCCGGGGGTTGTCAGCGGAGGCGTACTGGCATTTGCAAGGGGACTGGGAGAATTTGGGGCCACTGCCATGATTGCGGGAAACATAGCAGGCAAAACAAGGACCCTTCCCATGGCGGTCTATTCAGAGGTGGCCGCAGGCAATATGGATACGGCGTACCGCTATGTGGCGGTTATTGTGGTCATCGCATTCCTGTCCATTATATTGATGAATTGGGCAGCATTAAGGCCCGTGAACCGGAAGGGATGAAAGGGGAACAGCCGTGAACTCAGAATACAATCTTCATTTGGAAGTTGATATAAGAAAGAAATTAAAGGATTTCAGCCTGGACATCAGCTTTGAGGCCGGACGGGGATGCCTGGGCATACTGGGGCCGTCGGGCTGCGGCAAAAGCATGACCTTAAAATCCATAGCCGGCATCATCCGCCCGGACCAGGGCAGGATTGCCCTGCGCTATGCCCAGGGAGAGGCGGCCGGGGGCCGTGTTCTCTATGACTCTGCCCTCAAGATCAATGAGAAGCCCCAGGTAAGGCGTGTGGGCTATCTGTTCCAGAACTATGCCCTGTTTCCGGGCATGACCGTGGAGCAGAACATCATGGTTGGATTAAAGGGGGGACGGGGAAACGCGGGGCTTAGAAGGCGCCGGCCCATGTCCGGGGAAGCCAGGCAGCAGAAGGTGTCCGAGATGGTGGAGCGGTTCCGGCTCCAGGGGTTGGAAAAGCGATTCCCGGGCCAGCTGTCGGGAGGACAGCAGCAGAGAGTGGCCCTGGCCAGGAGCCTGGCCTATGAGCCTGAGGAGCTTCTGGATAAGATTGTCGAGGTGCGGGGCGCTGCTGTTAGACGAGCCGTTTTCAGCCATGGACACATACCTGAGGGAAGGGCTGCGCCTGGAGCTGGCTGACGCCCTTAAGGATTATGACGGTGTGACCATTATGGTGACCCATGACAGGGATGAGGCCTACCAGCTCTGCGACAATCTGCTGCTCATGGACCGGGGATGCGTGCTGGCGGCCGGAAGGACACGGGACATCTTCCAGAACCCGGTTACATGCCGGGCAGCCAGGCTTACAGGATGTAAGAACATATCCAGGATTGAACGGCTGGGGGAACGCAGAATACGGGCCGTGGACTGGGATGGGCTGGAGCTGGCCACGGACCGTCCCGTGGGCGATGACATAACAGGCGTGGGCATCAGGGCCCATGATTTTGTACCCCTGTCGGAGAGCAGTGCCAGGGCTTATATGGAGCGGGAAGACGCAAATCTTATAAAAGTATGCGCTCCATGTATTTCCGAAATGCCGTTTGAGTGGTATATTACTTTACAGAACGGTTTGTGGTGGAAGAAGGAGAAGGATATCCACACCCACGATACGGCGGGAGTGGTTCCCCGGTGGCTCAGGGTAGAGCCCTCCGCCCTTTTGCTCCTGACAGGTGAACTTTAGGGGCGCGTACCAGACTGTTAATATACCAGGAAAGGCGGAACAGACTTATGAAGACAGGGGCTGTCATTATCGCAGCAGGCCACAAGAGCACAATCAGCCGTTTTCAGCCCATGCTTCCCGTGGGGGACAGCACGGTTATACGAAGAATCATCATCACACTGAAACGGGCGGGAATCGATCCGGTGGTAGTGGTTACAGGGCAGAAGGCGGACGAGGTGGAAAAACATATTGCCGGACTTCGGGTCATCTGCCTGCGCAACCAGGATTATGAGCAGACTCAGATGTATTACAGCATCTGTATGGGGTTAAATTATATAGAGGATTTATGCGACAGGGTATTTGTCCTGCCTGCCAAATTCCCTATGTTCCTTCCTGATACCATACAGCGGATGATGGGTTCCCGGGCCATGGCCGCCTGTCCTGTGTATGACGGGAAACGGGGCCATCCGGTTCTGGTGTCCAAGGCAGCCATTCCGTCTCTTTTGATCTATCACGGTGAAAGAGGACTCAGAGGGGCCCTGCGCCAGCCGGAAATCAATGGGCATCTGGAAGAGATTCCGGTGGAGGATGAGGGGATTATCATGGCCGTGGAATCGGACGAGGACTGCGCCCTGGGCAGCCTGGGCAGGGAAAAGCTGGCCGTATATCCCCAGGTACAGCTGACATTGGAGCGCAATGAAGGGTTTTTCGGACCCCAGGCAGCCCAGTTCCTGTCTCTGATCGACCACACAGGCTCCATGCAGACAGCCTGCAGGCAGATGCATATGTCCTATACCAAAGGATGGAAGATTTTAAAAGAGGCGGAGCGGCAGCTGGGCTACCCGCTGCTGATTACACAGTCAGGAGGGGCGGAGGGAGGATTTTCACAGCTTACGCCCAAGTCTAAGGTTTTTCTGGACCGCTACCTGCGGATGGAAAGGGAACTGCGCATGGAGGGGGAGCGGCTTTACAAAAAATATTTTACCGGGGAGGAAGAGACGGAGTCATGAAAACATTATTTACAGAGTTAAGACAATTACTGGAACAGGGGGAGGAAGCTGTCCTGGTGACTATCATTGCCAGTTCCGGCTCCACTCCCAGGGGAACCGGATCCCGGATGCTGGTAAGGAAGGACGGGTCCATAGAAGGAACCGTGGGCGGGGGCGCCGTGGAGTACCAGGCTATACAGGCAGCCCTTAAGGCCATGGAGGACAAGGCTTCCTTTGCCAAAGGCTTCACACTTACCAGGAACCAGGTGGCGGATATCGGAATGGTGTGCGGAGGAAATGTGGTGGTATATTTCCAGTACATCCGTCCCGGCGACCAGGTGCTGACCGGTTTCTGCGGCCAGGTCCTGGACGCCCTCTCAAAGGATGAGGACAGCTGGCTTATACTGGATATCACCGACGAGACATGCTGGCAGATGGGCCTTTACAGCCCCAGTCTGGGGCTGTCCGGTATTAAGGGGCTGGGACAGCTGTTAGAGGGGGAACTTTTCGGCAGCAATGCTTTCCAGAAGGAAGTGGATGGACGAACGTTTTATATCGAGCCCCTGGTACAGGCCGGGACTGTCTATATATTCGGAGGCGGTCATGTGGCCCAGGAGCTGGTTCCGGTTCTGGCCCATGTGGGATTCCGCTGCGTGGTTATGGATGACAGGGAGGCGTTTGCCAATCCCCAGGTGTTTTTGCAGGCAGAGAGGACCGTGGTGGGGGATATGGAACATATCAGCGATTATGTGGATATCCGTCCCAGAGACTATGTGTGCGTCATGACCAGAGGGCACCAGTTTGATTATTACGTGCAGAAGCAGGCCATGGCTCTGCATCCTTATTACATCGGAATCATGGGAAGCAGGAACAAGATACGGGTGGTGACGGATAAGCTGCTGGCGGACGGCTTCTCCCTGGAGGAAATCCAAAAGTGCCATATGCCTATCGGTACGGACATAGGAGCAGAGACTCCGGCGGAAATTGCCATCAGCATAGCAGGGGAACTGATCGCCCGCAGAGCTGAAAGGATGGGTAAAAAGAAATAAATACAAAAATTTTTAGGCAATCTAAAATATTTTGCATTCATGCACAAAAAACAAATGGGTGTTCACCAAAAGATTAGATATAATGCGGATTGCGCAACCGGTCTGCCTGACATATAATGAATCTATCACAGTGATGGAAAACATTTTGAAAGGAAGGAATCAGTTATGGCAGTCATCGGAGTTATATTAGTGTTTGGTATCCTGAGTTTTGATTTGTATGGTGTGATCAGGAATAACATCCAGAAATAAGGACAGGGTAAGGATGGAATAAGGCCCGGGCAGGCCGAAGTAAGGCCGGAGCAAGGCCGGGCAGGATAAAATCCAGCAGAGATAGAACAGCAGGAATAGAAAGCAGGAATAGAACAGCAGCCGGAAGCAGGGGATTCCCCTTGTTTCCGGCTGTTTTTGAATGATGATTTTTGGATGTAAGTTTTGAATGGAAGGGAAAATCATCTTTCCCAATCCAATGTTTTATGATAAAATAGTCAAAGTATCAAAATAAGGGTTTGCATTAACTGTAAAAATGGAGAAATTGCCATGAGGGCTTATTTTTACCAGTGCGGCATATGGACCGGAACAGACAGCCTGTGGCATGGCCTGGGGCTTAATGGACGGATAAAGCAGGCACGGTCCGGGAAAGGACCGGGCCCTTTTGTGGTATCTCTTGCAGGAGCGGGCGGCAAGACATCCACTATCCGCAGACTGGCCTGGGAGGCCGTGGGACGGGGACTTAAGGTCCTGGTGGTTACCACGACCCATATGGCCCGCCCCGGTGCGTTCGGAGTATTTGACGGCAATGCAGAAGAAATCAGGACCGTTCTGGAACGCCGCAGCCTGGCGGTAGCCGGAAGGCCGGCAGAGAAGGGGAAAATTACATTTACAGGCTGGGAATTATATAAAGAAGCCTGTTCCCTGGCGGATTTGGTGCTGGTGGAGGCCGACGGCTCCAGACGCCTGCCTTTGAAGGTGCCGAGGGCCGGAGAGCCGGTGATACCGGACAATACAGATATGATTTTATGTCTCAATGGCCTGACATCCCTTGGAAAGCGGGCTGAGGAATGCTGCCTGAGGATTGAGGAGGCCGGGGCTCTGATGAAACGATATGGCCGGAAGATGTATGAGGATAGCCGGGAGCAGCGGGGCAGCGGGACAGATGCATTGGAGCTGAACGCAAAGCATAAGACAGACTGGATCATACAAAAAGAAGATATGATGACACTGATGAAGCATGGATATCTGCTGCCTCTGCGGGCAGCCCATCCGGGAACCGAGGTCCTGCCTGTATTCAACCAGGCCGACACCCCGCAGGAAGCAGCGCTGGCCGGAGAAATGCTGGATTGCATGGGAGAGACATCAGGGATTGCATGCGGACATCTTGACAAGGACGGCTCCGCCCGGTTATTTTAAAGGATGGTTAAGGGGAATGAGGATTTCATTTATCTATATGGCTTCCGGATTTGGAAGCCGTTTTGGCTCTAATAAGCTGCTGGTACCCTTTAAGGGAAAAGAACTTTACCGCCATGGGCTTGACTGCATCTGCCAGGCAGCAGGGGAGCTGGAGAAAGAGGGGCACCAGACAGAGGTTCTGGTGGTCAGCCAGTATGAGGCGATTTTAAAGCAGGCTGAGAGCCGGGGACTTCTGGCAGTTCCCAACAGATTCAGCGGTGAGGGAATCACCGCCTCTCTCAGATTAGGGACTTCATCGGCCTCTCCTGAAACAGAGGCCCTTCTGTTTTCAGTGGCCGACCAGCCGTATATGAGTCCCCCCACCCTGAAGGAATTCATACATGGTTTCCGGCTGTCAGGGAAGGGCATGGGCTGTGTGTGCCATCAGGGAAGGCGGGGGAATCCCGCTGTTTTCAGCAGCTTTTACAGGAAAGAACTTATGGCACTTCGCGGCGACAGGGGAGGAAGCGTAATCATGAAGGCGCACCCCGGGGATGTGTGGACCATGGAGGTGCCGGAGGAAGAACTTAAGGACATTGACCGAACAGAGGATTTGGGCGCGGTATAGACATTGCCGGCAGCATTTTCCAGGTATATTTGGTGCGGCCGGGTCAAAACAGACAGAATGTATGGAAATGTGGTGGGAGTATGAAACAGTCGGATAATCAAATGGACAAACAATCGGACAATCAGAAGAAAAACGATTTTTCCAGGGGCAGTGTGGTGGGAAATATCATGAAGCTGGCGGTCCCCATGACCCTGGCGCAGCTCATCAATGTGCTGTATAACATCGTGGACCGCATTTATATAGGAATGATACCGGAGAATGCCACCCTTTCTCTCACCGGGCTGGGTCTCTGCCTGCCCATCATATCCATTGTGATTGCCTTTGCCAACCTTTTCGGCATGGGCGGCGCTCCCTTGTGCTCCATTGAAAGGGGAAGGGGAAATGAGAAAGAGGCGGAGGCCATCATGGGCAATTCCTTTGTGATGATGGTGGCAGTGGGAATCCTGCTGACGGTCCTGGGCCTGATGTTCAAGCGGCCCATGCTGTATCTCTTTGGCGCCAGCGACGCCACCATACCCTACGCAGACGCTTATGTGACGATCTATCTCATGGGCAATATCTTTGTCATGACCGGTCTGGGGATGAACAGCTTTATCAATTCCCAGGGATTCGGGACCGTGGGGATGATGACCGTGCTTTTGGGGGCGGTCACCAATATTGTACTGGATCCTGTTTTTATCTTTGTTTTCCACATGGGGGTAAGGGGCGCTGCCCTGGCCACCATTCTTTCACAGATGCTGTCGGCCCTATGGATTCTGGCCTTCCTCACAGGCAGGCGCACCATACTGAAGCTGCGGCCTTCGGCCATGAAGCTGGACGCCGGCCGGCTGCTTCGCATCGTGGGCCTGGGAATGTCCGGATTTACCATGTCTATCACAAACAGTCTTGTACAGATCATGTATAATTCCATGCTCCAGAAATTCGGCGGCGACCTCTATGTGGGAATCATGACCGTAATCAACTCGGTCAGGGAGGTTATTTCCATGCCGGTAAACGGCCTGACCAACAGTGCTCAGCCTGTGCTGGGGTATAACTACGGAGCCAGGGAGTATAAAAGGGTACAGAAGGCCATTGTATTCATGTCCGTGGTCTGTATCCTGTATACAGTTGTGGCATGGGGATTCGTGGACTGGTTTCCGGCGTTCTTTATCCGCATCTTCAACCGGGAGGGAGACATGGTGGAGGCGGGAATTCCGGCTATACGCATGTATTTCTTTGGATTTTTCATGATGTCCCTTCAGTTTGCGGGCCAGTCCGTGTTTGTGGGACTGGGAAAATCCAGAAACGCGGTATTTTTTTCCATTTTCCGCAAGGTTATCATTGTCATACCCCTTATCATCATACTGCCCACTGTATTCGGAATGGGAACCCAGGGCATACTGATGGCAGAGCCCATATCCAACTTTATCGGAGGCGCCGCCTGCTTCGGGACCATGCTGCTCACTGTGTGGCCTGAGCTGAAACGAGGCGGAGAAAAGAACCACAGCTAAAGGAGAAAGAACCAATGAAAAGACCATGTATGAAGGCCGCGGTTATACTGGGGGCGGCAGCGTTCCTGTTTACATCCGGGTTTGCCAGGGCAGAGGACCATGCTGCGGGGACAGCAGGTTACCTCAAATCAGCCACCTATTATTCCGATGACTGGGTCATCAATTTCTGGAACAGCGAGAGTGGCAATATGGACCAGGAGCTGGCCCGCATTGCCCAGGACGGCTTTAACAATATTATCCTGGTGGTGCCCTGGAGGGAATTCCAGCCCGGCATGACCCCCTGTACATACAACCAATATGCCTGGGACAAGCTGGACCGTGTTATGGATGCAGCTGCCGCCCAGGGACTGAGTGTGATGCTGAGGGTGGGATATACCTGGGATTACTGCGGGGGCGGCAATGTGATGGACCGGTACCAGGGGCTGATGCAGGAGGGGACAGAGCGGTCTGCCTGGCTGGAATATGTGGGCCGCCTGTACCAGGCGGCATCCTCCCATGAGAATTTCTGCGGAGGGTTCCTGACATGGGAGGACTTCTGGAACTTTACGGATTCCAGCGCGTCCCTGGGAAACGGGGTAAAGGGGCGCAGCATGGCCAAAGCCTTCGGATATGTGGATTACGCCATGGAAAATTATGAGCTGGAGGAATTGGAGGAAATGTACGGCCATGAGCTGGCCAGTTATGACGACCTGTATTTTCCGGCCAGGGATTCCCAGGCCAGAAGTGTATTTTATGGGTTTTACGACCAGTTTTTAAATGAACTTCTGGCTGACAGCCAGACGGTGTTTCCCGGTCTGTCCATGGAAGTGCGCCTGGATGTGGACCCGGTGGAGCACAAGGACGGAAGCCAGGAGGGCTTTATGCATTCCTCCACCTTCCCCAGCGGCAGCGCCGCCTATACCAGCGCAATGTACGGCATTCCCATGGGCTTTATGAATGAGCATGAGCGCGTGACGGCAGCGGAAGCACTGGAAAAGATTCCCGTGTTTCTGAACCGGCTTCATGTGTACAGCGGAGGCAAGCCTGTGTATCTGGACCAGTTCCTGTTTACGGACAATACAGTTGGATACGAGCACAATGCCCAGCTGCGGGATGATGAGAAATCATTGTACCTGGATGGCGTTGCTCCCATTCTTAAAAATTCCACCATGGGGTACGGCATCTGGACCTATCGGGATTACGGGGA
>OGFR01001446.1_pt1 | contig 10227 bp, 10 predicted proteins | sample 1571001 | NCBI WGS metagenome assembly OGFR01 (sample SAMEA2582064, study PRJEB24529) | metagenome | biome: Human gut stool | place: China | collected 2011 | reverse complement strand
ACCGAGATCTACGCTCTTTCCCTACACGACGCTCTTCCGATCTGAATGTCGGTGACGGTTCCCTCCTGGTTGAGCATGAGGCTGGCCACGGACACCCCGGCCTTCATGCCTACGTAGACCTGATCCTCATAGGCGTAGCTGAAATACTGGGTCAGGCACATCTGGCTGTCGTCCACAAGGGTGGCCAGCTTGGTTCCGGCGGCCACATTGTCCCCCACGTCCACGGCCACATCGGTGATCCGGCCGGCAAAGGGGGCTGTCACAGTGAGGGCGGCGATCTCCTCCTGGAGCTGGGCGAGCTGTTCCTGGTAATCGTCCAGCTGGTTTTCCTGCTCGGTAATCTGATCCTGGTACTCCTCAATCTGGTCGTCCAGCTCTGAATCGTCCTGGGTGTAGAGCAGATCACCCACCTCCACCGTGTCGCCGGCGGAGACATATACGCCGGTGATCTCCGCCTCCGAGGCGGTGGTGTACGTAACGCTGTCCGCCGGCATGGTGGTTCCGGTGCCGGAGAGCGTTGTGGACAGGCTGCCATAGGTGGTCTGCTCCGTCAGGGGCGTCTGCTCCTCCCCGCTGAAAAACAGGGCCTTTCCCCCGAGGGCGGCACCGGCCGCCAGGGCCAGAACCAGCAGCAGCGCCGCCCCGCGCCTCACCGTCAGCCGCCGGCCGGGCTTCCGCTCGGGCGGCGCACTCCCCTCCGCTTTCTTCCGCAGTGCCATCAACTGCATGCAATCGTCCTCCCCTTCTGTTCCGGTTTCGGAGGCCAGTATAGGGGGAGAAACTGAAATTACTCTGAAAAAGGGCCGCGTGAGATTGTTAACACTCTGTAAATCCTTTCGTCTGCCGCCCCGCCTATAATACATTTCAGACAGATTTCAGTTCTCTCCCTTATAATGGAGAAAAACGCAGGAAAGGACAGAAGGTATGCGCATCTTGATTGTAGAGGACGAGCGCCGCCTGGCCGAGGCGCTGGGCCAGATCATGGCGGAGCAGCGCTATCAGGCCGACGTGGTGTTTGACGGGGCGGATGGGCTGGACTACGCCCTCACCGGGCAGTACGACGCCATCGTGCTCGATGTGATGCTTCCCAAGGTGGACGGCTTTGAGGTGGCCCGCCGCCTGCGCTGCGCCCACGTCTCCACCCCCATTCTGATGCTCACCGCCCGGGATGAGATCCCGGACAAGATCGCGGGGCTGGATCACGGCGCGGACGACTATATGACCAAGCCCTTCGACATCGGGGAGCTGCTGGCCCGGGTGCGGGCGCTCACCCGGCGGCAGGGCGAGGTGATCGGCGAGCAGCTCGCCGCCGGGGATCTGGTGCTGGACACCCCCACCCGCAGTCTGCGCTGCGGGGAAAAATCCGTCCGGCTGGGCTTCAAGGAGTTCGACGTGCTCCGCCTGCTGCTGGCCGCCCCCCGGGCCGTCATTCCCAAGGAGGACATCATCTCCAAGGTATGGGGCCTGGAGTCGGAGGCGGAGGACAACAACGTGGAGGTCTACATCTCCTTCCTGCGGAAAAAGCTGGCCTATCTGGGCTCCCGGGTGAGCATCGGCACCGTGCGCAAGGTGGGCTATCACCTGGAGGTGCCTGGGGTATGATCAAGCGGCTGCGGCGGAAATTCATCCTGATCAATCTGCTGCTGGTGGGCCTGGTGCTGGCGGTGGTGTTCATCCTCTTCGTGGGGGCGAACGCCCGGCGCCTGGCGGGACAGAGCGACGCCGCCCTCCGGCTGGCCCTGTCCTGGCAGGACGGGGAGGGGCCGCCCCGCTTTGAAATCGGCGGCCCGCCGCCGGAGGAGCACGAGCCGGACGGGGCGCACCGCTTCTCCCTGATCCCGGTCTTTGTGGTCACCGTGAAGGACGGGGCCATTGCCAGCCTCAACGACGGCGGCCAGGTAGACGTTTCGGAGGAGACCGCCGCCGAGGCGGTGGAGCAGGCCCAGTCCACCGGCGCCAGTCAGGGCGTGCTCAGGGAGCTTCGCCTGCGCTTTCTGATGGAGCGCAGGCCCGACGGCGAGCTCCGCATCGCCTTTGCCGATCTGGGCTGGGAGACGGCCTCCCTGCGCAATCTGTCCCTGCTGTCCCTGCTGGTGTGGACCCTGGCCATGGTGGGTCTCTTTTTCGTGAGCCTTGTCCTCTCCTCCGTGGCCCTGCGCCCGGCGGAGCAGGCGTGGCAGCAGCAGCGCCAGTTTGTGGCCGACGCCTCCCACGAGCTGAAAACCCCCCTCACCGTCATTCTGGCCAACACCGGCCTCGTCCTCTCCCACCCCGAAGACACGGTGGCCGCCCAGTCCAAATGGCTGGAGTACACCCACGACGAGGCGGAGCAGATGAAGGAGCTGGTGGACGATCTGCTCTTTCTGGCCAAGTCGGACGCCGCCCGCCAGCCGGCCGCCCGGGCGGAGACGGCCATGAGCGAGGTGGCGCTGGGCTGTCTGCTCCCCTTCGAGTCGGTGGCCTTTGAGGCGGGCGTGGCGCTGGAGCACCGGATCACCCCCGGTCTGTCTCTGCGCGGGGACGAGGGACAGCTCCGCCGGCTGGTGATGATCCTCCTGGACAACGCCGTGAAGTACGCCGGGCCGGGCGGCACCGTCACCTTCACCCTGGAGCGACACCAGGAGCGGCTGCGGCTGGCGGTACACAACACCGGCGAGCCCATCCCGCCGGAGCACCTCCCCCACCTCTTCGAGCGTTTCTACCGGGCGGACGCCGCCCGGAACCGGAGCGGGGGCGGCTACGGCCTGGGGCTGGCCATTGCCAGGAGCATCGTGGAGGGCCACCACGGGCGGCTCACCGTCACCAGCACCGCCGCGGCCGGCACCACCTTCACCGCCCTGCTCCCCCGCCGGTGACGGTTTTGCTTGTCAGAACGGCGCGGCTGTTGTAAAATGGGCCTGTTCCAGAAGAAGTTGGAAAGGAGAAACCAATTCATGTCCGTTACTGTAGGAAGCAAGGGCCGCGCCGCGTGCGTGGTCAACGATCAGAACACCGCCGCCGCCGTGGGCAGCGGCCTGCTGCCCGTGTTCGCTACTCCCCAGATGATCGCCCTGATGGAGAACGCCGCCGTCGACGCCACCCAGGCCTCCCTGGAGGAGGGGCAGGGCACCGTGGGCACCCGGCTGGACGTGAGCCACGACTCCGCCACCCCCGTAGGGATGCAGGTATGGGCCGAGGCGGAGGTCACCGCCGTGGACGGCCGCAAGCTCACCTTTGCCGTCACCGCCTACGACGAGGCCGGCCCCATCGGCAAGGGCACCCACGAGCGCTTTATCATCCAGAACGACAAGTTCCTGGCCAAGGCCCAGGGGAAAAAGAAGGGGAATTGATATGTCCATTGAGACGGGCCGGGCCTACCTGCGGGCCAGAGGCTATGAAGACCGGATTCAGGAATTCAGCGTATCCAGCGCCACGGTAGAGCTGGCGGCCCAGGCGGTGGGGTGCGAACCCGCCCGCATCGCCAAGACCCTCTCCTTTGCGGTAGACGGGGGCTGCGTGCTCATCGTCTGCGCCGGGGACGCCAAGATTGACAACACCAAGTTCAAGGCCCAGTTCCACACCAAGGCCACCATGCTCACCCCGGAGCAGGTGCTGGACTTCACCGGCCACGCCGTGGGCGGCGTGTGCCCCTTCGGCATCGATAACCCCGCTGTGACCGCCTACCTGGACGTGTCCCTCCGCCGGTTTGACACGGTCTACCCCGCCGCAGGCAACGCCGCCTCCGCCGTCCGGCTCAGTTGCGGAGAGCTGGACATCCTGTCCAACAGCTCCGGATGGATTGATGTATGTAAAAACTGGAGCTGATTGGACACTCCCGCCCTTCTGTCCAATGACTTTTCCGCCCGCCGGGGGTATACTAGAGCATAAAGGGGGTTTTCTTATGCGGGAATTTTTTCATAATATGAAGCTTAGCTTTCTTCTGGCCGCGGTGCTCTACATCATCCTCGGCCTAATCCTGCTGATCTGGCCCGGCGTCAGCGCCACCGTGTTTTGTTATGCCTTCGGCGGCATCCTGCTTATTTACGGCGTGGTGACCATCGTCAGCTTTTTCCTTCGGGACAGCCGGCAGGGCAGCTTCGTGTTCGAGCTCTTCCTCGGTATCGTCGCTGCGGCCCTGGGCCTGCTGTTCCTGCTCCGCCCGGTCATCGTGGCCTCCGTCCTGCCCGTGATCCTGGGCCTGTTCATCGTGGTGGACGGCCTGGTCAACCTCAAACGGGCGCTAGAGCTGCGCCGGATGCTCTATCTCCGCTGGACCGTGCCCCTGGTGCTTTCCGCCGTATCGGCGGTGTTGGGGCTGGTGATCGTCTTTCAGCCCTTCCTGGCCGCGGAGGCCCTGGTCATGCTCATCGGTGCGGTGCTCATCTATGAGGGGCTGTCCGACCTATGGACTATCTTCCGGGTAAGCCAGTGGACCAAGGAGTACCGCAAGCACCACCCGGTGGATGTCGACCAGATCGATTTTGAATAAACCAATAAAAAGCAACTCCCGGGCGAACGCCCGGGAGTTGCTTTTTATATTGACATTTCACTTTAACGTTTATATAATAATAGACACTATAACAAAATGTTTGTTGGGTGGTTGTTGTCATGGAACAACAGGAATTATTATGGTCGTCCTCCCAGCAGGAGTTGGTACGGGGTATCGCCCTGCGGGATGGACAGTACCGCTGCCTCCTCTGCGGAGCCGCCTTCCCCCAGGGGGAGGTCTTTCCCCGCGGGGGCCGCTTCTATGATGCCGAGGCCATGGCAGCCCTCCATCTCCGGGAGGCCCATGGCTCCGTGCTGGAGCATCTGCTCCACCGGAACCCCGGTCTGCTGGGGCTATCCGAGGTTCAGTTGGAGCTGCTCCGCATGCTCGCAGAGGGCTGCACGGATAAGGAAATCGCTGCGCAGAAGGGGGTTTCCCCCTCCACCGTGCGGGAAAAGGAGCGGCAGGCCCGACTCTTTTTGGCCCTGATGGAGCTGCTGCGTACCAGCCGCATCTCCAGCCCGGTGGATACCGGCTTTTGCCACCCCCATCCCACTGCGTCCATGGTTGATGCCCGCTACGCCGTTACTGAGGAGGAGCGGCAGGCCATCCTGGCCGCCTGTTTTGACGAAGCCGGCGCCCTTCGCCAGTGGCCTGCCCGTGAAAAGCGCAAGTTGGTCGTACTCAGCGCCATCGCCGAGCAGTTCAAGCCCGGCCGACAGTATACGGAGAAGGAGGTCAACCGGCTGCTGGGCCGGATCTATGAGGACTTTCCCTACCTCCGCCGCCTGTTGATCGAATACGGCTTTCTGGAGCGCACCGCCTCCGGCTCCGCCTACTGGCGCAAGGAGTAGGCGGTGGGCCGGGCTGTCGGCGGCCGGGCCGCCGCCCTCCTGCTGGCCGGACGGACGGTCTCCCGGTTCGGCTCCTCCTTTTATCTGGTCGCCCTGCCTCTCTATGTGCTCGAGCGCACCGGGAGTCTGGGGGCGTCCGGCCTTTTCTTCACCCTGACCAGCCTTCCGCCCCTGCTGGCCGTTCCCTTCCTGGGGCCGCTTGTGGAGCGCACCCACCGGAAAGGATTGCTGATCCTCTGTGATTTTGGTGCCAGCGCGCTCTGTGCCCTTCTCCTGCTTTTCCCCGGTCCCCCGCTCCCCTTTCTTTTGACGGGCACCATGCTTTTTCACCTGCTGTCCCATTTGTTCGAAATTGCATCCAAGGTTCTCTTTTCGGAGCTGTGTCCACCGGAGCGCCTCTCCTCCCTCAATGGAATCAAAAGCCTGCTGGATCACGGCGCGGCGGTACTGGCCCCTGCGGCGGGCGCGCTTTTGTTTGGACTGTGTGGATTCCGGGCCATCCTCCTGCTGTGCGCGTTGGCCTACGGCCTCTCCGCCCTCCAGGAGTGCTTCATTCCCTACGCGCCGCGCCCCATCCAGCAGGCGGAACCGCCCCGCCTGCGGGCCGGTATTCGATATCTGCTGGGCCGGCGGGAATTGTTCTCCCTCTTTCTTCTGGTGATGGCCCTCAACTTTTTTGTAGCCAACAGCGAGGAGATCATCTTCCCCGGCATTCTGGTGGAGCTGTACCAGTTTCCAGAGTCCCAATACGGCCTGGCGGTCTCCGCCTCCACCGCCGGAACCCTGCTGGCCAGCCTGTTCCTGATCCGGGCGGCCCGCCTCCGCCCCCTGGAACACCTGCGCGCCCTGTTTCTGGTCAACAGCGCCCTGATGGCCGCCCTTGGTCTGGCCGCGCCCCTTCTGCGTTCCGCTCCAAAGCTTTACTTTGTCCTCTTCTTCACCTTCCAGCTTTTGATCGGCTGGCTCACCGCCTGCATCAACGTCCCGCTGATCTCCTATTTCCAAACCCGGGTACCGCTGGAACAGCAGGGGCGGTTCTTTGCCCTGCTCGCCTTCTTCTCCGGGATACTGATCCCCCTGGGCATCTCCTATACCGGAGTCCTGGCCGACTGGCTGGGTCCAGGCGCGGCCTATGCCTGCAACAATCTCTGTGTCATTGTTCTGGTACTTCTGGTAAGGCTTCCGGCCTGAAGCGGACAAAGCCCGCAGGATTTTATATCCCGCGGGCTTTGTTCGTTGTCTCTTATTCCCAGGTCTGAAACTGGCCGTCCAGCACCGCGCGGCGGTGGAAGATGACGAAGTCGGGGGCGGCGTCGGGGCAGTGCCCCCGGATGGCCGCCACCACCAGCTCCGGGTTGAGGCCGGGATTCTGGGCCCGGAGCACCAGGTCCAGGGCGATGGTGTCCCGCCGCTCCTCCACGGTGGCCCTGGCGATCAGGTGAATGAGGTCCACCTCGGTAAAGCCGCTCTTGGCCTTCTTGCTCCTTTTGGTCATCACCAAGCAGTCCCGGGCCAGCAAATCCCGGATGGCGCTCTCCGCGCCGAAGGGGGCCCCCGCCTCATACTCCAGGGTGACGATATAGTTGACGTAGCACAGCTCCTTCACCGGCCGCACCGCCTCATAGCAGCGCTGGACGGTGATGCCCGCGGGCAGGGCGGCGTTCATCTTCGCCGGCACCTGATCCAGCGGGGTGTCCAGCACCTGGCACTCCAGTACCTCGCACCCGCTGGAGAAGCCCACCGACAGGGGCAGAGGGATGGAGACAAAGGCGTGGGGATTGAAGCCCTCGGTGTGCTTGATGGCGATCCCCGCCCGGAGGAAGGAGCGCTGGAAGGTGCGCATCAGATCCAGATGGGAGATAAACTTGGCGGTGTCCGCCTTGCTGAACGCTAATCTATGCTTCGGCATCGCATTTCCCTCCCGGATAGAGCTTGTCCGCCCCGCAGCCGGTACACTGTACCCGGCAGTCGGGGGTGATCACCGCCTGATAGGCCCGCTCCCGCTCCCGCCACAGGAAGGGCGTGGTCACGCCGGTGGAGGTGACCGACCAGGGCAGCACCTCGTCCTTTTCCCGCACCCGGTTGGCATAGAAGGCGGGGTCCAGGCCGCAGGCGTCAAAGGCCGCCATCCAGCGGTCAAAGTCAAAATACTCGCTCCAGGCGTCGAACTTGGCGCCTTGGCGCCAGGCCTCCTCAATCACGTCGGCCACCCGGCGGTCCCCCCGTGAGAACACTGCCTCCAGGAAACTGGTGTCCGGATCGTGCCAGTTGTAGCGGATGGAACGACCCCGCATGTTGTCCCGCAGCAGCTTGACCCGCCGCCGGTACTCCTCCATGCTCACCTGGGCCTCCCACTGGAAGGCGGTGTGGGGCTTGGGTACAAAGCAGGCGGTGGACACGGTGATGGTCACCCCCCGCTTGGGGTTGGGGGTGCACTCCTTCCACGCCTTGTATACCTTCTCGGCCAGCTCGGCGATGCCCAGCACATCCTCGTCGGTCTCGGTGGGCAGGCCCAGCATGAAATAGAGCTTCACGCTGCTCCACCCGCCGGAGAAGGCGGTGCGGCAGGAGCGGAGGATCTCCTCCTCCGTCACATTCTTGTTGATGGCGTCCCGCAGGCGCTGGGTGCCCGCCTCCGGGGCAAAGGTCAGCCCCGACTTGCGCACATGCTGCACCCGCTCCATCAGGCCCAGGGAGAAGTTGTCCGCCCGCAGGGAGGGCAGGGACAGGGAGACCTTGTTGGGCTCACACCACTCCAGCAGGCCGTCGCACAGCCCCTCCAATGCCCGGTAGTCGCTGGTGGACAGGCTGGAGAGGGTCATCTCCTGGTAGCCGGAGTCCCGGCACGCCTCGATGCCCTGCTGGACCAGCCGCTGGGGATTGCGGGGGCGCACCGGCCGGTAGGCGTAGCCCGCCTGACAGAAGCGGCAGCCCCGGATGCAGCCGCGGAACACCTCCAGCATCACCCGGTCGTGGACGATCTCGGTGGAGGGTACAATGGTCTTCACCGGGAAATAGCTCTTGTCAAAGTCCTGGACGATGCGCTTGGTCACCCTGGCCGGAGCCCCCTCCAGCGGGGTGACGGCGGCCACCGTGCCGTCGCCGTGATAGCTCACCTCGTAAAGAGAGGGCACATAGACGCCAGGAATCCGGGCCGCGGCGGTGAGGAACTCCTCCTTACCCCAGCCCTCCTCCCGGGCCTGGCGGTAGAGCTGGATAATCTCCACACTCACGTCCTCCCCTTCCCCCAGGACGAACAGATCCACAAAGGGGGCCAGGGGCTCTGGATTAAAGGCGCAGGTTCCCCCCGCCACCACGATGGGAGACAGCTCTGTCCGCTCCCCGCTGCGCAGGGGAAGGCCAGCCAGATCCAGCATGTTGAGCACATTGGTATAGGCCATCTCATAGCCCAGGGAGAAGCCAATCAGGTCGAAATCGGCGATGGAATCGCCGCTCTCCAGGCCGTACAGGGGAATCCCCTCCCGGCGCATCTCCTCCTCCATGTCGCCCCAGGGGGCGAACACGCGCTCACACCACACCCCATCCATCTCGTTCATTAGCCCGTAAAGGATACGCACGCCCAGATTGGACATACCGATCTCATAGGTGTCCGGGAAGCAGAGCGCGTAGCGCACATCCACCGCGCGCCGGTCCTTGACCACTGCGTTATACTCCCCTCCCGTATACCGGGCGGGCTTCTGAACCCGTGGGAGGATGTGTTCCAAAGTACGATTCATGCCGAACCCTCTCCATGTATCTCGAAATCAATAGAAAATGCAGTAAATTGTATTATACTATGTCTTTTCCCGCCTTGCAACCCCCATTCAAAAGGAATTGCATTCCATCTTTCCGTCTACCCGGCCAGAAGGGCAGCGCATAGGCACAGGAGAACCAATGCAGCCCCGTTGGCCGCAGTGAACAGCAGCAGATAGCGCCCCGGCCTGGCCCCCGGCGTACGCAGGTAGACCTTAAGCGAGATGAGGCTGGCCAGCGAGGCAATGGGGGTCCCCAACCCGCCCAGGTTGGAGCCCACCAGAAGGCCGCGCCAGTCCGCTGTAAATCCGGACAGGAGCACTGCTGCCGGAACGTTGCTGATGATCTGGCTGGTCAGGCCGGTGGTCAGCGCCGTGTGGCCTTCCATCAAGGAGGCCAGGGCGGCATGTACCGGGCCGCAGGCCCCGATGTTTCCGGCAAACAGGAAGAAGCAGAAAAAGGTAGCAAGCAGGCCATAGTCCACCCTGCGAAACAATCCCCGGTCAAAGAGCAGCAGACCGCCCGCCACTACGGCCAACAGCGCCGGATAGGGCAGCACCCGGAATACCGACAGCAGGCAGAGCACAAACAGGCCTGCCATCAGCCCCAGACGGCCCGGCCTTCGAAGCTCCGCCTGTTCCTGAAACCGGACCTGAATTCCCTCATCCCGGACACACAGGAGGGATGCGGCCGTCAGCACAGCCAGGCTGACCAGGGTCAGCGGAAGCATGGTCCCAAAAAACTGTTCCGCCGTCAATTCGTAGTCGGCATAAAGATAGAGATTCTGCGGATTACCCACCGGGGTAGCCATGCTCCCAAGGTTGGCGGCCATGGTCTGGAGCACCACAAGGGGGGCCAGGTATTCCGTCCGTCCGATCAGCCCCAGCACCAGAACCGCAAATGGAACAAAGGTGATGAGCGCCACATCGTTGGTCACCACCATGGACACAAAGAAAGGTAGCAGCACTAGGGAAAGGCTGACCGGGCGCATCCGCCGCTCCCCCGCCAGCAACCGCTGGGCCAGCACTGCAAAAACACCGCACTCCTGCAGTCCCGCCACCACCGCCATCAGGCAGAACAGAAGGGTGAGTACCCGCCAGTCAATATAGTTCAGATAGGCCGGCGAGGCGGACGGCGAGACCTGGGCCGAAA
>OGFR01001431.1_pt1 | contig 10356 bp, 10 predicted proteins | sample 1571001 | NCBI WGS metagenome assembly OGFR01 (sample SAMEA2582064, study PRJEB24529) | metagenome | biome: Human gut stool | place: China | collected 2011 | reverse complement strand
GATTTTACGATTTATATTATTGACGTTGCTCAGGGGGAAAAAATCCCACGTAAGGCTGGTCAAGGGATGATTAAGAGTGATTTGTTCTTGATTAATAAGACTGACCTTGCACCTTATGTTGGAGCCAACCTAGACCGTATGCGTGAAGATACCCTTCATTTCCGTAACGAAGATTCTTTCATTTTCACAAATTTATTCTTGAGCCAAAAGGCCTCGCTTTGCGGATTGCCCCGATCAATCGCAAGCTGGCATTTTTCAAAGCCCATTGATTTTAAAAAGTTAAGACAGACTTCAATTATCTTAGAACCAATATTTTTTCCCTGAGCCTTCTTATCAACCATAAAAAAGCCGATATAAGCCGTCTTTGCCTGCGGATAATCCAGAATCAAATCCATCACCGCAATCAGCTGCTGATCAAAAAAGCCAAGATAATATTTATCCTCAAGCTGTTTATTCGGCGGCAGGGCCTGCATATCCTCAGCAATACTGGCAGTAGTCACAAAGGGCGGATGATATTTATAAAAGAGTTCATTCTTGTGGCACAGCTCATAAATCATGCCTATATCATCAACCGTTAATTTTCTGACATCATAGATTGTCGAACAATTTGTAATTTCCATCTTTTTTTCTCCTTGCAAACAGCATTATCGTTATGTTGAAATATTAAGATAAATTGTATTTAATGTCAAACCAGTTTTTAATTTAAGAAATAATTAGTAAAACAATTTATAACTTATCTTTCGATTTGCTAACTATTAAGCAAATGTTATAATTGGATCATCCAAGATGCCGCATTTTATATTTATTAACCTGATAAAGGAGTGATTGTGATGAAAGCACACATGCTTATTTTAACTGCCTTCTTATTTTTAACCGGCTGTACCTTGAATAATCCCAATATTATTGAAAAGCCCTCTAATCAAATACCGGAAATAAATCAGAATACTGAAAACCCTATTGATGAAACGATTAGTGCAGCTGATGAAGAAATTTTTAATTATGAAATATATGATAAAGTATACATATTTGATGATTACCTGCGAAATGAATATACTGATGTTCAAACCATTGTTTTTCTTGCGGAAGAGTTAGCATTTTTAAATGATATTTTACAAAGTGAAGTTAATGCAATTATTCAAGAAAATGATTTGAATATGTTAAAAGATGATTGGAGTGTATTTACAGCCCGCAAGGTTGAACTCTACGATACAGGTGATATTTTGACAATTATCATAAAAGACATAATATATGCAAATCACGTAGGTGGACCGTCAAAGAAAAATTATGCTTGCTATCATATCGATAAAGCAGAAAAACAGGTTTTAGACAATGAACAATTTCTTAAAAGAAAGGAATTGGATATCGATGAGCTGCAAAGTAAAATCAACCGTTTATTAGAAAATGAAGCTGGGTATCAAGAGAAAACTGATTTAGATGCATTATGGAAAATTTACGGAACCCAGCTTAATAATGAATCATGTATATTCATAAAAGATGGTACTTTAAATATGTATATTTCAGTATCTGGTTCTATTGGTGAAGGTATAATAAATAAATGTTTTGAATTATAACATTTATACTTACGGTTACTGACTGCTGACATCTAGGTCGACAGTCTTTTTAAACACAGGCAAAAAGAAAAGGACTAATCGCTTAGCCCTCCATTAATCATCACATTCTATCATCAGCAGCCGCCCCTGATGAACAATTATTTCTGCTTCATCGATAATTTCATTGCTGGTGGTAAACGTATCCCATGGATGAATGATACAATGATCTAAAGGATACGCAACACCCTTCAGTGTAATCACACATTCCTCAAGCGGCATGAAAGAGAGATAGTGATAGACCCTTTGCTGATGATAGGTACCAAAACCAATCATGCGGATTCGGTTACGCTCATTCATCAGAGTGATATTGCTTTGATTAACCAGTAATGAAAGATTAATCAATTCATGATCGATGCGGCCGCCTAAGCCGCCATAAAGAATGATCTCATCATAGCCAAGCGAACGCGCGTAGTTGATTGCCGCTTCACTGTCAGTCTCATTCTTGTGAGTATTCAGCTGTATCACCTTCGTATAGGCCTTAAGCTCAAGCAGCTCATCATCACTGATGGAATCAAAGTCACCGATTGCCGCAAGCAGCTCACAGCCCAAACGCATGGCGGTAACCGCACCGCGGTCAATACCGATCAGCGGCAGTTCAAATGCGGGAACTTGTTTGCACAAACCGGCCAAAAGCACTATTTGAGACATTTTAACGTATGCACATTGGCTTTGATATCGCCCTTAAACACATAACTGCCGGCTACCAAAACATCAACACCCGCGTCAACCGCCAATTTACCGGTCTGATCTTTGATGCCGCCGTCAATTTCAATAACACAGGCTAACTGATCCGCATCGATTTGCTGACGCAGCACCCTTACCTTATCCAGCATCGCCGCCATGAATGCCTGACCGCCAAAGCCCGGCTCTACCGACATAATAAGCACTAAACGTTCAGCCGGTGTTTTTGGCTTGATGGAAATACCTGCCTTAGCACCCAAGGCATGAATCTTTCTTGCCAGCTCAATACATTTTTCTTCATCGTTAAACACTTCATAATGAAAGGTGATCACATCCGCACCGGCATCGATAAACACCGGCGCAAAGAAAGTCGGATCTTCAACCATCAAATGCACATCCATCACTAAGTCAGGACAGCGTTTCTTATATCCTTTTAAAATATCCGGGCCAAATGTCAGATTTGGTACAAAATGTCCATCCATCACATCGAAATGAAGCCATTTTGCTTCACTGGCGCACAATTCATCACACTGTGATTCAAATTTTGAATAATCCAGCGATAAAATCGATGGCGCAATGATTAATTCACTCATAAATTACCTCCTGCGGCCTTGCTTGATCAGTGCCGCTACGTCTACATAGTTCTGATATCGGATTGCTGAAATACGCTGATTCTCCACACCCTGCTTTACCTCACAGCCCGGCTCGTTTAAATGCACACAGTCACGATACCGGCAATGCATCGCTGCATCCTTAAAATCAGGCAGACGATGTGACAGCTCCAACAAATCCATTTTTGAAAAGTCCAAAGACGAGAAGCCCGGTGTGTCCGCTACCCAGCCGCTGCCGATAGCATAAAGCTCACAATGCCGTGTCGTATGCTTACCGCGGCCTAACGCCTTGCTGATCTCCTGAGTATTTAATTCAAATTCCGGATTGATGCGGTTCAGCAGACTCGATTTGCCGGCACCGCTTTGACCGGTTAAGACTGATATTTTATCATTGAAGCATTCCACTAGTTCATTCTCATCAAAATCATGGCCGGTGACATATACTTCATAACCGCTGCGGCGATAATCTTCAATCGCTTCATGGATCGGATCATCAGCGCTTACCAGATCCATTTTGCTGACACAGAGTACCGGTGTAATATTCGCCATGACAATCTGAAAAATCAGCCGATCGATCAGCACTGTTGAAAAATCAGGATCTTTGCTGGACATGACGATTACCGCCTGATCGACATTGGCAATTGCCGGACGAATCAAGTAGTTTTTACGTTCCTCAATCTTTTGAATACCGAATTGATGGTCAAATTCATCCACCCATACATGATCACCGACCAGCGGCTTGCGGTCTTGTCTGAGCTTTCCCATCGCGACACAGAGCTGCTTCGTGCCATCTTCAAATAGCACGATATACTGATTGGATATATTTTTTAAAATTGTTCCTTTAATCATATTAGTAATAGTAAAGAGCGATTACACTGTCCTTGGTCTGTTTATAATAGGTACCTTGGGCAGGATCAGTCTTTGTTACCTTTCCGGGAACGATATTCATCAATTCCTCATCGCTTAATCCATCGGTTGACTGCTGGTTAGGAATCGGTGTGGCCCCTTTTTCAATCAGCTGACGCATCGCATCCTCAATGGATAAGCCAACCACATTAATCATTGTAAATTCAGGCTCCACAGCATATTCCAAACGGATGACATTGTTGCGGCTTGACGGATCGATGCGGTCGCCCGCTTTAAGCAGATCCTGGGATATAATCGTGCCTGTTTCAACTTCCGATGGATTCTTCTGAACCTGAACCGGTGTTACCTTAATTCCCTTCTCACGCAGCAGCTGTTCAACCTCTTCAAATTGTCTGCCGGTATAATCTTCAACCGTAAACAGCGCGCCCTTGGAAATCGTCAGCGTAACGGTAGAACCCTTTGCCGCCTCGGTATTTACGCTTGGATTAGTGCGGATGACATTATTTTCGGGAATCGTATCTGAATTCTCATACTGCTGACTGATGACAACATCAAAACCAGCGGCCACAAGCTCATTCTGCGCCTGTTCTACATTCATATTCGTCACATCAATAATGTTTACCATTTCCGGGCCAAACATACTGCCAAACATTCCTGAAAAGTATATAATCGCTGCCGTCGCGACAATAGTAATAGCAATTAGCAGCACGCCGACAACACTCATAAATCGATTGGCAGCCGGTGCCTCCTTTTCACTTTCAGCCGGTGCCTCACTGACATGCGACAGCACCATTGTTTTAGCACCTTCATTCACAACTTCATCAAAGGTGGTTTTAGGCACATCCGCATATTCCGGAAGCAGACAGCAGCACAGATCGTCATACATTTCCTGAGCAGTTTTGTAACGCTGCGCGCGATTCTTAACGGTTGCCTTGATAATGATATTCTCTACCGCCTGCGGCAGTGATGGATTAAATTCACGAATGCTTGGAATTTCTTCACTTAAATGCTTCATCGCGATCTGTACCGGATTATCGCCATGGAACGGTACATCACCGCTCAGCAATTCATAGAAGACGATGCCCAAGGCATAGATGTCGATCTGATTGGTAGCCGGTTCACCGCGTGTTGTTTCCGGTGCCAGATAGTGAGCCGAACCAAGCACTGAATCGCTTTGTGTCAGCTGAACGGCATCGTGAGCCAGCGCAATACCAAAATCAGTGATTTTAACGGTGCCGTCATCCTTGATCATAATATTCTGAGGCTTGATATCGCGGTGTATAATATGATGCTCATGCGCATGCTGAACCGCCGATACAACCTGCTTCATGATATTGACCGCTTCTTCCTTATGCAAAGCGCCGCGCAGCTGAATCAGCTGTTTCAGCGTCCGTCCCCGCACATGCTCCATCACGATATAGTGACGGCCCTCATATTCACCGACATCATACACCTGAACCACATTGGGATGATTCAGCTTGCTGGCAGCATTCGCTTCCCGCTGAAAACGCAGCAAGGTTACCGGGTCATTACTTAGCTCACCGCGCAGCATTTTAATCGCTACCTCACGGTTTAAAATCGTATCGACAGCTAAATAGACATCAGCCATGCCGCCCTCTCCCAATGATTTAATGATTTGATAACGCTCGGCAATCATCTTATCCATTCAGGTCACCTTCTCTTTGATCAATCAGAATGACCGTAATATTATCCAAACCGCCCTCTGCCAAAGCACTGTCAATCAGCTTACGGGTGCGAACCTTGATTCCCTCATTCATCAGCAGAATCTCACGGATTACCCCTTCCTTGACATAGCCATGCAAACCATCGCTGCAAATCAGCAGCTGACTGTAATCATTGTTGATGCGGGCAATATCCACCCGGACATTATCCCATATTCCCAGGGCATTTGTCAGCACATGTCGCTGCGGATGATTATGCGCTGTTTCCCGGCTCACTTCACCGCTGCGCAGTAAGTCACTTAAAAGATTATGATCCTCGGTCAGACAAATCAGATCATCATACATCGCATAGGCTCTTGAATCACCGATATTAAACACATATGAATTTAAGCTGGTAATCAATATGCCAACCATCGTCGTACCCATGCCATGCTGAGAACGATTGCTTGTCGATTGCGTAAAAATCGCGTCATTCACTTCATTGATCGTTTCATGCAGCCAGCGCTGTACATCCTCATCATTATTCAAGCTCGGATTCTTTAAAAAACTGGCCCGCATACTTTCAACAGCCAAGGAGCTTGCCACATCGCCGGCCTTACCGCCGCCGATGCCATCACAGACAATGGCCATAAAGTCATTATTGATATTAAAGGTAGCACAAAAGCTATCCTGATTGACACTGCGTACAAGACCAATATCACTCATTCCATAAAAATGCATTACTCACCCTCCATCCTCTGCTGCTCATGCTTCGCCCGAAGCTGACCGCAGGCCGCGTCAATATCGCCGCCATGCTCCTTGCGGATCGTCGCACGGACACCTTGCTTCATCAGCTATCATAAAAACGCATGGCGCTTGCGCGGTCAACACTGCGATAACCATGTTCATCTACCTCGTTATAAGGAATCAAATTCACATACGCATTCAAGCCATGAATCAGCTTAGCCAACTGAGCCGCATGACTATCCTGATCATTAATTCCTCTCAGTAAGATATATTCAAACGTTAAACGCCGATTATTTAATTCACAATATTCTCGAATTGCGGCCATCAGCTCTTTCAGCGGATAAGCCTTATTAATCGGCATCAGCTTATCGCGCAGCTCATCATTAGGCGCATGCAGCGATATAGCCAGATTATACTGTACCTGCATCTTCGCAAACTCTCTGATTTTCGGCACAATACCGCATGTAGAAATCGTCAGATGCCGAGCGCCGATAGCCAGCCCGCGGTCATGGTTGACAATCTCACAGAAAGCCATGACATTCTCAAAATTATCAAACGGCTCACCGGTACCCATTACTACAATATTTGACACCCGATCATTCACAGCATCAAGATCCTTCTGCACCGCCAGCACCTGGGCAACGATTTCACCGCTGCTTAGATTTCGTTTCTTCTTCAATAAACCAGAAGCACAAAAATCACAGCCCATGTTGCAGCCAACCTGTGATGTTACACAGACACTCTTGCCGAATTCATACACCATCATGACCGTTTCAATCAATGAACCGTCACTTAATTCAAACAAATATTTTGTTGTGCCGTCTTTTGAAACTTGTTTTTCCTTGACGACGCATGCTTCAAGCGTAAACATTTCTTTCAGTTTTTCTCTTGTATCTAAACTCAGATCGCTCATTTCATCAATGCTGTTGACACGTTTCCGGTACAGCCATTCAAAAATCTGCTGACCGCGGAACTTTTTCCATCCCTGATCAACACAAAAATCACGAAGCTGATTAAAGGTTAAATCATATAAGCTTTTCATTTTATCACCTTTAGATATTTTACCATAAATTCCAATCATCAACGTAATAAAATGCCAAAACAATCTTAAGCTTTGACTTTAATCAGCCGGCATAGATAACTCCAGCTCATTATGTTATAATCATTACGAACAAGGAGATTAATAATAATGAGTAAATTTCATAAAGAAACATTAAAATGCCCAACCTGTCAGGAAGCCATAGAAGCTGTTTTTTGGGACAGCATTACCATAGATGAGAATGCCGAGATGCAGTTTAAAGAAGATGTAAAGACCGGTAAATTATTTAAAGCTGTATGTCCGCATTGCAAGATGATGTATCATTTAAACTATCCGCTGCTTTATACCGATAAAACTAATCATTTCATGATTTACTATATTCCTAACGAAAGTAAGAATGCCCAGCTGACATTCCCAGATACAAGTGATAAAGCTTATACATACCGCATAGCCGGTACTTATTTTGAATTTATCGAAAAGATTTTGATTTTTGAAAATCATTTGAATGATATTGTTATTGAACTAATTAAAGCGGTCATGCTTCAGAAAGAGAAAAATCTTCAGAAGAGTCAAGGTGTCTACTTTGCCGCCCTTTCCGATAAGAAGCTGTCTTTTCAGATACTCGGCCATGAGCATGCCTTTATCAGTTATCCAAGAGACGCTTATGAAGAATTAGCAAAGGGATTAAAATTCAAAGCGGTCGATGATTTCCAGCTGATCAATCTGAAAACCTTTAATAACTTCTTAATCAGCAATAACCAATAGTATAAATCAACTAAGCGAGGATAAACACGCAATTTAAGGGGAGGCTGAATTAATGCTGACAAAACCAATGCATGGCTGGAGTGATTTTCAATTAGCTGGAACTTCTGTGTATGGATTGAGTTATCTTGATGATATTGCAATCGAATGGGTGACGCAGGCAATCCACGGTCTTGAAACAATGCTGCCATTCTGTGTTAAAGGCTTTTTAGAACCAAACCGCTTTTTATGTACAGTAAGCTACTGGAACTGTCATATTATATGTGAAGATGATGAACGCTATCCGTTAAATAAAAAAGATGTCATCAATGAGTTTTCTCATACAAATATGCTGCAATTTTGCCAAGCGCTTTATGATGATATAAGTCAGAATTTAGATGAATGGGCAGCCTTTGTAGATTACGATAATGAAGACATGGTTAAGAAGAAAGCGATGCTTGCTGAAAAACTAATGATATTAAAAAGGCTGATATCTGAAAGAGAGGAATGGTTTGGCGATAATCGCTGTTTCCTCTAATCAGCTACTCATATGAGAATTTAAGATTACCATATTTTATTTGCTAAGAACTGTCAATCAGTTCTTTTTTCTTAACAAGAAAATCCTCCTGACAGGCATCAGCCTATCAAGAGGATTCTTTTATTTCTATTCAGGTTTGAATTCAGGATATTCCCTCTTAACAACCTCAGCACAGCGGTCGCACAGACCATGCTCATTGGTATCATTATGAACAGTCCAGCAGCGAGGACATACGATGCCGTCCATCTTTTCAACGGCAACTGAACATACCTCATAGGCTTTCAGGGCTGTATTTGTCAATACCGCTTCTGAGACAATCAGCCATTGCGCAAACTTGCCGCCCAGCATTTCATCAACGATTTTCGCATCTTCTTCACTCAGATTCACAAGAACCTTAGCTTCCAATGATTTACCGATAATCTTCTCAGCACGGGCTTCTTCCAATGCCTTAAAGATATCCGAGCGAATCAGCAGCAGACGTTCCATCTTCGCTTTAATCGCTTCCGCATTTTCGATTTCCACAGCCTTAGGGAAAGTCTGCAGATGGATGCTTTCACTGCCCGGCTTAAAGAAATCATTAATCTCTTCAGCTGTATGAACGAGAATCGGCGCCCACAGACGCAGCAGCGCATCACAGCACATAGCTAAAACACTTTGTACCTGACGGCGGCGCGGATCATTCTTCGCTTCAATATACAGGATATCTTTTGTGAAATCCAGATAATAAGCACTCAGCTCATTCGTCATGTAATTTGTTAAAGTGCTGGTTACATTCGCAAAATCAAATTCATCATAGCTCTTGATAACCTCTTCAATCACTTCATTCAGCTTGATAATCATGTATTTATCAATATCTGTAAGATCCTTGACAGCTACCAATTCATGCTCCGTGAAATCTTCAGGATTGATATTGGCTAACAAGAAACGGAAAGTATTTCTAACCTTACGATAGTTTTCCGCACATTGTTTCAAAATATCATCAGATACACGAACATCTGCCTGATAATCGATAGAAGCGCCCCATAAGCGGAGAATATCAGAACCATACTGTTTCATTACCTTTTCCGGTGATACTGAATTACCGCCTGATTTAGACATTTTCTCACCCTTGCCGTCAAGAATAAAGCCATGGCTTAATACTTGGCGATAAGGTGCAACACCGTACATCGCAACAGCAATAATTAAAGATGAATTAAACCAGCCGCGGTATTGGTCACTGCCTTCTAAATATAGATCTGACGGGAATTTCATGCCGCGTTCAACTAATACACCAGTATGTGATGAACCGGAGTCAAACCAAACATCCATCGTATCCAGTTCTTTACGGAATTGGTTATTCGGTGAACCAGGATGCGTAAAGCCTGCCGGCAGCAGATCCTTCGCTTCACGCTCAAACCATACATTACTGCCAAATTCACGGAACAGGCCAGCTACATGCTTAAACACCTTTTCATCCATAATCGGCGTATTATCTTCAGCATAGAAAATAGGAATTGGCACACCCCATGCACGCTGACGGGAAATGCACCAGTCGCCGCGGTCACGAATCATGTTGTAAAGGCGTGTCTCACCCCATGCCGGTGTCCATTTTACTTCTTTGATTTGTTCCAGCAGCTTTTCACGAATCTTATCAATGGAAGCAAACCACTGATCCGTTGCACGGAAAATAATCGGCTTCTTAGTACGCCAGTCATGCGGATAGGAGTGAGTGATCCATTCCATCTTCATCAACGCGCCTAATTCATCCAATTTCATCACGACTGTCTTATTGGCATCATCCACAAACTGACCCTTTAAGAAATCACCGGCCTCAGCCGTCAGACAGCCATGCTCATCTACCGGACACAGGGCAGGCAAGCCA
>OGFR01001430.1_pt1 | contig 10361 bp, 8 predicted proteins | sample 1571001 | NCBI WGS metagenome assembly OGFR01 (sample SAMEA2582064, study PRJEB24529) | metagenome | biome: Human gut stool | place: China | collected 2011 | reverse complement strand
ATATTAATCGATTAATCGCTTTTTAATAGACGTTTAGAGAAGATGCCGCTAGAAAATCCTCTGGTGATCTTGGAGGGTGCGCTTTTAACCGCCGGCCGTCCGCTGACTGTCCGCGAAATGCGGCTCCTTTTTTCGAATGCCTACAGCCGGAGCGACATCCTGAAGTGGCTGGGCGAAATTCAGCAGAAATGGTCCGGTCTCGCTGTGCACCTCACAGAGGTCGCTGGTGGATGGCGGTTCTCGGGCAGCTCGGAACTTGAGCCTTATCTGAGGCGGCTTACGACTGATAAACCGCCTCGTTACTCACGAAGTTTTCTCGAAACGCTGGCGATTATCGCCTATAAGCAGCCAGTGACGCGTGGTGATATTGAAGATATCCGCGGCGTCACGGTGAATTCCAATATCATGAAGCAGCTCCAGGACCGGGACTGGATCGAGTGTGTCGGTCACCGCGATACGCCGGGCCGGCCATCCCTCTGGGCTACGACCGCTAAGTTTCTGGAGGACTTCTCACTTGAGTCCCTCAGAGCGCTGCCGGTTATTCCTGAAAGCACGGAAGTGCAGCCCCGGCTGCCGGGATTCGAGGATCTCTCGAAAAACGGCGCGGGATCGGGATCTGATATCAAACCGGATCCTGAACCTGTCCAGGAACCGGTTCCCAATGAACCTGATGAACCTTTAGAAACGGAAGAGCAGAAAAATGACGAATCCTGAAGAAAAGCCCGGCATGCCGGAAGTGCCCTCCGGCTCGGAGCTCGAGGCTGAGCGTACGCTTTCCGCAATGAAGGCCAAAGCAAGCGGCAAGTCTGAGAAGCTTCAGAAGGTGCTCGCTGATCTGGGACTCGGTTCGCGCCGCGCCATGGAAGTTGTGATTGATGAAGGCCGGGTGGAAGTGAACGGGAAGACCGCCTATCTCGGACTCCGGGTGTTTCCCGAGGATGAAATCCGCGTGAACGGGAAAAAAGTCTCGCGGGATGACGCCGAGGAAGATTTGCCGCGCGTTCTTCTGTACAACAAGCCTGAGGGCGAGATTGTTTCTATGAAGGATCCGGAAGGCCGGCCGAGTGTCTTTGATCACCTGCCTCCGATCGACAAAGGCCGCTGGATTGTGGTCGGCCGTCTCGACTTCAATACGGAAGGGCTGCTGATCTTTACGTCGAGCGGCCAGCTCGCTAACCTTCTCATGCATCCAAGAAATGCGATCGAGCGTGAGTACATGGTGCGTGTGACGGGTGAGCTCACCGACGAAATGGGAGAGCGTCTGGTGACCGGTGTCATGCTGGACGACGGTCCGGCCCGTTTTGCCCATATTTCCGATCAGGGCGGCACGGGACTGAATCACTGGTATCTCGTGAGACTCTCTGAAGGCCGGAACCGTGAAGTGCGCCGCATGTTTGAAGCGGTGGGACTTGTGGTGAGCCGGCTGATCCGGGTGCGGTTCGGCGACCTCGAGCTGCCGCGCGGCCTGAGGCGCGGCGAAAAGTCAGAAATGAGCCGGGAATCGGTGCAGGAGTGGCTCCTTCACCTGAAGCTCGCGCAGCAGAAGGCGGCAGAGAAGGGGGAGTTTTCACACGGCCACGGCAGAAAGTCCGCGCCGCGAAGAGACCGTCGATCACAGGCTCCAAAGAGGGAAAACCGGGAGGGTGGATCAGGCCGTACCGGAGCCCGGCGTCCAAGGGCCCATGGAAGCGGTACCCGCCTTTAATTTTGCGGGATTTTCCTAGCAATGAGAGAAAAAAATAGGTTATAATTCAAAAATTAAATCGCAGGACTGCTGTTTGGTCCTGCGTCTCGGTTTCATATATCCGGTTTCGTTTTTTCAGATTCCGGAATGCCCGGAATGAATTCGGGCGAATGAAAATGGGCGCTGTGCCCATTTTTTTTTGAACATTTTTAATTGTCAGTTAGTTATCTAACGAAGAACATATAAAGAGTACATGACTGCCAGAACAATGGATTTGAGCGAGGCAATTGCCCATACCGTCGAGGGCATGGGATATGAATTTGTTGAACTGGAACGCCTTCCTGGCTCTATGCTCCGCGTCACGATTGACACGGAACAGGAGGGGGGCATTTCGGTCAACGACTGCGAGGCCGTCAGCAATCAGCTGACCGCTCTTTTCGCCGCGGAAGATGTGGATTACAAGCGGCTCGAAGTCACGAGCCCGGGTGTTGAAAGACCTCTGAAGAAAGCAAAGGACTGGATCCGTTTCGCGGGTTCTCTGGCTCATGTGGAACTCTTCGCCCCGATGTTTGCCGAAGGTTTTCCTGAAGCGGGGCGCCGCAAGCTTGATGGCCGGATTCTTTCGGTCTCAGGCGAGCCGGGCAGCGAACAGATTCAATTTGAATTCACGGGCGAGAAGCCCTTCCGCACGCCGTCCCAGGCGTTCCGCGGTCGGCTGGAGGCCCGCAAGGGCGGACGTTCTCATGAGCAGGCAGCCCCCATTACGGTGGAATTCCCCCTCTCCGAAGTAGAACACGCGCACTTGATTGCAGAACTTGATTTTAAAGGTGGACGTAAATGAATAAAGCGATGAGCGGCAAAGATCTTCTTGATATGGTCGAGGTTCTTGCCCACGAGAAGAGCGTTGACATCGACGTTGTGTTTGGCGTTGTGGAAGTGGCTCTCGCCACGGCAATCAAGCGCTCGACTTTCCCGGGCGAGGATGCGGATGTGGTGGTGCATATCGACCGCGAAACGGGCGACTATTCCGCTGAGCGCCGCTGGCTGATTGTTCCTGACGATCAGGGTCTGCAGGAGCCTGACCGCGAGGAAATGTACAGCGACATTCATGATGACTACCCGGATCTCTCCGAGGGCGATTACATCGTCCGCCCGGTGACTCCGGCTCACTCTGACGCCCGCCGTTTTGCTCAGGATGCGAAGCAGGTCATCCTGCAGCGCCTCCGCGATGCTGAGCGCGCTCAGATCGTGAAGGAGTTCCTGGACCGCGGCGAATCGATCGTGAGCGGACAGGTGAAGCGTATGGATAAGGGCGACGCGATCGTTGAACTCGGCCGTCTTGATGCCCGCCTCCCGCGTGATCAGATGATCTCGCGCGAAAATATTCATCCTGGGGACCGTGTGAAGGCTTACGTGCTGCGTGTCGAAGACAGCCAGCGTGGCAAGCAGGTCATTCTTTCCCGCACGAGCCCGGACTTCCTGAAGAAGCTGTTCGAGCTTGAAGTTCCCGAAATCGAAGAGGGTCTCCTCGAGATCAAGAGCGTCGCCCGCGACCCCGGCCTTCGCGCCAAGGTGGCTGTGCTTGCTCACGACTCCCGCATTGACCCGATCGGAACCTGCGTCGGTATCCACGGCAGCCGCGTGAACGCGGTGACCGCCGAACTTTCCAACGAGCATATTGATATCGTGCTCTGGAACGAGGATCCGGCCCTCTACGTGCTTGAGGCTCTGAAGCCGGCTGAAGTTCAGTCCATCGTTCTGAACGAAGACGACAAGAGCGCTGATGTGGTGGTTCCGGAAGAGAAGCTCGCCGTGGCGATCGGTAGCCGCGGTCAGAATGTGCGTCTCGCCTCTGAGCTGACCGGCTGGCAGATCAATATCATGACGGCAGATCAGGCAGACGAAAAGCACAAGACCGAAACCGACGCCAGCCGCCGCGAGTTCATGGAACAGCTTGATCTTGACGAAGATGCCGCTGATGCTCTGATCGATGCAGGCCTTGCCTCCATCGAAGACGTTGCCTACATCCCCGAGAAGGAGCTGCTCGAAATCGGCGCTTTTGACGAAGATACCGTCAAGGAACTTCGTTCCCGCGCCCGTTCAGTGCTGACGCGCCGCGCCATCAAGCGTGAAGAGAACCTCCGCCTCGCCGATAAGAGCCTGCTGGAGCTTCCGGGGCTTGACGGCGACAAGGTGAGCGCTCTTGTGACCGCCGGCGTCAGAAACGTTAATGATTTGGCTGATTTGGCCACTGACGAATTGGTTGAAAAGACTGGCTTTGATGAGAAAACGGCCGCCGATCTGATTATTGCAGCTCGCGCAGTGGTTTATCCGTAGGCTGAAAGAGATTAGGGGAAAAAATATTTATGGCAAATAAAACAGTTTTCGAATTCGCCCAGGAATTGAAGGTAGCAGCCAAGACCCTGCTCGCTCAGCTGAAGGCAGCCGGTGTGAGCAAGAACTCTGAAACCGACGAACTTTCCGAAGGCGATAAGACGAAGCTGCTTGAATCGCTCCGCCTAGAGCGCGCGAATGAGGAAAGCAGCGAGGCGCCGAAAAAGCCCCGCAGAATTACGGTTACCCGCAAGGAAAAGTCCGTGATCAAGAAGGCTGACTCCACGGGCCGCACCCGCACCGTTCAGGTGGAAGTGCGCCGCCGCCGTGTTTTCGTGAAGAATCCGGCTGCCGAAGCTGCCCGTGACGCTGAGATCCAGAAGGAACTTGCGGCCCGCAATGCTGAGGACAAAGCCCGCGCCGAGCGTGAGGCTGCTGAACAGGCTTCCCGCCAGGCTGAAGAGGCTGCCCGCGCCGCTGAAGAAAGCGCGAAGAAGGCTGCTGAAGAAGCCGCCCGCAAAGAGGCTGAGGCCCGTGAGGCGGCTGAGGCTGAAAAGCGCCGTGCCGCGGAAGAGGCTGAACGCCGCGCCGCTGAAGAAAAGGCCCGCGCTGCGGCTGAGCATGAAAAGAACCAGCGTGAGCAGAAGAACGCCTCGCGCGCCCGCCGTCAGGCTGAGGAACGCGCCCGCGCCGAGCGTGACGCGGCTGCTATCCGCGCTTCCCGCGCTATGCAGGCCAAGGCTGCCGCTGAAAAGGCCGCCAAGGTGGATCCGGCTGAAGCCGCCCGCCGTGAGGCTGCCCGCGCAAAGGCTGCCGCTCTGAATGCCGCCCGCGCAAAGCAGCGCGAAGAGGAAGAGAAGCGCCGCGCCGCTGCCCGTGCGAAGGCTGAGGCTGAAGCTGCCGCCATCCGCGAAATGCTGAACCGTCCGAAGAATGCTCCGAAGCCGAAGCCCGCTGAGGAAGCGAAGCCCGAGACCAAGGCTGAAGAAGCAAAGCCCGCGAAGACCGCCGCCAAGAAGACCGAGCAGAAGCGCCCGGCTCATCTGCGTCCGGCCGCCGCTCCGAAGGCTTCCGGTGACGGTGCCTCCGCCCGCCCCGCGAAGAAGACCCGCAAGGCCGGCGAACACCGCGATGACGAAGGCCGTCATCGTCAGATCAAGACCCGCGGCATGGATGATGATGGATCCTCCTGGCGCAGCGGCCGCGGCCGTCGTCAGGACCGTCATCATGGCGGCAACTCCTCGCAGAATCAGTCGAATGAACCGATCGTGCGCGAGGTGGAAGTTCCGGAGACCATTTCGGTCGCGGATCTCGCCCGCAAGATGGCTGTGAAGGCGACGGAAGTGATCAAACAGCTGATGAAGGATGGCCAGATGGTCACCATCAACCAGATGCTCGATCAGGACACCGCGATGATCGTTGTTGAGGAAATGGGCCACAAGCCGGTCGTTGCTAAGGCTGACGATCCGGAAGCCTTCCTCGGCGAAATCGGTGACAAGAATGAATACCCCGCGGTTCCGCGTCCCCCGGTCGTTACGATCATGGGTCACGTTGACCACGGCAAGACCTCCCTCCTCGACTACATCCGCCGCACCCGTGTGGCGGCTGGCGAAGCGGGCGGCATTACGCAGCATATCGGCGCCTACCACGTGAAGACGCCGCGCGGCATCATCACCTTCCTCGATACCCCGGGCCATGAGGCGTTTACCGCCATGCGTGCCCGCGGTGCCCAGGTGACGGATATCGTGATTCTGGTGGTGGCCGCCGATGACGGTGTCATGCCCCAGACGAAGGAAGCTATTGCTCACGCCCGTTCCGCCGGCGTGCCGATCGTTGTCGCTATCAATAAGTGCGATAAGCCCGGCGCCCATCCGGAAGTGGTGAAGCAGGAACTCGTTCAGAATGAGGTGATTCCGGAAGAGTACGGCGGCGACGCTCCGTTCGTGAACGTGTCCGCGAAGACCGGTCTCGGTATCGATGAGCTGCTCGAAAACGTGCTGCTCCAGGCCGAAATGCTGGAACTCAAGGCTCCGGATCAGGGTCTGGCCCGCGGTGTCGTGCTGGAATCCCGACTCGACCGCGGCCGTGGCCCGGTGGCCTCTGTCCTCGTGCAGTCCGGCCGTCTTAACCGCGGTGACGTGGTGCTCGCCGGTGCTCAGTTCGGCCGTGTCCGAGCGATGGTCGGTGAAAACGGCAAGCCGGTGAAAGATGCCGGTCCGTCGATCCCGGTGGAAATCCAGGGTCTTTCCGGCATTCCGCAGGCCGGTGACGAATTCTTCGTCCTGCCTGATGAACGCAAGGCCCGTGAAATCGCTCTCTTCCGTCAGGGCAAGTACCGTGACGTGAAGCTCGCGAAGGCTCAGGCCGCCAGCCTGCAGAACATCTTCAAGGACAATGACGGCAAGCAGAAGACTCTGCCCCTCATCGTCAAGGCTGACCTTCAGGGTTCCCAGGAAGCTATCGTCCAGGCCTTCCAGAAGCTGTCGACCGACGAAGTCCGCGTTCAGATCGTTCACTCCGCGGTGGGCGGTATTTCTGAAACCGACGTCAACCTCGCCATTGCTGCCGGCGCCATCATCGTCGGGTTCAATGTCCGAGCCGATGCTGGTGCGAGAAAGCTTGCCGAGCACGAAGGCGTTGAGATCCGTTACTACGACATCATTTACGATGCCGTGAACGAGATCAAGGCTGCCATGGGCGGTATGCTTGCCCCGGTGAAGAAGGAAACGAACCTTGGTCTTGCCGAAGTCCGTCAGGTTATTCACGTGCCGAAGGTTGGCAACATCGCCGGCTGCCGTGTCGTGGAAGGCGTTATCCGCCGCAACGCGAATATCCGCCTGCTGCGCGACAACGTGGTGATCTGGACCGGCGAACTCGCCTCTCTGAAGCACTTCAAGGATGACGTCCGCGAGATGAATGCCGGCCAGGAATGCGGTATCTCGCTGAAGGGCTACGAGGACATCAAGGAAGGCGATCAGCTGGAAGTGTTCGAGGTGACGGAAGTCGCCCGTACGCTCTAAGCAGCGGAACGCATGCCGCCTCTCCCCGGAGCAATCCGGGGGCAGGTGGCATTCTGATTTTTTGAATTTTGATTTGAGGTAGAGATAACGTGAGAAAGGCTAAGCCCGGGCGCTCGACCAGAATTGCCGATCAGATTGCGCGTGATATCGCCGAACTGATCCCGAAAGAGGTGCGTGATCCTCGGGTTGGTTTTGTCACTGTGACCGGCTGCGAAATCACGCCGGACTACGCGCACGCGAACATTTATTTCACGGTGATCGGTTCTGAACCGGAAGCCTGCCGCGAAGGGCTCAACGCCGCGGCCGGTATGCTCCGCAGCCTGATTTTCAGGCAGCTGCGCATCCACACGGTTCCGACGCTTCACTTCGTGTATGACACGAGTGTGGACCGCGGCTTCGCGATGGATAAGCTGATCGCGGAAGCGCTGGATCAGAATCCGGGGAAGTAACGTGCCAAGAGGTCATCATGGCGACCGCGTGAACGGCGTACTCCTCCTGAATAAGGGGGAAGGCGCGAGCTCTAACCGCGAACTGCAGACGGCCCGCCGCCTGCTGAACGCGGCGAAGGCCGGGCACTGCGGAACGCTCGATCCGATGGCGACCGGACTTCTGCCGCTCGCTTTCGGTGAGGCAACGAAGTTCTCCGCCGATCTGCTGCACGCTGACAAGGCTTACAGAGCCGTGGCAACGCTTGGCGTGGAAACGGATACCGGCGACCGTACGGGGACTGTGCTGAAGACGCATGAAGTCTCTGTGACACTGGATGAAGTGAAGGCCGCTGCCGCGAAACTTACCGGCCCGATCAAACAGGTTCCGCCGATGTATTCGGCTCTGAAGCGTGACGGAGTTGCGCTATACCGCCTCGCCCGGCAGGGTGAAACGGTGGAAAGAGAGCCGAGACTGGTTACAATCTACCGTTTTGACATTCTGTCGCTTGATGGAAATACGGTGGAAATGGAGTGTGTGGTTTCCAAAGGAACCTATATCCGCACTCTGATTGAAGATCTTGGACACCTCCTCGGATGCGGCGCGACGATGTCAGCGCTTTGCCGGACCCGCGTTGGAGATCTGGATCTGAAGGATGCAATTACTCTGGAGACACTGGAGCGGGAACCCGACGCGATAAAACGCCGGGCGATGCTCCGTCCGCCAGATGAGCTGATCCAGAGCCTCGCGCCGCTGAGACTGAGAGGTTTAAGAACGGACAGAGGCTTGCGCTTCACCTCGCGGAACGCGGGAGAGTGCGGGTCTATGGACCGGGAAAGGAATTGCTGGGGACCGCTACGGTGAATGAACGCGGCGTGCTTGCTCCGGAAAGATTAATAGCTACTGATTAAAGAGACTAAGAGAAATGACAAGAGCCATTCGCAATATTGCGATTATTGCCCACGTTGACCACGGTAAGACGACCCTGGTGGACGGCCTTCTGAAGTGTGCCGGCACCTTCCGTGAAAACCAGGAAGTTGAACAGCGCGTGATGGACAGCAACGCGATCGAAAAGGAACGCGGCATCACGATTCTCGCGAAGAACTGCGCCGTTGAGTGGAAGGGCGTTCACATCAACATCATCGATACCCCCGGGCACGCCGACTTCGGCGGTGAAGTGGAGCGCGTGCTCTCCATGGTGGACGGTGTGCTGCTGCTCGTTGACGCGGTTGACGGCCCGATGCCGCAGACCCGCTTCGTGACCCGCAAGGCACTCGCCCAGGGCCTGAAGCCGATCGTGATCGTGAATAAGGTTGACCGTCCGGGTGCCCGTCCTGAGTGGGTTGTGAACCAGACGTTTGATCTGTTCGATAAGCTCGGTGCGACCGAGGAACAGCTCGACTTCCCGGTGATCTACGCCTCCGCCCTGAATGGCTACGCAGGCCTCACCGACGACGTCGAAGAGCTGAAGAAGATCGGCAACCTTGACGCCATTCTCGACACCGTGCTCGAAAAGGTTCCGGTCCGTGAAGACGATCCGAACGGCAACCTGATCCTCCAGATCTGCTCGCTCGACTACTCGAGCTACGTCGGCAAGATCGGTATCGGCCGTGTGCACCGCGGCACCCTGACCGCTGGCCAGAATGTCTGCTTCATGGACGGTCCGGAAGATACGCCGAAGCGCGGCAAGATCAATCAGATTCTTCAGTTCGAAGGCCTTGAACGCAAGGAAACGCCCTCCGCTCAGGCCGGCGACATCGTTCTCGTCACGGGTATTGAAGATCTGAACATCGGCACAACCATCACGAGCACGGATCATCCGGAAGCGCTCCCGATGCTGCACGTCGATGAGCCGACCCTCAAGATGGAATTCATGGTGAACACGTCGCCTCTCGCCGGCAAGGAAGGCAAGTTCGTGACGAGCCGCCAGATCCGTGAGCGTCTCGCCCGCGAGCTGAAGTCGAACGTCGCCATGCGCGTCGAGAACACGAAGGATGAGAAGGTGTTCCTCGTGTCCGGCCGCGGTGAACTGCATCTCACGGTTCTTCTTGAAAATATGCGCCGCGAGGGATTCGAAATTGCCGTTTCCCGTCCGCGCGTGATTATCAAGGAAGAGAACGGCGTCAAGATGGAGCCGTATGAGCTCCTGACGGTTGATGTTGAAGAAGAACATCAGGGTTCCGTGATGGAAGAGCTCGGCCGCCGCAAGGGCGAACTCACCGACATGGAGCCGGACGGCAAGGGCCGTGTGCGCCTTGAGTACCGTATCCCGGCCCGCGGCCTGATCGGTTTCCAGAGCCTCTTCATGACGATGTGCCGCGGCACCGGCATCATGAGCCACGTGTTTGACGACTACGCCCCGATCAAGCAGGGCAGCGTCGGCGAACGCCGTTCCGGCGCCATCATCTCCGGTGAAGACGGCAATGCCGTGGCCTATGCTCTCTGGTACATCCAGGAACGCGGCCGTCTCTTCGTGAGCCCGGGCGACGCTGTGTACGAAGGCATGATCATCGGCGAGCATTCGCGTGAAAACGACATCGTCGTGAACGCGATCCGTACGAAGCACCTCACCAACGTGCGTGCTTCCGGCTCCGACGAAGCGATCCGCCTCGTGCCCCCGACCCAGCTCACGCTGGAAAGCGCTGTGGAATTCATCAACGACGACGAACTCGTGGAAATCACCCCGAAGTCGATCCGTCTGCGCAAGCGCTATCTGAAGGAATTCGAACGCAAGCGCGCTGCCCGTGCGGCTCAGGCTGAGTTCGGCGATCCGGACGTTTCCGAGGAATAATTCCTTCGGAATCGCTTCAGAAAGTGAAGAAATCGAAGCATACCGCTCCTTCCCTCTGCCCCTGCGGCAGCGGGAAGACGTATGAGGACTGCTGCGGCAGGTATCT
>OGFR01001429.1_pt1 | contig 10376 bp, 8 predicted proteins | sample 1571001 | NCBI WGS metagenome assembly OGFR01 (sample SAMEA2582064, study PRJEB24529) | metagenome | biome: Human gut stool | place: China | collected 2011 | reverse complement strand
CTCCGGGCAGGATGCGCACTCCGCGCTAAGGAAGTATGGTTGCTGAAGCAACCGCGCTCCGGCGCGAGAGTCCGGCGAGCCGGACTCTTTATTCGTAATAAGAAAAGCTGCTGTCTATTCCTCTTCTGATGCCGCCTGGTTGCTACTGGTAAATGAACAATAAAACAGGAGAAAGAACAATGAACAACACATTTCATACATTAGAATTTGACCATATATTAAGACAACTGGAAGAACTGGCATGTACAAAGTCAGCAAAAGAGAGAATACGCAGCCTGGAACCGTATCTGTACGAGGGCGATGTAAGGAAGAGTCAGAAAGATACGACAGAGGCGAGACTGATTATTGAAAGTGCAGGAATGCCGCCGATTGCGTCCATGGGTGATGTGGATGACATCCTGATTATAGTCGGACAGGACGGCTGTCTGTCAGCCGAACAGCTGGAATCGGTCGGTATGACGCTGACGGCGGTAAAACGCCTGAAGGACTTTTTGAACCGGTGCAGATATTTAAACACGAGTCTGGCCTGCTATGATGAGGAACTGGATCCCCTGGAGCACTTGAGGGAGCAGCTCGCGGAAGCTGTCAGAGGGGGACGGGTCGAGGACGGAGCCAGCCGCCTTCTCAGAAGTCTGCGGCAGGACATGATCCGTATGGAGGAAAAGGTCCGGGCCAAAGCGGACTCTATCTTAAAGAGTAGGAAGAGCTGTTTTGCTGATCATTACGTGACGAACCGTAATGGCAAGATGTGTCTGCCTGTAAAGAAGGAATACCGGTCATCGGTACCGGGAAGTGTGATTGATAAGTCCGCTACAGGGGCCACTCTTTTTATCGAACCGGAAGCGGTTGCCTCTATGAATTCAGAACTGGAGCTGCTGAAGATGGAAGAAGAGAATGAAACGAGACGAATTCTCTATGAACTGACGGCCATGGTGGCGGAAAACCGGGAGGTTTTCGAAGCCGACAAGAGACTGATTGAGAAGCTGGACTATATATTCGCCAAAGGAAAGTTAAGCGCTGCCATGGAGGCGAAAGAACCGCAGATCAACATGGAACGGAACATTCGAATCAGGAACGGCAGACATCCGCTGATGAGCCGGGAACACGCAGTGCCTTTGAGCTTCGAGCTCGGAGACCGGGGAAATGGTGTGGTCATTACAGGACCCAATACAGGCGGGAAGACTGTGACGATGAAGACGGTGGGACTGTTCTGTATCATGGCGCAGTGCGGACTTCACGTGCCATGTGAAGAAGCCAGTCTCTGTATGAATAATCAGGTGCTGTGCGATATTGGAGACGGACAGAATATATCTGAGAATCTGTCCACCTTTTCCGCTCACATTACAAATGTGCTGGATATTTTGAAAAAAGCAGGACCGGAGAGTCTGGTACTTCTGGACGAACTTGGGTCCGGTACGGATCCGGCGGAGGGAATGGGAATTGCCATTGCCATATTGGAGAGTCTGAGGCAGTGCGGATGTCTGTTCCTGGTTACGACCCACTATCCGGAGGTGAAGGGATATGCGGAAGCGGCCGATGGTGTTGAGAATGCGAGAATGGCCTTTGACCGGGAGACCCTGCAGCCGCTTTACCGGCTTGTACAGGGAGAAGCGGGAGAAAGCTGCGCTCTGTTTATTGCTAAAAAATTGGGTATGCCGGACGCCATGCTTTTAAGAGCGGAACAGGCTGCATACGGCAACTTGAAACCAGAGCGGCTTCAGGCGGAGAGCGGAGGCAAAAAGAAAAAGCATGTCATTCTTCCGGAAGGCCCCCGTATTCGGAAACAGAAGGAAGAAAAGGGAATTCAGAAGGAACTGGCTGTGAAGTTTACAGTTGGCGACAGTGTTTTAGTTCTGCCGGATAAAAAGACGGGAATTGTATGCAGAACGGTGAATGAGAAGGGCGTCCTCCAGGTACAGCTGCAGGACAGGAAGATATGGATCAATCACAAACGGATAAAGCTTTTAGTCGCAGCAGAAGAGCTCTATCCGGAAGATTACGATTTCTCGATTATATTTGACACAGTGGAAAATCGGAAGAATCGGCATCAGATGGAGAGAAAGCACCAGGAGGGTGTGGAAATCAGGATGGAGGATGAATGATGGAGGAAGAACGGCTTGACCGGTATCTGGCTTTTATCAAGGAGACAGAGCTTTTAAAAAATGTACTGCGCACGGCGTGGGGATCTGCAGGGAGACAGGAGAGCACGGCTGAACACAGCTGGAGGCTGGCTCTCTTTGCCGCTCTGATGCTGGGTGAATATCCGGAACTGGATGGAAAGAGGGTACTTATCATGTGCCTGATCCATGATCTGGGGGAGCTGTATGACGGTGATATATCGGCCGCCCTGCTGCCAGATGAACAGCAAAAGCATGCGGAGGAGCAGCGGTCTGTGGAACGGCTGTTTTCATTTCTCCCGGATAAAGATCGTGAGAATTTTATGGCGATCTGGAAGGAATATAACGAGAACAGGTCTCCTGAGGCCCATCTGGTGAAGGCTTTGGATAAGGCGGAAACTATTTTGCAGCATAATCAGGGGATGAATCCGTCCGACTTTGATTATGAATTTAATCTGCAGTACGGCGCAGCCTATTTTCGTGAAGACGGGCTGATGGCCGCACTGCGTGACAGACTGGATCAGGAGACGAAGAGAAACATTATGTAGGAACCTGAGTAGTGGGCTCCGGTGATTCAGCCGGCTCCGAGTGCGGTTCTGGTTCCGGCATGGAAAACTCGGATAAGAGAGAACGGAATATCTTGACGTGAAGCTCTTCATCCGCGATGATGCGGTTTAAAATTGACCGAATATGTCCATCTTCAATCCATTCGGATTGAGCATGGTATTTGTGGATAGCCTGGATCTCTCCTTCGAGTGCATTAGTGAGCAGTGCATGAATCTGCGTCGGATACTGGTTGCATCCGGGACACCAGTAGTACATGCGCCCTTTGTTATAGCTCCATAACCGCGGGTCAGTTCCCAGCTTTAAAGCCAGTTCACCGAAGATATCGAGGTGCCTCATTTCCACAATGCTGATCCGGTGGAAACATTCGGCTACGTCGTGATAGTACTCCCTGGTGACCAGGCTGTTATAAAAGTAAAGGCTGACCGCGGTCATCTCGGAGTTGCAGGAACCGATATTGGAAAGAATCGCGGCCGCATACTGGGGATTTTTGCCGTCCACCTTTACGGGTGGATACGGAGTATGATCTGAGTAATGAAATGTTGTTATATCCATGAAATATCCTCGTTAAATAAGGTTCTTATTCAATATATAAGCAAAAAAAGACGAGTTATGACTGGAAAGTTTAAAAAGTGGTGGATGGAGGAAAAAAAGATGGATTTGCGGGAAGCGTTAATGGGCTACATACCCTATAATGAACAGGAAGAAAAAGACCGGGAACAGATTCTGAAGTTTTTGGAGCGAGGGGATCTGGTATATACGAGAGAGAGTAAGGACGTCCATATGACGGCCTCGGCATGGGTGACAAACCGTGAGCGCAGTAAGATTTTGATGGCGTATCATAATATTTACGATTCGTGGGCCTGGCTGGGCGGTCATGCGGATGGAGAGAAGAACCTGCTTCTGGTGGCTCAAAAAGAGGTGATGGAGGAGAGCGGGCTTCGCTCTGTGAGCCCTGTCACCGAAGATATCTTTTCCATTGAGATACTGACTGTGTCCGGTCATATGAAAAATGGAAGCTATGTATCGTCTCACCTTCATTTGAACATCACCTATCTGCTGGAGGCGGATGAAGAAGCAAATCTGCATGAAAAAGAGGATGAAAACAGTGATGTGCGCTGGTTTTTGACGGAGGATGGAATCAACGCATCAAAGGAGCCGTGGATGCAGACCTGGGTTTATCGAAAGCTTGCAGAAAAGATGAAGAGTTATGAATATTAACAGAAAATTGATAACTATTTTGTGATTTGCTGTTTTATTTTTCCTGATTATGCTTTATAATAGAACCAGCTTATATATTTGCCAAGAAAGACAACGAGGTGATTGATATGAAGATAGTTTATGCAATTGTCAGTTCCGACGATGGAAACCGTGTGACAGATGTACTGAATGAAAACAGCTTCAGCGTAACGAAATTGGCTACTACCGGTGGGTTCTTGAAGAAAGGCAACTCTACCCTGATGATTGGTACGAATGATGACAAGGTTGAGGAAGTAATTAATTTAATTAAGGATACCTGTGGAAAGAGACAGAAGATAACCTGTAATGTTCCGGCACCGAATATTGCATCTATTTCAGCAGGATATATGATGATGCCAATGACCGTTGAGCTTGGCGGAGCAACGATATTTGTAACGGACGTGGAACGGTTCGAAAAGATTTAACAAAACAAGCGAGAATTCCCCACCTCTACAGATGGAGGAATGAAACGCCAAAAATAAGCTTAACGGCAGTGGCGGGCGGAGAGAAATCGGTCCCCCCACTGACAATAAGTCAAGCCGCGCATCTATAAGATGTAGTCGCACTCGGTGACATTATCGAGCGTGGATTGAAACAAAGCGGAAAGAGGGATTGCAGGAAGCTGTGATCCCTTTTATTTTGCCGTGATAATTGGAAGTAAACAGAACCCCTAGAACTCTTTTTTCCTGTTGGACATAGAATAATAATGGAAAGAGAATTCAGGAGGTTTTTTATGAGTTGTAAATATTATCCGAAGGCGGGGGGCCCGTTTGGAATCCCCAATTTCGATAACCATATATCCGATGGACAACAGGAGTACCAGTCTGTTTCACAGCAGTCGCCGTATGCAGACCGTCCAGGCTGTCCGAATGTATCAAATCGTAGCTGTGGAGGTAATTGCGGTAGTAATTGCGGCAATAACTGTGGTAATAACATGTGTCACTGCTGTCCAGGGCCTCAGGGACCGAGAGGACCGCAGGGACTTCCGGGTCTTCCGGGGCCGCAGGGTCCGCAGGGCTGTCCTGGGCCGAGAGGGCCTCAGGGCGCGACAGGTCCGCAGGGGCCTCGTGGGGCAACAGGCCCGCAGGGTCCGCAGGGGCCAAGAGGTTTTCAGGGCGCGACAGGTCCGCAGGGACCTGCCGGTGTGACAGGTCCTCAGGGTCCGCAGGGTGTAACCGGACTCCAGGGACTTCCTGGAGCAACAGGTGCTACTGGTGCAGCAGGAGCTGCAGGTCCGACAGGAGCCGCAGGCCCAACAGGTCCAACCGGAGCAACCGGCCCAATCGGTCCGACAGGAGCGACAGGGGCAGCAGGCAGCCCGGGAGCAACAGGTGCTACAGGTGCGACTGGCTCTACTGGAGTCGCAGGCCCAATCGGCCCGACTGGCGCAACGGGAGCGAATGGCCCGGCAGGTGCTACCGGAGCGACTGGAGCAACGGGAGCAAACGGAGCCGCAGGTGCGACGGGTGCAACTGGAGCAACGGGAGCGAATGGAGCCCCAGGTGCAACGGGTGCCACTGGCGCTACCGGAGCCGCAGGCCCGATTGGCCCGACCGGAGCAACAGGAGCTAATGGAGCAGCAGGTGCCACAGGAGCTACCGGAGCAACGGGAGCGAATGGAGCCGCAGGTCCGACAGGCCCAACAGGAGCCGCCGGAGCCGCTGGAGCAACCGGAGCCACTGGTGCCACAGGCGCGACTGGAGCTGCAGGCGCGGCGGGAGCGACAGGAGCAACCGGGGCCACTGGTGCAACAGGCGCAAATGGTGTGGCAGGAGCCACGGGCCCGACAGGTGCCACAGGAGCAGCTGGAGCAGCCGGTGCTACTGGCGCCACAGGTGCAACCGGAAGCGCAGGTCCGATGGGAGCCACAGGCCCGACAGGCCCAACAGGTCCGACAGGTCCAACAGGAGCAACTGGTCCAACCGGAGCCAACGGAGTGGCAGGAGCCACCGGAGCAACGGGAGCAACAGGAGCCACGGGAGCAGCCGGAGCCGCAGGCGCAACAGGAGCCACTGGAGCGACTGGCGCCGCAGGAGCGGCCGGAGCCACGGGTGCGACAGGTCCAACAGGTCCGACAGGCCCGACAGGTGCGACTGGTTCCAATGGAGCAGCCGGAGCCACGGGTGCAACCGGAGCCACCGGAGCAACAGGAGCAAATGGAGCAGCCGGAGTAACGGGAGCTACAGGAGCGACCGGAGCCACGGGAACCGCAGGAGCAGATGGAGCGACGGGTCCGACAGGTCCAACAGGTCCTACAGGTGCTAACGGAGCAACGGGAGCGAATGGAGCCACAGGAGCAACGGGAGCGACAGGAGCAGCCGGAGCAGCCGGCGCAACAGGAGCAACCGGGGCAACAGGAGCAACGGGAGCAACCGGGGCAACCGGAGCAACGGGAGCAACAGGAGCAACCGGTGCAGCTGGTATAGCTGGAAGCAGTGCAATTATTCCGTATTCGTCTGGATTACCAATTACAATGACAACAATTCTGGGTGGATTAGCTGGTATTCCATCATTGATTGGTTTTGGAGACAGCGCGCCAAGTGTTGGTGTGTTGGGAACAACAATTGATTTAACAAATGCGGCCGGAACACTTACAAACTTTGCATTTTCAGTACCGCGTGATGGTGTGATCACTTCTATGTCCGCATTTTTCAGCAGTACTGTGGCATTGTCTTTAGTAGGTTCGACAATTACAATCCGGGCACAGCTTTATCAATCTACGACACCGAATAACATTTTCTCACCGATTGCGGGGGCAGTTGTTACGTTGGCTCCAGCTCTAAGCGGTCTCATTTCCATTGGTGATCTCTCCAGTGGGTCGACGACAGGGCTTTCAATCCCGGTGACAATGAATACACGTCTCTTACTTGTATTTTCAACTACAGCTACGGGCCTTAATCTTGTAAACAGTGTTGTGGGTTATGCGAGTGCTGGTGTGGCTATATCATAAAGAATAATAGAAGCAAAGGAATAAATGTCTCTTTGTATTAATAGATGAAGAAAACACCGGCAGTTCATATTTTGTAGAACTGCCGGTGTTTTTTGTATAGATTTGATGAAAAGCAGGAGTATGCTTAGCAGCAGATCTGCTGCCTGTACCATTCTATTTTTCACTGTGACCGCGTCAAATAAAACGGTGTAGGTGACGGCTTTTTCAGGCACTTCATTTTCCCTTTAGAGTGATGTACCGCCGATCATATAAATTATTCAGATATATTTCAGCAGATTGTAAATGACTCCAATGTGGTAATGTGCGTTTGTGACATAATACAAGCCTGCGCATATAATAGCCTAGGTGTATTTGATCCATCTGTGCGTCTGATTTCAGGGACGAAACAGATGGCGCCTGGGAATGGAGTAAATTTAAAATATCGGTTTCGGCTGCATGGCACGATATACCTGGCAGCTCCATTCATGCAGCATATTGATTTCAGCTTAATCAGGAAAGGAACATGCGTGATGCTTAGGGACAATGATAATGATAACCGCGGACACGGTGATGTGAGGAATTGTGAGAACACCTCTTGTAACAGATGCTGCTGCAAGCGCTGTTGTCCCGTCTGTCCTCCGGAACAGAGGTCCTGTAACTTAAGTGGTGTACAGGTACAGCTGCGCGGGGCGGCCAGAGCGCTTTTAGAGAACAACACCAATGTCGTGTTTGATAAAATGGTAAACCAGTCAAATCCAAGAATCCAATATAATGAAATGACGGGAGAGTTCACATTACCTTCCAATAGAAGCTACTATGTTTCCTGGGAGGTGGCTATTGACGGGTCAGAGACTGTGCAGAGTATTGATTTTTGTGTGGTAGTTAACAATGTCATGATCTCAGTCAGTTCGTCTTCACAGGTAACCTGTCAACTGTCAGGAACAGCTCTTATTACGACGGGAAAAACACCGGGAAGACTCTCACTTGTAAATATAAGCGGAGATACCGTGAGGTACACGGAGGCTTCGGTACAGGCTAATATTGTGATTGCAGGAATTACTTGCCAGGCTGGCAGTTACAAAAGCAATTGATTAAATCAGAAGTTTACTCAATAAAACATTGCGATTTATATAGAATTTAGGGATGGTGATATTATGGCTGATATAGGATTACAACTTCAAAATACTATTGCTGATTATATCGCTGAGGGCGGTGCGGTTCTTTTCAATGAGACGCTCGTCAACGATGATCCAAACGTAGTTTATAATCCTGCTGATGGAACAATATCCTTTGTGCAGGAAGGCGAATATTATGTATCTTGGTTTGTGGTGACGAAAACGGGGCTTGGCACATCTGGGCCAAGCTTTTCTATTGTGACCAATGAAGCCACGCCTACGTATTATACGGCTGGAAGCGGTATAAAAACAGGAGAGATATCCGGTTTTGCACTTCTCAATGTAAGTGCCGGATTTAGTTTTACACTTCGAAATGTGACGAATGGTGGTGTTCGGCTTAATGATAATGTAGAAATTATGGCTGGAATCGCAGTAGTCAATATCGGTAAGGGGGGTCCCACTGGCCCAACTGGTGCCACTGGTGCCACTGGTGCAACCGGAGCGACTGGCCCGACTGGTGCAACGGGAGTGACCGGTCCGCAGGGAGATATAGGCCCGACTGGGGCGACAGGAGCAACAGGCCCACAAGGGGATATAGGTCCAACGGGGGTAACTGGCGCAACGGGGGCGACAGGTCCGCAGGGAAATACCGGGTCAACAGGTCCGACGGGAGCGACAGGTCCACAAGGAGATATAGGCCCGACAGGAGTAACTGGTTCAACAGGAGCGACAGGTCCGCAGGGAAATACCGGAGTAACGGGTCCGACGGGAGCAACAGGACCACAAGGTGATACAGGCCCGACAGGGGCAACGGGAGCAACAGGTCCGACAGGAGCAACAGGACCGCAGGGAAATACCGGATCAACGGGCCCGACGGGAGTAACAGGACCACAGGGAGATATAGGCCCAACGGGAGTAACTGGTTCAACAGGAGCAACCGGTCCACAGGGAAATACAGGAGTAACAGGCCCGACGGGAGCAACAGGACCACAAGGAGATATAGGACCGACGGGAGCAACAGGCCCATCAGGAGTGGTTGGTGGTATTCAGCTTGAAGTTAAAAATAGTTCGGGAAACAATGTTGCGGATGGAGGAGTATTTACTTTTGATACAGTCTTTACAAATTTAACTCCGGATATCACAAATACGGCTGGGACAATTGAAATTACGGCAGAAGGTTTATATTTTGTTGATTGGTGGTTGAATTTAGACGGATCAGGAGATCTTGATTTTGTTGTAGTAAACTTGGTTAATGCTACGACATCCGCTATAATTGGCGAAAGTTATGCACCGCCATCCATACCGGGACAATTTTATGGGAATGCGATTCTTCAAGTAACGGCTGGTCAATTACCATTTACAATGCAGCTGGTAAACCAATCAGGTGCGGCACTGACGTTATCAGATATAACTGTTCAGGCGAGTATGCGTATAGTAGAGGCTAAAGTGTAAGCCATATTTGAATATGGCTAAGAATAAAAGGTTTTAAAAGAGGTGTTATAATGGCTGGTTTAGGATTACAGTTACAAAATACGACGCCCCTTATAGTATCTGCAAATGCCGCAGTATTGTTTAACGAAATATTGGTTGATTCTGATACCAATGTAACGTATAATCCGGCAGATGGTATGATAACGTTTATAAATGCGGGGCAATACTATGTATCATGGTTTGTGACTGTCAAAACAGCACTTGGCGTATTCGGTCCAAGTTTTTCAATTGTGACTAACGAAACGCCTTCCAGTAGTTATACCGCTGGCAGTGGAATAAAAAATGGAGAGATATTTGGCTCCGCAGTTTTGACAGTTACAGCAGGTTTTAGTATTTCATTAAGAAATGAATTAGCTACGGAGGTCAGTCTATCAGATGTGGTCCCGGTTAATGCTGGTATCAGTGTATTAAATGCTGGATCAGCAGGTCCGACTGGTCCTACGGGAGCGACAGGAGCAACCGGCCCGCAGGGCGCAACAGGTCCTACAGGGATGATGGGTCCTACAGGAGCGACAGGAGTTACTGGACCACAAGGAGCGACAGGCCCAACAGGCTCACAAGGAGTGACAGGAGCAACCGGACCGCAAGGGCCGACCGGTTTAACAGGATCGACTGGAGCAACCGGACCACAAGGAGCGATAGGACCAACGGGAGCGACAGGAGCAACCGGTCCACAAGGTGTAATTGGTCCAACAGGATTGACAGGAGCTACGGGTCCACAAGGGGATATAGGACCAACGGGAGTGACAGGAGCAACCGGACCACAAGGAATCATAGGCCCAACGGGAAATACCGGAGCGACAGGAGTGACGGGTTCACAAGGAGCCATAGGTCCTACAGGTGCGACGGGAGCAACCGGTTCGCAAGGCGTGATAGGCCCAACCGGAGCGACAGGCCCGCAAGGCGTCACAGGCCCCACCG
>OGFR01001422.1_pt1 | contig 10454 bp, 13 predicted proteins | sample 1571001 | NCBI WGS metagenome assembly OGFR01 (sample SAMEA2582064, study PRJEB24529) | metagenome | biome: Human gut stool | place: China | collected 2011 | reverse complement strand
CTGTTTGTACTTTTCTTCTTCTAAAATTCTGAAACTCATTGGAAACACCTTGTATATCTTCTGCAAGTCCTGCGGATAGTGTTCATTAAGCCACGTGAAGCAATCAACATTAAATCCAATTCCATTACTTGCCTTGTTGCCGTACAAAACGGGCTGCGGCAAACGCTTCATACGCATGTAGGCTTTAACATCCTTCTGCGTCCATGATGCAAGCGGATAGACTAAGCCGTTATTCTCATACCCGTTGGCTTCATAGCCTTTGAGCATAAGGTTTCGGTTCATTCCGTCCGCTTTCTTCATTCCTAAGAATGTATAGTAAATACCCGTCTTTAATCTCACCGCCTTAATCACGTCCGCGAGTTTCATCATCTTAACTTTCGGATTAGGAACGCAATACAGACCGCCACGAAGAATATACGTTAAATTCCAATGAGGGACTTCCATAAATTCGACCTTTGGATATTTCTTCTTTACCCACCTTATCCATCCGTTGATGTGGTCTAAATCCTTAACAAAGTACATAAATACACATACAACCCTTTCAAAGCGTGGATAGACTAAATCCAAAGTAACGAGCGAATCCTTGCCAAGTGAACACATAACGATGCAAGATGACTGCCTTTCAGCCCCCCTGCATATAACGTTATGTGCCTCTTGTAATTTGTTCATTAACCTGCGCTCAATCCAAAGCCCTTGCGAAGCTGCCTATAAACAGTCTTATGACTGCCCAACTTATTACCAGCGACCAACTGATGGCGACCACTATTGCCCAGATAAGAACCTGTTGCACCTGCGATACGACCTCTTAACGATTGACCGTTTCTTCTTGCCATAATCTCTTAAATTTAGATTACACTTTCTTCGACTTGTCCCTAATGTTATGTGAAAGCACTTTGCCCAAATCAAACACCACTTGTTCAGCGACCCATACAAGCGGGTTGCCGTCTTTATCCCTGCCATGCTCGTAGGTGATGGGTTCTTTATTATCATCTACGAATATCTCGCAGTGTGCGCCAACGACCTCTACAAGTGCGCTGTCTCTGTCCTTGTTGTAGCCAACGTAGAATTGGATGGCATCATACTTGATAGGCTGCGCGTTGCCGTCTGCGTCTTCAATTTCAAAGCCCTCTTCATCGAGCTGCAACAGCTTCTTAATGGTGGTTGGACGGACCTCTCGGAACTCTTGAACCTTGCGACCTGCAAGGATAGCGTCGAAGTAACGCTGTTTGATTATCAAATTAAGTACTTTCATATAACTTTTCTCAAAATTTTGTATCAACAAAGATACGGTTAAACATTATTATAATAAAGCAATCCGCCACGCGATAAGCCACAACGGGCGGATTGTTGCAAAATCATTATGAGGCGGTGGTTAGCCCCCCCCGTTGCCTTTATAGATTCATGAATTTTTCTCTGCCCGTAACCTCTTTAAGGTTGAAGAAATCAGCCTTGGCAACTCTTCTTCTGTGTGCTCTCTTTCTCTCTATGTCTTCGATAGAAGATTGGCTCAAAGCCTTGTTAAATACTGCGAGAACATCTGCGTCTGTGAAAATGTCTGCGTTCATAATCTTATATTTAATTGTTATTACTTTGTTTCTGAATCACGGTGCAAAGATAGTACTTTGTTTTGAATAGGTGTACACTGAAATGGTGTTTTAACCCAACTTTAACGTTTGAATAAGTGTATGCTAAAATAGGTTAAATAAAAGCTATAAAGTGTACACCTTTGAAATGTTCTTCTTATATTTGCAGCAGAAACAACCATTAAGCCCTACGCATCACGGTCAAGCGGTCTTTATGAATAAGTATATCATCTATAATGAAGAAAACAGAGTTAACGGCTGCGTGGCAGCAGAATATCAGTCCATCGCACGAGACGAGACGCATGTCCGGCTGATGGCAGCAGAAAATGGCGTTGACCTCTATGGTTATACAATAGAGCTCGTCAAAGAAGACATAAGAGACGAGCTTCGCAGGCCCTACAAGCCCTATTTCGAGAAAGACAGCTTATGGGCGTAATGTAACCAAAAGAATACAGAAAAGAGTGAGATATGGATATTAAAGATTACAACTCGTGTTGGTACTGCGACAATATCGTAGACCACCCCGAGCAAGTTGGACTACTGCACCTCGATTTTCCCAGGTGCTTTGTTCTTATCCCTAACAACACAGACTTCCAGCTGTCCCGGGCAGAGGACTTCAAGAACGAATATTGCCAAATCAACTGGTTAGACCCATTCGAAGATATGGATGAGAAAACCAAAAATGAAGTTCTCGACAGATTATGGAATTTCATGGTCACACAGGAAGATAAAGAGGAGAACCTGTCATACGATAGGCAGATTGACGAATATCTTGAAAACGAATAGTTATCAAACTGGTTATATAATTATTAAGCCCTCAACAGCACGGTTAAGTTGCACAAAAATGAATACGAAAAACAGAGGAGAATAGCAACTGACATTATTAGAGTTTTCCGAAGAACAACAGTTTTATCATAAAAATATCGACGGCTCACAACCGCAGAGTAAATTCTATCTTCCAATTGGGTGGCTGCCATGGAATGATGCCTACACATATCTTGAAGGTGCGAAATTACGCTTATTTGGGGAAGATGGAAAAAGATTGGCTTCGTATGAAGAAGCAATCGACGATTTTATCCGGTATTCTAAAAATATTTAACAACTCGAATAATGGTAGGAATAAAAGGCAAAAGCGGAGGCCGGAGAGAAAGAGCTGGTCGCCCGTCCTGCATCGGGAAAAACTATAACTATAAGGCAGACAAAGACCTCGTGCCAGTTCTTGATTCGCAAGAAAATAGAAACAGGTTCATCAACAATGCTGTTAGGGAGAAAGCACAAAAGGATAAGTTACTCTAATCTCTCCATAACAGCCTTTAGCAACTCATCAACCCCTTGCCGGAAGTCGGAATAGGTGGTATATAGCACCATTAGCTCCGTGCAGGTGCGAGATATGCAAGTGCTGTCTATCTTTGCCGCCTTGCTGATAGATTTCCTCATACCTTGCGGCATCTTTCCCCCGAAGAACTTGTTAGGAGAATAAAGGTAGATGACGACAAAGATAAACTCTTTGCGGTCATTTACCGTTATGTTTTTTCCTTTCGCTTCCTCGAATACACTGTAAATCTTAGGTATAAGATTCAGGTCTTTCAGCCGTGGCGATGTCGCCAATTCATTATCCGCAATGGCTTGCCGGAGTGCCGTCCTTGATTTCTCTATTTTCTTGATTGTCTCGATTATCTGCTCCATTTTACAGGTTTTCCTGCAAAAATATGGCAAATTATCTTGAATGACAAAAATCGTTTAGATAAATCTTACTTCTTGTTGACGAAATTACACAACATATTTTATGCGGTTTGCTGTGTTAGTCTGTGTGTTAGGTGCTGTGTTAACCTTGTGATTTGTTCTGTTGTAATATTATGATTTACAATGTGATACAAATTTGCTCGCTGTGTTAGGTGCTGTGTTAGGTGCTGTGTTACCTACTATTTAAAACAAAATTTAAAACTTTTACATTGGCTTCGTTGATAGCCTTGAAGTCCTTTTTGATGTACAGCTCCGTGACTTTCAACGCTGGGTCTGTATGGTTTAACATGTCATTGACCACATACTTGCTTATTCCTGCGTCATTCACGGCAATCGTGGCAAGCGAGTGCCGTGCGGCATAAAATTGTAATCTCGGGATGCCAATTTCCCGGCCAACCTCTTTCAGTCCAATATTGACTGCACGGTTGAAACTCTCCATCGACGAAAAACGCTCACAGAAGTTAAAAACATGGTCTTTCCCTCTATATTTCAAAAAGATAGGCATAATATGCGGCTGTACATCAACATGTATCTCCGCCCTGTCACTCCGCCTGTCCTTGGTCTTCATGCGGTCGTAGATGATTGTGTCGCCGTTTATCTTCCTGGCATTATAGAGGTCGGCGGAGTTAATGCCCATCAGGCAGAAAGACAGGCGGAAGCAGTCGAGGGCAAGGTCATGCAGGCTCGACTTCCCCTTGACCTTGATATTGTCGTAGGGTAGGGCGAATATCGTCCTTATCGTTTCAATGTCCAAGGCCCGTTTCTCTGCCACATTCTGTTCCACAGGCTTGTATCTGTCGAGCGAGTGCCTGATACGGATAATATCATTGTCCTCGTCGTTGTAATATTCTCTCGCAGCGTTAAATATGGTCTTAATGCTGTTAGTATAGAGAGATTGAGCGCGCGGACGGTCTTTCAAAGACTCCTCAAAGGCTTTCATCGTCTTTACGGTGATTTCCCCACACAAAACATTATCTCGCCCCATAAAGGTACAGAATGCATTAAGGGAGGTCTTGTAATTCTTCATGCCTTTTATCTCGACATGCTTTTTCATCCATGACCTTGCAAAGTCAGTAAAAGATATTCCCTTTTTGTCCCTCTTTTGACGGAGATAGGCTACAACCGTATCAATATCAATGTCGTTGAACTCCAAATTCAGCTCATTCACCCTCTCCCGATAGACCTTTATCAAATCATTGCACCTGTCGAGAATATCCGCATTCTTTATTTTGAAAGAGGAAGTAATGTCTTTCTTTGTGACATACATCATCGTTGGAATGAAGCGCACCTTGGATTCATGAGTGAAACGAATAACAACGTTCCAAGTCCCGTCGGAGCGTTTGTTTCCTTTCTTTATAACTGCTTTGAATGTTGCCATAGCTCTTAGTCAATTTTCAGTCAATATTTTTAGTTTACTTGTGGCTTCCAAAACCTACTTGTAATATCCTTTCCACCATATCAATGGATAAAAATATAAGCGGAAACCCTTTGTGTATGGGATTTCCGCTTATCTTCTTTTGGTGATTCCGCTGGGATTCAAACCCAGGACCTTCAGAACCGGAAACGGAAATTTTAATACGTTTAAGTTGTTATGTAGCAGAAGTTTACGTGAAATGTGTGTTATAAGTCAGTCAATTATCAGTCAATAATTACAATTTCTTCATGCAGCCGAGAACTTGGAGTACATGGGTAATCAGTCTTACTGGAATGTCCTGCGGCTGATACTCTGGCGACTTGTTTACGGGGACGAGCTGTAAGTAATCGTCGCCTTTCTCCGACTTTGTTACAATCTTCACCGTACGCATTTCGTCTGTTACCACGCCGTAGACCTCACCGTAGAGGAGGAAGTCCCTCCAGCCATTCAGCTGCTTGAGTGCGATGATGTCCCCATTGGAGATTAGGGGCTCCATCGAGTGCCCTGTTATGTTGCACCAATAATCCGCTTCCTCGTATTTCTTGAAATCTATGAGGTAGTCAGGATTGATTGTCTGGTCGTTCAGCACGAGGTCGAAGCCACCTGTGAAGTCCACGTTGTAGTATGGTTTGCCACGTGTGTAGCTGACGGACGGCTTGTCTTCCAGAGCCGTTACCCTGTCGCCCAATGTCGTGATGTCCCTTGCCGCTTTCTCGTCCGCTCCTCCGCACCCACGGTAGTTGTTGGTCGTGTTGTTCACCGTTCCGTTTCCAACGTTGTTGCCATTGCCCGACTGGGTGATGTCGCCTGTGGTAAACATATTGCCCTCACCATTGACAAGCCACTTGTATGGGACATTCAACCCTTCACAAATAGCATTGATTAGATTTGTTGGAACAACCCTTTCTCCTCGCAACACTTTCGAGAGGTTGGATTGATTGAATCCTATTAACTTTGCGAATCCCGATGGGGAAACGTTCTTGCTTTCGATGAGCATCTTAATTCTCATCACTACTTCCTTGTTTTCCATATCAGAATGTTTTTAATTGTTAAAAGAACTGTATTTTTACTCGTTTTATTTTGCTACTAAGTTCAAAAGAACTATCTTTGCCGTCGTGATTGCTGCAAAATCGCACGACATTGACTTTTTGTATTTCAATATACATCTTCAACCCTCGGTGAAATTGCAGCTTTCACTGGGGGTTGAGCCTTTTACAACCAACCTCGATTCTTCATTGGACGCGAACCGTAATGATGGAACTTCTTACGGCATGGCACTGGCGATGAAGTCTTACACTCGGAACCGGGGGGCGCACATACCGAGAGGACGACAGTTATTTCACTCACTCCTGTGCAGCGGTTGGCAACGCGAAAAGTGAATACCCCATTAACCAACTGAATATGGGGCGCGATGGTCGGGGGGATACTCGTAATATACAGCAGAGTTGGAAATCCAAACCATAGACTGTTCAAGGGAGCAACTTCGGTATCAGCAACTTGCCGCAGACTCCCTTAGGACACTCCTATACGCTCAAGCCAAAGAGAGCCTGACTGCCAGCAGTTATAATTTTGATTATTGTTTATATTTAATTTATAGTTTAATTTAAAGCGAAAAATTATGAAAAGTTCAATTACAATCAACACCGGTGACAACAACGAAGTTACATTCTCTGTCACCATTGAGGGTATGCCAATCAACAATATCCGGAAATTGGAAAGATTGCCCCGGCAAGTTGCGGAACATTTCGTTGACACGATGAATCTTGGCTGCCCCGGAGATGGTGCATGCACGGAGGAGAACCGGGAGAAGTTCATCCAAAGTCTTTTAGGTACTGAATGAAATATTGTATCAGAGAGCGGAACTCTGCAAAGAAATCTTGCCAATCGGAATTTTCGCCATACGGATAAATCAATCTCGTTGGTCTCTTGCATATCTCCCTTATCTCACTGAGAAGTGGCAGCAGATGGCGGGTGCCTATCTGCTGGGCGGTGGAACACCGAAAGCAGATGGCCCCAAAGCCGAGGACGGAACGCCGCTTCCTCCAGGAGAAGGCTGGGTCAATCTGTAAGGCTTTTAACCAGTCCGGGATGCCCAAGGTCAATAGTCAGGCTGAATCACGCAAAATCCCCTTGTCTTAAGTTGAAACTCCTCTTCAGGATCGGCATTATTTAAGCAATAACGCCTGTCCTCAAGAGGCAGGCGGAAAACAAAGGGGATATGCATGAAGATTTTTATGGACACGGCTAACGTGGATGAGATCCGCGAATTTGCCGATATGGGGATCGTTTACGGTGTAACAACCAATCCCTCTCTGATTGCGAAATCCGGCCGTTCCCAGGCGGATGTGATTCCTGAGATCTGCAGCCTGATTCCAGGGCCGGTATCGGCGGAAGTGATCAGTCTTGACTGCGCGGGCATGCTCGAAGAAGCGCATAAGCTCGTCAAGATCGCTGAGAATGTCGTGATCAAGATTCCTTGCACTGCCGAAGGACTTAAAGCGGTGAAGGTGCTGTCGTCAGAAGGCATCCGTGTGAATGTCACTCTGATCTTCAGCCTTCCTCAGGCTCTTCTTGCGGCCCGTGCGGGTGCAGCTTACGTTTCACCCTTTGTTGGACGGCTTGATGATATCGGTGAAGACGGCGTGCAGCTGGTTGCCGATATTGTGGACGTCTTCCGTAATTTTGATATCAAGACGGAAGTCATTGCGGCAAGCATCCGCTCGCTCGGGCACGTGAACGCGGTGATGCTCGCCGGGTGCGATATTGCGACGATTCCGACAAAGGTGCTTCGGGCGATGCTGGTTCATCCACTGACCGATAAGGGGATTGAGAAATTCCTGGCCGATTACCGCGACAGCCAGAAACGCTGATCAGGATAAGGCAAAAAGAAGCGCAGACGTTCGTAAGAACGGTCTGCGCTTTTTCTTATGGAAAGAGACTTGTGGTTTAAGCCTGAATCACACGAGCCGCAGGGGCCTTGACGTCATTTTCCCCCATAGCCTCGGTGATGTTCTGCGTGAGGTCGAAATAGACGTCCCAATAGTCAGAACTCTTGCACCAGGCGCGGGCCTGGAAGTTCATGCCCTTGTCGTTTCCTCCGGTAAGACGGGCAAACGGCGCCGGATCCTGGAGAACCTTATTGGTTTTCGCAATGGCTTCTAGCATGAGGGACTGAATTTTCTCAGGGGTCTCGTCTTTGGCAACGCTGAAGTCGAGATCGACACGGCGAAGTTTTTCGCTCGAAAGATTGGTGACCGTAGTGTTCATGACCTGCGAATTCGGGATTGTGATTCGCTTGTTGTCAGGGGAAATCAGCGTGGTATAGAAAAGCGTGATATCCCGAACTGTCCCTTCAACGCCGGATGCCTGAACATAATCCCCCACACTGAACGGACGGAAGATCATCAGCATGACACCGCCCGCAATGTTGGAAAGCGCCCCCTGCAGAGCAAGACCGATAGCAAGACCTGCGGATGCAAGTACTGTGATGACGGACGCCATCGGAACACCAAGGATCTGAATCACAATGATCAGCAGAACGACCCAAAGACCAATCTTCAGGAATGAATTGATGTAGCCCTTTGCTGTCTGATCAACATTGTTGAAGTATTTGACCCTGCCTACAGCACCGATGATGAGATTGATGACGATCTTGCCGACAATAAGGCAGATGATCGCGAGTGCGATCTTCTCACCATACGTGACGAGAAGCTCAGAAAAACGTGTTTCAAAAAGATGATCCATTTCGACACCTGTCTGAGGAGTGGTGATAGCAATAGTCTTATCACAAAAAGGCCACGCGGTTATATCACGTTAAGCTGTGTACCCCTAAAGAACTAATAAGCGTAGAGTGCGTTCTAGTTATTCCGAATCAGGAAAGGAACGTTCAGATGCCAAAAGCCTTGCATATACATGCCACTGACAATATTGCGGTTTGCACGTCCGCGGTTCAGCCGGGGGATGAGGTCGAGATTCTTGAGCCGGATGGTTCAAGAGGGGCAGTGAAAGCCGCTGAGGCGATCGCTTTCTGCAACAAAATCGCGCTTCGTGATATTGCCTCTGGAGAAGAGGTACTGAAAAGTACGGGGAGGTTATCGGCAAAGCCACCGAGGATATCCGTAAAGGATGTCTTGTGAATGATCGGAATATTGCCAGTCAGCCGCGGGCGTATGCAGACGAGTATCTGCTTAAGAAGGAGGCGTGAAATGCAGTTCATGGGATATCGTCGGGAGGACGGGCGTGTTGGTGTCAGAAACTATGTATTGATTCTTCCAGGCTGTGCCTGCGCTTCCGAAACCTGCAGACTGGTGGCAAGCGAAGTCCGCGGCACAAAGAACGTGATTATGAATGTCGGGTGTTCTGATGTGCAGGCGAACACGGACATGAATCTTCGTGTGCTGACGGGGTTCGCGCTGAATCCGAATGTATTCGGAGTCATCGTAATCGGCCTTGGGTGCGAAACGGTCGGTCATCGAGAACTGGCCGCGAAAATCCGTGCGGAGACTTCCAAACCTGTCGTCTCGTTCGGAATACAGGAGATAGGCGGAACGGTAGCAACAACTGCGGCCGCGGTTAAAGCAGCCCGGGAAATGGTTGCACAGGCAAGTGAGCAGCAGCGTGAACCCTGCGATGCGTCAGATCTGTTTGTCGCAATTGAGTGCGGCGGATCGGATGCAACAAGCGGCATCGCCTCGAATCCGGCGGTGGGGAACATGTCTGATCGTATCGTGGATCTGGGCGGCACCACGATGATGTCTGAAACGATCGAGTTCGTGGGAGCGGAACATATTCTCGCGAAACGAGGTGCAACACCGGAAATCCATGACCAGATCATCCGCATCTGCGAGGATTACGAAAAACATCTTGCCGGGGTTGGACAGGACTGCCGTACGGGGCAGCCGACCACGGGGAACAAAGCAGGCGGTCTATCCACGATTGAGGAAAAGTCTCTTGGCTGCATCCATAAAGGAGGCACAAGGCCTGTTGTAGAGGTCCTTCAGGAAGCGGCAAGACCAACCAAGAAGGGAGCTCTGATTATGGATACTCCCGGGTACGATATTTCTTCTGTCACGAGCATGGTGGCGGGAGGCGCTACAGTGGTGGTCTTCACAACAGGGCGGGGTACACCGACCGGTCACGCTCTGGCTCCGGTAATCAAGGTAACCGGTAACAGGGAGACCGCGAAGCGCATGGCTGACAATATGGACATCGATGTGTCCGGTATTCTGGAAGGAGATCTGACCATCGCTGATGCCGGGAAAGGTATTCTCGACGAAGTGATCCGGGTCGCAAGCGGAAAAGTCACCAAAGCGGAAGCCTTTGGATTCTCAGATATTGCTGTTGATCATATCTGCCGTTTTATTTAAGCATTTTGGGCTTTTCAGACAGGGCGGAGAAACGGAAGTTTCTCCGCCCTGTTTGTATGGAAGCTGTCCGAAATCCATAAAACAGAAAAAATTAATAAAAAAATGATCGTTTTAATCAATTGTTTTCATGAAATCCATTGAGGAAAATGAAAGATCGAATGAAAAAATATTTGCATTTTTAAAATCGAGAGGGTAGGATACTCATCATGTCGCTGCGATGCAGTGACGATCTTTAAAAACTGAATAACGAACCGATAAGCGTGAGCATCTGGTTTTGAAGAGCTTCAGCTCATAAAAATCAGGTGCTTGAAAAGACGAATGGAATGATGCAGAAGTGAACAACTTCTG
>OGFR01001421.1_pt1 | contig 10460 bp, 8 predicted proteins | sample 1571001 | NCBI WGS metagenome assembly OGFR01 (sample SAMEA2582064, study PRJEB24529) | metagenome | biome: Human gut stool | place: China | collected 2011 | reverse complement strand
ATGCCTGATATATCTTTGCAGAACATCTGTGGCATTCTTTTCAACCTCTGACAAAAACCTGGATGGATAAACATTCCGGGTGCTGATTGGAAGCATTCCCTCTTCCACTTCCGTTTTCTCACGGTCTGCAATGCTGATTACATTTACTTCTCCATCCATGACCCATGTCATCATATTAAATTCAAATCCATCATTGTATTCTTCGATCAGAATCTCCTGACACTTGGTAACAATTTCACCCTGGTCGTGAATGATAAATATTCCCCTTGAGCCATATTTATCCAGTGGTTTACTGATAAGTGGATATTGCAGACCTGAAACAGATTTCTGTATCTCCTCCTCAGAGCCTTGTTTCAGTAAATCTACAGGCACTTTGCGAAATCCCGGTGTCGGCAGCCCAAGCTTATCCAACACTTCTCTGCACGCAGATTTATCTCTGTACCATGGAAGCTGTTCAGGTTTCAGATAACAAGGCAGCCCGGCCTTTGCCGCGATCTTTACCATACATTCTAAAAGCAAATCTGAAAATGATGTAATGATCCCATCTATCTTTTCTTCTCTGCACATCTGAGCAATAGAGTCAATGTCCGTCACAGGGATCGTATAATCCTTATCTGCATATTTCCTCGCGATACCATCCGGATAGCCGTCACATACAACAACCTCATAGCCTCTTTTTTTCGCTTTCTGAACCAGTTCTGTAAACTCTCCGAGCGTACCCAGAATCAGTACTTTATGTTTCATTTCAATTCCTCACATTCTCTGACAACAGCCGCCATATATTTCATATCCTCTGCATCATAGCGCTGGTCGCATGGCAATGGCAGAATATTGGCCGCCCAGGTATATTCCAGACTGTTTTTCTCACAGTTCTCAATAATATTTTTCCAGTAAGTAGGTACAAATATCTTCTTTGTTGCAAGGCGCCTGCGAAGTTCAGAACCATTCGTATGAAAATATGGATAGGCAAAAGGTCCTTCCGGTATGATTTCATTGAATATATTCTCTGATGGAAGCAATTCTCTCAGAATCTGATAATTCTGCTCTCTTCTTTCTTTCGCACTGTCATAATCCACCGCTTTTAGCAGGTTTTGTGTAAGTCTGGACATCTGCCTGATTTCCATTCCATCATACTTCGCTGCATTCGCAAGCATATCTTTATAATATGTTCCCGCATCCTGCTCATAGCGTCCCAGAATATGTTTCATACGCTCTGCAGAATAATCGACAGTCTTATTTTCTGTCAGGCTGGCATCTGTTGACAGATATGCGCCATCGCTGACACCCCAGAATTTTCTGCAGGAATACAGTGTATCTATCCCTTTTAATGGTTTCTGAAAAAATGCATGGGTATGATCCACTATGATGTTTCCGTAAATCTTTTTATACTCTGATATCCGGGAATCAGACAACTGACCATAGTAATTAACCAGATAAAGATATTCCCCTTCCGGAAGTTGTTCTTTCGGACACAGAACTTCCAGTTTCTCATTCAGATGATAAAATTCTGTCTCTATCTGATTCTCCTGACAGGTATGCACCACTGATTCACACAGAAAATACGGCAATAGGATTTTCCTGCACCTGCGGCTCTTCAAAAGCCACAGAAGTGCGGTTCTTCCAAGATTGACCCTATACAGATCAGGATAATATTCCTCTCCCGGCATCTCTTCCAGCTGAAAATATCCGCCAATTTCCTTCATTATTCGTCCGTATCCTCCCGACGTATTACATAATGGGGCATTTTTTTTGCCTCATTAAGAATGTTCATTAAATAGATTCCCATAATTCCTATTGATAACAGAATCAGTCCAAAAAACGCCAGCATAACCAGCATCAGCGAAGTCCAGCCCTGCACAGATATGCCCAGTGTAAAATATCTTACCAGATAACAGACCGCCAGAACTGCACTTATCAGGAAACTGACAATTCCGATATTTCTCACCAGCAGAAGCGGAAATGCAGTATGTGTCGTGATATCATAAATCAGATCTTTCAGCAGTCTCTTAAAGGAATAACCGCTTTTTCCGTAAGCTCTGTCTGCATGCTGAACCGGAACATTAATAATGCGGTTAGAACTCCTGATCAGAAGGTTTCCAATCTGTGGAAGATATGTATTTGTTTTTACCATGGCATCCACAAGGAATCTGCGGATCAGTCTGTAACTGGTGATCTGAAGATCCGGATCTTTTCCCAGCATCTTTGAAGTTGCCCATACAGAAAATTTCGTTCCCAGTTTGCGTATCGGACCATGCTTTCTTCCTTCATAGCTTGCAATGATAACATCCACATCCGGTCTCTCCTGCATGGTTCTGACCATCTTCGGAAGTTCCTCCGGCTGATGCTGAAGGTCATCATCCATTGTTACCACAAACTCTCCTTTTACATGTGCAAATCCGCACAGAAGTGCCGGATGCTGTCCGAAGTTACGGGCCATCTGTATGATCCGTACCCTGTGATCCTTTTCTCTGAGTTCCGTCATGATCTCATAAGATCTGTCCTTTGATCCGTCATCTACCAGGATCAGTTCAAAGTCTTCTTTAAGAGTTTCCCGGAATACTTTCTCCAAACGGGTATATAGTTCTCCCAGTGTATGTTCAGAATTATATACAGGAACAACCACTGAATATAAGCTCATATGCTTTTCCTTTCTCTTTTCATCTTTTTGCAATCATTTTTATCATATCATTTTCAACATTTCTTTTCAAGATTCCTGCTGCACAAACCTTGACTTCCCTGCTTTTTTATGTAAAATAGTTACTGTCCAACAGCTTTCAGACACACTCTATTGGACGAAATCCGTAAAATACCATTATCGCCGGAGGTATTATGTCAAAACTCAAAGACTACATACAACTTCATCTGAATATCCTGCTGTTTTCACTGACAAGTGTTTTTTCCAAAGCTGCATCTGTTCAGTATAATAAACATGGTCTCAGCAGTCCTCTGCTTTACCTGTTCCTGTTCCTGATGGTAGCCAACTGCGGAATCTACGCCATCACCTGGCAGCAGGTCATCAAGAAATTCTCTTTGTCTACTGCCTATGCCAATAAAAGTGTTTATCTTCTGTGGTCGCAGATATGGGCAGTGCTGATCTTTCATGAAAATCTTTCCATTCAGAATATCATAGGTATTCTGGTGGTTTTATTTGGAGTATGGACGGTGCAGAGATATGAATAGAACATTTATTTTAATCATGTTGAGCGGAACATTTTTTTCCGCTGTTTCACAGATACTTCTGAAACAGAGCGCAAATATCAGATACGAAAACCGAATCAGGGAATATCTCAATTTCCGGGTGATTCTCTCATACACCATATATATGCTGATCCTCCTCCTCAATACATGGTGTTATACAAAAGTAGATATGCGCTATGGTCCTGTCATTGATACTGCCGCCTATGTGTTTGTCCTGCTTCTCTCTCATTTCATTCTGAAGGAAAAAATCACGAAAGGAAAAATCATGGGAAACCTGATCATCATTGCAGGTATCCTGATCTATACGCTTTAATTACGGCAATTTCATAAAAAGATCCCGAAGCTGTTGCAGAATTTCCATCAGTGCCACAGCTACAGGATCTTTTTATATGTTTCAATATTTTTTACCGCTTTTTATATTGTCTGGTACACACTCCATTTCCATCAAACACAGATACAATCCTGTTTGAACTGGTCAGTGTAATGTTCTCGGCACGCGTACCAGAAAGTGCGGAACTACCTTTGTAAAAATAGTATTTTTTACCATTCAGTGTCAGCCATCCCTTATACGCTTTTCCGTTTTTCTGGAAATAATAGGTGTGTTCCCCACTTTTTTCCCTGATTTTGTACATTCCATTCTCGCAACGTACACCGTCGCTTCCAAAATAGTAGATATCGCCGGTAGATCTGGTCACGCGGCGGTTTTTAAACATATATCCGGATTTTGTATGGAACCAGTAACATTTCCCGTCTACTTTCTTCATTCCCATCAGAGCATAACCATCAGAACTGATATAATAGGTCTTTCCATTTACAGTTACCCACTGATCTGACACACGTTCGCCATTTTCATTGACATAATAGTATTTTCCATTTTCCTGATGAAGTCCTGTCTGTTCCTGGCTTCCATCGTTGCTGCCTGTATCGGGTTTCATTGCCGGAACATAGGAATCCAGAGATTTCCATCTCGGCGTAATTTTCTTTGTATAATCCACATAGCCAAAATCCATATCAACATCATTGCCTGCAGGAATTCCTGCTACCAGTCCGCTGGTACTGTTCAGTCCGCTTTCCCGGTTACCGTCTGTGGACTGCCATATTGTATAATTGTACCGTTCCTTATCAGGTGCCTGAATCGTGTCCCCATATCTTGCGATCCATACATCCACTCCTGATAATAAGGACCAGTCTATGTAATTATCATACCAGTTGGTATTGCAGTAAACCATTGGATAATATCCGGCCCTGCGCACTTCATTGCAGAAGGTCAGTGCCATCTCTGAGACTTTTTTTGCAGAAAGCTTACTTGCTTTTGCGTACTCCAGATCATATACGACCGGATAGGAAACCTTGTGACCCTGCATTTTGCTGATGGCAAGCTGCGCTTCCTTTAACGCGGTAGTTGTCGATAAAGCTGTACTGTACACATAGGTGCCTGTGGGTACTCCGGCAAGTTCTGCATTTGTCATATTCTCATCATAGGTATAATCTTCGTGAGTCAGGCCATAGGAGATCCGGACAAACGCAAAATCTATGTCAGACTTCTTCACCTGTTTCCAGTCAATATTGCCCTGCCATTCAGAGACATCCATGCCTCTAGTTATCGCACCCGGAATGATTTTACCACTTCCGTTATAGCAGACACCGTTGATCTTTTTCCATGCTTTGGGATTCACTTTTTTTCTTGATGACTCTGTACCGGAAGTTCTTGCAGAATAAATAAATTCCTCCTCAGCCACTGTATCACGTCTGTCATAATGCGGATTTGCAAAAACAGAGCTTACAGGCTGCGCTACAGCTATCGCAGCTGCCAGACAACCAACAATAAGCCTTTTTCTGATTTTTAAAAAATCTCTTTTCATCTTTCTACTCCTGTCCTGTCTTCTAACAAGCGTCTAATTTATTACAATACTATTAACACATTATACACACTATATTACATTTTCGCAAGATAATCCCTGATATATATCCAAAAACGGCTGCACATTTCTTGCTCTGTGCAGCCGTTTTGTATATTTCGTTTCTATAGCAATTCTGTTTATCCTAGCAGAAACCTCCGGATCAGACAGCCGGATCTGTAGGATCGAAATTACCAGCTCCCCTTAACGGAGTCAGTGCTTTCTTTCCAAGAGGTCCTTTCATTGCATCATCTGCTTTATATTGACCGTCAATAATACTGATGGATGCGCCATTACAATTCTCATAAACCCACTTCGCATCTGCCACACAGGTTCTGATACATCCATGTGATGCAGGAGATCCAAGCTTATTGTACTCTACTGCCGGAAGATTATATGAGTTTGCCTGACCGCAGGCTACAGAATGAACAAAGATTCCTCCCTGTCCGGCACGGTCTACATGGGTTCCATACTGTCCCCAGGACGGTCCCATAAGAGGCTGCCACCTCAGGCTTCTGCTCAGTGTAAAGTTACCGGTCGGGGTTGGTGTTCCCGGTAAACCTACAGATACTCTGATTGTCTTAACAGGAATTGTTCTGGCTGAATCAGCATAAACAGTCATAACTCCGTTTACTCTGTCCACCTGAACAGAATACGGTCCTCTGTATCTGTTTGTCAGATCAGTGATACGGTATCCGTTACTGTCAAAGTAATACAGAATTCCATTAACTCTCATACTCTTATTTCTTGCAAATCCGTTTCCTGACGGATCAATATATCTCACCAGGTTTTGAACATTACTTACAATTACCCATCCTGTTGTATATTTACCGTTTGCATCCAGATAACCGTTTACTCCATTCTTTTTCATAAACTGATTTGTCTGAACCACAAAGTCTTTAAGATAATAGTAATTGCCGCTGCATTTTCTCCATCCGCTCTTATACAGGCTTCCCTTAGAGGATGCGATATACCATTTCTTTTTATAGCGCACCATTGTGCTCTTATATATTTTACCTTTGTGTTCTGTGGATGTAGATGATTCAAATATATATTTCTTTCCATCGATTTCTGTCAAACCGCTTGCAAGCTTTCCTGATGGCTTAAAATAATAACCTGCGGAAGTCCACTTATCCGTATAATGATTTCCATTGGAATCAAAATACAGCCAGCCAAGGAATTTGCCACTGGTGCTGACAAGTTTCTGCCAGCCATGTTTCTCAACAACACGACCCGGAGTACTTCCAAAATAATAGTAATGGTCGCCTGCTTTTGCCCATCTCTTTGTCCAGGTTGCCCGCTTTCCGTTTGAACCAAAATAATATCTGAAATTGCCGTATTTTACAAGTTTATTTCTATAAATCTGGCCATTACTGTCGGTACAGTAATATGCACCATTCTGAGCCTTCTTCATCACTGATTTCAGAACATATCCATTGGCATCCAGCAAATAACTTCCGGTTCCTTTCTCCGGAATAGCTGTGGCAACTACGCCACGCTTATAATATTTACCGATGTCTGCCGGAACATTTCCCTTTTTAAAATACAGCCAGCGCTCTCCCTTAGTGGTATCTGAACGAAGCCATCCATTGTGGAACATTTTTCCGGGAATGTCGCTGCTTGCAGGATCAAAATAATACAGGTTTGATTCGCCGTTAACTGTGAGGGTGATCTCTCCTGTCTGTGGCTTACCTTCAGGATCAAGGCAGTAATAATCCTCATTGATCTTGAAATATCCGGTATATGTACCTGCTGCTTTTGCTTTCGCTTCAAGCTGTGCAATTGTCTCCAGATTACCATTCTCATCGTAGTACTGGAAATATGTTCCTGTCCATTTCCATACACTCTTCTCCTGCTGACCTACTGTAGATGTATATGGAGTTATCGCTTCTCCTTCACATCCGGTATAAACAACAGCCTCATCTGCAGTTGTAAAATAAGACTGATTTGCCTGGGCTTCTGTTTCTTCCCCTGCGGCATCTTCTCCTGCTGACTGAGCTGCATCTGATGTCGGTTCTTCATCAGCTGAAGATTTTTCTTTTACCTCAGCCTGTCCGGTTACAAGGATTCCCTCTTCATCAAACAGATAATATCCTGTATGGGTTTCCCCTTTATACTCTGTGCTGATCTTTACAATTCCGTCTGCCGCTGTATAAAATTCTTCATTTGTTACAGAAACTGTATCCGTTGTTGCTGCTGGCGTTTCCGTCGCTGTAACCTCTGCTGTCACAGCTGTTGTATCTGTTTCAGCTGCTGCTGTTTCAGATGATTCTGTCTGATCTCCTGTGAATCCGTCAGTCTCAGACGGCATCTCCTCATCAGGTGGTGCTGCTGTTGACGCTTTCTGATCATCTGTATTTTCTGTATCCTGATTTTTTGCAGGTTTGCGCAGTTTAAAGCCATTCTCTGTGCTTACCCAGTCCTCAGCTTTCACTACAACAGCTCCAGTTGCATCCGTAGTATCTGCTGTTGACGGCGTCTCATCCGGCAATGCAGCCGCCGTATCTGTTCCCGCTGTAAATACATCGTCTGTCTGTTCCTGTGATGGTACTTCTGTCCATCTGAAAAAGCGTCTGATTCTGTTTCAGAAGTTTCTTCTGTAACATTTACTTCTTCTGCATCTGTCCCATCTGTCTGTGTGGCAACAGCCGAAGCTGTATCAGGTGAAGTAAATACAGCAGCACCTGCTTCACTGACAGTTGCCATTGTCATAATAAGACTCAATGTAACCGCAACTAATCTTCTTTTCACAATAAGTTCCTCCTCTTTTATTCATGTTACTTTATGGTTACTGTTCACTCTGTTTGTGCACAGCAGCTTTCTACTCGCCAAGGCCGCTATCAATAGCAGCAACAAGATGATCCAGGGCTTCCTGTTCATCAACACCTTCACAGGTAAGTTCTATCTCATCTCCGCATTTTACACATGCACCAAGTACACTCAGTACACTCTTTGCATTTGCCATGCCCCCATCGTAGACAAATGTTATCTGTGACTGGTATTTCATTGCCTCATTGCACAGGATCCCCGCAGGTCTCAGATGAAGACCTGTGGGATTTTTAACTGTCACTTTTTTACTGACCATTTCACTGTTCCTCTTATATTGTTACTACCCCTTCTGTAAGTGGAGAATTCTTTTATTCCTTGTTTTCCTTACTGTCATCAACAACAGTCCCTGATGAAATCACAACTTCCGTAGTCACATCTTCCACTGTCTCATAACCATCCGGCAGGACTATCTTAACCGGCACTTCATAACTTCCTTCTTTTTTGCCATCCAAATCTATAGATGCCTTAATGTCTTTGTCATTATTCAGATCATCCAGATCTTTGTTATCTGATTTGATCCGCACTTCTATCTGCGCAGTCTCAAATGTTACCTGCAGATCTTTCGGCTTATTCTTAACCTCTATATTCTTAGTCGGAAGTTCAAACTCTCTGCTTCCGACCGGAAGAATACTTACAGTTACCCATACATCTTCACTGGAGTCACTGGTAAGTTTCACATTGTCCGGCAGAAGATCCGTAAGACTGATTTTTTTCTCCACATCCTCGGATTCACCGGAAATATCAATACTGTCTTCCGGTATAGTGATCACATTATTATTATCCGCAAGACTTTCAAGACCTTCCGCACTGCCTGCTACACTGATCGTATCCGGCACTGTTCTCACAGCCCCAACCTGATATCCTTCAGCCGGTGTCCCTACATAACCTGCAGATATCTGTACTCCCTGGTGAATTTTCCATAATTTTGCAGTCACTGTTACTTTTGCATTATTCTCGATCCGCAATGAATTCATTTCAGAATCGGTAAGTACCTCCTGATTCTTATCAATGATCGTAAGATTTACATCCTGTGTAAAGTCCTCTGTATTTCCATCCAGTTCAATGGAAGCATTTACCTTATCTATTTTATTGATCAGCGTCTTCGGACCTGTAATCCTTACTTTCTCCGGACTGGCAGTCAGACTTCCTACCTCATAATCCTTGCCCGGTTTCGTATCACCTCTGCTGACATTTACCACAAACTCCTGAGTCTCTTTTTCATCAAGATTTACACTGAGATTCTGAGGAGTAACTTTAATATCACTGGGAGATACTCCCGGCACAGAACAGGTGACGGTAATGGGAACCATAACCGGATTTGTATCCAGGCTTACCGCCTGCTGAAGATCAGCTACCGCAGAGATGTCTGTAACTTTGATCTTGTCTCTGATCTTCTTGGTTGCAGTGATCGCAACTTTTACGGAATCCTGGTTCTGTTCCGGCATACACATCTTACCGATGGTATCTGAAGATTCCACATATTCCTTGTTGATCAGTTCCACATCATTGAGCGTATAGTAATTGGTTCCTGTCGGATTATCTATGTTTACAACGATCAGCCATAGCACAACAGCTATTGCGACAGACATGATTTTCAGAGGTATATTATCTGTTATTTTTCGCTTCTTCATGCTTCACTCTTCCTTTCAGTAAATGACGAAGTTTGCTGTTGTCTACAACCTGCTTATTCTGCGCTCTGACCAGGATTTCTCTGAGTTTTGCACTGTTTACACCTCTGGTCAGCTTTCCTCCCTGCGCTACAGATACCTGACCGGTTTCCTCTGATACAATAATCGTAACAGAATCTGTCTGCTCACTGATCCCCACACCTGCCCTGTGCCGCGTTCCAAGCTGTTTGCTCAGTTCCATATTATCAGACAGTGGAAGATAGCATGTTGCAGCCACAATCCTGTTCTCTCTTACAATAACAGCTCCGTCATGAAGTGGTGTGTTATGTTCAAATATATTGATCAGAAGCTGACTGGTAAGGATTGCATCCAGATTAATACCTGTTCTTATATAATCGGTCAGCAGCTCATTCTGCTCAATTACGATCAGTGCTCCGGTCTTAACTTCTCCCATATCAAAACATGCTTTGACCAGCTCACTGATGGTTTTATCCGTAAATCTTTCCTTCACCTCTTTACCTGCATCAAAAGGTATCAGTGAAGCCATGATCCGCTTTTGTCCAAGCTGTTCCAGAACTTTTCTGAGCTCCGGCTGAAAAATAACGATCACACCTACAATCAGTGTACTTGCCAGATTTGAAAAAATCCACAGAATCGTATTCATCCTGAAAATGTACGCAATCAGAATGAAGAGGAGAACGACCAGTATTCCTTTCAGAAGTGTATATGCATGAGTATATTTGATCCATACCATGAACTGATATACAAAAAATGCGATCAGTGCAATCTGTATGATATCTATAATCCCAATCTTAGGAAATGCCAGTCTTGATAATGCCTCTATCAAATTTCCTGAAAATTCCTGCATATGGCTCTCCTTTCCTTATTATTTCTATATACCTTATCG
>OGFR01001415.1_pt1 | contig 10562 bp, 12 predicted proteins | sample 1571001 | NCBI WGS metagenome assembly OGFR01 (sample SAMEA2582064, study PRJEB24529) | metagenome | biome: Human gut stool | place: China | collected 2011 | reverse complement strand
ATGTACACGACAAATATCATAGAAGGATTGAACCGCCAGTATCGGAAAGTCACGAAAACGAAAAGCGTATTCCCAAGCGATTCTGCATTGGAAAAGATGCTGTATCTTGCCAGTGAGAACGTAGTCAAAAAGTGGACGCAGAGATACCGGAACTGGGATCAGGTATTGAATCAGCTGATCGTCCTTTACGGAGAACGGCTTACTGCTTATCTGTAAGAGAAAAGAAAAGCAGGAATGGGGAAGCTCTTTTAAGCCCCGCATTCCTGCTCTCTGTCTATTCCTTCGGCATTTATATTATTGCCAGAAATTTCCGATCCTATTCCAGAGGTCAGGTGTGGGCAGAGCCCACAAAAGGTAATGATCATGATGCCTTATTTGTCATGCAAAAAATCGAAAATGATGTATATAATTTTCCTGCATGGCAATACTGTAAGTACAAAGATATATTCGACAGCCGCATAATCATTAATTCGACAGCAAAATTTTACATATCTATTTCTTATCAGAAAGATTTACTTTCCATAGACACAAGAATTTTTACACCCTCTCTTTATCTGCCATTGAGATTTCAGAAGTGACAAGCATGTTATATCCAGCAAGTTCCACGGATTTTTTTATGAGATCCTCATTCATAGTGACTTTAATTTTTCCATTTGTATTGTTTCCTTTTTTGTCTGTAGTGGTAAAAATCACATATTTTGCAGAGTCGCCGTATTCTGAGCGCTTTGCTTGTGAAGCTTTCAGCAGTTTTGCTTTTTCAACTTCTTTATTAATCTCATATATCTGCTTCTTGGCCAGTTTGGGATTAAAAGTAACAATCCTTTTTTCTGTTATCTTGAACTTTTTAATTTTTCCTGTTTCGGAGTCCTTGAATTTATATTCAAACTCATCTACACATTCTTTGGTGCGGTACAAAAGTATTAAGCAGTTAAAAACAAAAATCCAAGAAGATATTTACTAATCTTATTGACATATAACAAAAAATGAATATAATCATAGTTGAACAACTATTCAACTTCGATTATACGAGGTAAGTGTATGTCTAAACCGTCTTATATTTGTAATTGTGATGTGATTCATGAGGATATTGTGAATGATGTGAAATCCAAGATGCAACCCAAAGATGATTATATCCAGTTAGCATCTTTATTTAAGCTATTTGGAGATGGTACCAGAGTACAAATCTTACACGCTCTGGAACAGAGTGAGATGTGTGTATGTGATCTTGCTGTGCTACTGGGGGTAACGAAATCCGCAATCTCACACCAGTTAAAGGCATTGCGTCTTGCGAATCTGGTAAAATTCCGTAAAGAAGCACAGATAGTTTACTACTCGCTGGCAGATGATCATGTGAAAGAGATTATTGACAAGGGATTTGAGCATCTTTGGCAGAAATAATATTTTTTAATATTATAGTTGAGTAATTGAACAATTAAACAAATTATAGAGTAGGGATGCGCTGATTGCTGCAGGTTATGATCCGTGTAAAAAATGCAATCCGTAAAAATGTGTCAGATATTTAAAAAATATGGAAGAGGAAGGTTGTAGTTCTATATTGCAATACTTCTTCTTTGCGCATATTGGATATGTTGTTGAGGGCGACTGTTGCACGCAGAAGATAAGTTGCGCCGGTCTGCGATAATGTGCTGTTTGTATAAGGAAAAGGACAAGGAGTTATGATGAATTTTAGTGGTATATTGATTGGTGTGCTTACCTTTTTTCTGATTGGATTGTTCCATCCTATTGTTATATATGCGGAGTATTACTTTGGAAGCCGCTGTTGGCCGGTATTTTTGCTGGTGGGCATTTTGTGTATGATTCTATCCGTAAGAATGCAGGAAATACTTTGGTCGGTTTCCCTGGGTGTTTTGGGCGTCAGTTGCTTTTGGAGCATTAAGGAACTGAAAGAACAGGAAAAAAGAGTGGCAAAAGGATGGTTCCCGAAGCGGAAGGTGGATAAGCACTAAAGAAGAAAGCGGGGAGATGAGAAAATGGCGGTATGGAGATTACAGGTGAATACTGGAGGAGCGAACGTTGCGGATTATTGCTTGCAAAACCATGTTGCAGCACTTGGGGGCTGGCAAGGTACTTGCTATGGAGCGTTTATCAAGGCAATCTACACGTTTCTGACGAGCTGATTGAAAAAATCTATATCGACTTCTTCAACAGACTGCCAGAATTCATGCAGAACGCCCTAAGTGAAGACTTCCGGGTGGCGTAAGTGGTATTTTTAGGATCTGAAATATAGAGTTTTCAAGGTGCAAATCCCACTATTTATGTGGGAAGTTTAAGTGAGTAATTGAACAATTAAACAAATTATAAGGAGATTATCATGAAACGCATATTTCTATTAAAAGGGTTGGACTGTCCAAATTGTTCTGCAAAAATTGAAAAAGAAGTCGGAGAGTTGGATGGAGTGCAATCCTCAGTGGTAAATCTGATGAAGCAGACGCTTACAATCAATGTTACTCAGACAGCCGCAGATACGATAGCCAGTCAGATTGAAACGATTGTCCACAGCCATGAGCCAGATGTGGAGGTTCAGGAAGAAACAATTATCCCCGTTACAAAGAGTTATTTGTTAAAGGGCTTGGACTGTCCGAACTGCTCCGCAAAAATTGAAAAAGAAGTCGGAGAATTGGATGGAGTACAATCTTCAGTTGTAAATTTGATGAAGCAGACGCTGACAATCAATGTTGCTCCAGTTGCCGCAAATACAATAGCCAGTCAGATTGAAACGATTGTCCACAGCCATGAGCCAGATGTAGAAGTTTCCGAAATTGCACAGGAATACTATATACCTGCAAAAAAAACAGGATACCAATACATCCTATAACAATGAGGATAAGAAGTTGACAGTTCGTTTAGCGACTGGTGCAGCAATCTATGCCATTGGTATGGCATTGACTGTTTTTTCGAAAGTGCCACTGCCTATCGAGTTAGCTTTTCTCATTGTTTCTTATGTTATTCTTGGTGGAAATGTTGTATGGCAGGCTGTGAGGAACATTTCAAAGGGGCGTGTATTTGATGAACATTTTTTGATGAGTGTTTCTACGATTGGGGCTTTTGTCATTGGTGAATATCCAGAAGCAGTTGCTGTTATGCTATTCTATCAGGTAGGTGAATTTTTTCAGTCATTGGCTGTTAAGCGTTCCAGAAAATCTATATCAGACTTAATGGATATACGTCCGGATTGTGCTACAGTCAGAAGGAACGGAGAATTGATTACCATATCTCCTGAAAGTGTTGCCATTGGTGAGATTATTATTGTAAAGCCTGGTGAAAAAATCCCATTAGACGGTGTGGTATTGGATGGAGATTCTATGCTGGATACGAGGGCTTTAACTGGAGAATCGGTTCCGAGAAGCGTTCATAAAGGAGACGAAGCACTTTCCGGTTGTATGAATCAGACGGGGGTTTTAACGATTAAGACAACGAAAGCATTTGGTGAATCTACTGCTTCAAAGATTATTGATCTTGTGGAGAATGCGTCCAGTAGAAAAGCACCAACAGAAAATTTCATTACTACATTTGCACGTTATTACACTCCTGTTGTTGTAATCTTAGCAGCTATTCTGGCAATTCTGCCACCGATCCTTCTTGGTGGAGGTTGGACAGAGTGGATTCGCAGAGGATTTGTTTTCCTTGTGGTATCTTGCCCATGTGCATTGGTCATTTCAATCCCGCTGACTTTCTTCGGAGGTATTGGTGCGGCATCTAAACGAGGTGTTCTTGTAAAAGGAAGTAATTATTTAGAGGCGCTTAATAATGTCAGCATTATTGTGTTCGATAAAACCGGAACACTTACAAAGGGTGTTTTCAATGTGACTGATATTCTGCCTGCAAATGGATTTTCAAAAGAACAGGTTCTGGAGTATGCGGTCCAGGCAGAGAGCTTTTCTAACCATCCTATTGCAAAATCCATTCTCTCTGCTTATGGAAAAGAAATTGACCAATCAGTTATCTCTGATTACAAGGAAATTTCCGGATATGGAATCAGTGCCATGGCAGGAAAGAAGAAAGTTTATGCTGGCAATACGAAACTTATGGATTCAGAGCATGTGGAGTACACAGCCTGTGAAAAAGTTGGTACAAAGGTTTATGTAGCAGTAGATGGTCAATATGCCGGATGTATTTTGATAACAGATGAAGTAAAGCCGGACAGCAAAAAAGCAATTTCTGATTTGAAACATATCGGTGTGGAAAAAACAGTCATGCTTACTGGTGATGATGAAAAAATTGGAAAGGCTGTTGCGGAAGAATTGCAGTTGGATGAATATTATGCACAACTGTTTCCTGATCAAAAAGTGGAAAAGGTTGAGCTTTTAGACAGTAAAAAGAGACAGGGAAGCAAATTAGCTTTTGTTGGTGATGGTATCAATGATGCTCCTGTCCTTGCTCGTGCGGATGTTGGTATCGCAATGGGTGGTCTTGGTTCAGATGCGGCCATTGAAGCTGCGGATGTGGTTCTGATGACAGATGAACCATCTAAGCTGGTGGATGCGATTGATGTGGCAAAAGCGACAAAGCAAATTGTCATGCAGAATATAGTGATTGCCCTTGGAATTAAGAGTGTGTTCCTGATCCTTGGTGCTCTGGGTATAGCTGGAATGTGGGAAGCTGTATTTGGTGATGTAGGCGTTACCATAATTGCCGTCTTGAACGCAATGCGGATTTTGAAAAAATAAGAAACGAGGTGGCAATGTGAAACGGAAATTGATTCTGTTAGCAGTTACAATTGTTTTTCTTGCAGGTTTCGGTGCACTTTTGCACTCACCGCCCTCTATGATTGATGCAGTCACAGGAGCAACACCGAAGTCAAAAAAGGCGGCTCAAGCCTCCGCACAGTTGGAAGGCTCTTATGTTCTCGGTATTAATATGATGTCAGATGGTCTCGACAACGAGAACACCCGGAATAAATTAAAAGAATTGGCACTGGACGATTCGGAAACAAATGAAACAGATCTCATGAAAACGGACATTAGTTTTCGGTTATATGTATCTGAGACGGATTATCCGCTTGTCAGTTATGCTAAGAAACTCTGTGACAGGTTGAAACAGGCCGGTTTCTCCGTAGATCTGAAAGAGTACAGTAACACAATGATGCTATCAAGAGTGGTAAGTGGAAAGTATGATGTATTCCTGGCATCGGATGATTTTATTGACGTTACAACGCTAACACAGATGGACTATATGATCATGGACAGCGAAGAAATGAGGTGAGCGGGAATTTATGAGAAAATGGAATACGATTTTGTCTGTTTTAATGCTTCTCATTTTTATGATTCATGGAATCATGGGCAGCTTTATGCTGAACGGAGTTGGAAGTAGCGCAGGGAAACTTCTTGCATGGATTGGTGTTGGTATTCTTGTTGTGCATACGGTGATTGGTGTCATCCTGACAGTTCAGAGTTTACAGACAGCGAAGCAATCCGGAAAAATGTATCTGAAACAGAACGCCATATTCTGGGCGAGACGAGCCAGTGGGCTGGCAATACTGATCCTGCTGTTCTTCCATATTGGCTTGTTTGGAAAGGTGCAGAATGGGACATATATTTTGTTCCCTTTTACAACGGTAAAGATGGTAACTCAGCTTTTGTTCGTGGCGGCAATCTTTGTTCATATTTTTATCAATATCCGCCCATTGCTCGTATCGCTGGGAATCATCAGTTATAAAGAACGAAGGGGTGATATTTATTTGATTCTTTCGGTGCTCCTTCTGTTTATAGCGGGCGCAGTTATTTTCTATTATATTGGGTGGCAATATCTATGAGTAAGACAATTATTATTATAGGTGCTGGACTGGCAGGACTTTCAGCGGCTTTGCAGGCAGCGGAAAATGGATGCAATGTAAAACTGGTTTCCTCCCTTCCGTCAGAGCGGGCACAGTCTGTTATGGCGGAGGGCGGTATCAACGCAGCTTTGAATACAAAAGATGAAAACGATAGTCCCGAAGAACATTTTACAGATACAATAAAGGCAGCATGTGGTCTGGCAGATCCAAATGCAGTTTGGGGAATGACACAGGCAGCACCGGAGCTGGTGCACTGGCTGTTAAAACTTGGAGTTCAATTTAACATGAGCGGCTATGATGATGTGGATCTGCGGAATTTTGGCGGGCAGAAAAAGAAAAGGACTGCTTTTGCGCAGAGCGATACCGGGAAGCAGATCATGACAGCTATGATAGACGCTGTTCGCAGGAAAGAAGCATCTGGTATGGTAGAACGGTTCAGCCATCATTCTTTCCTAACACTTCGTCTGTGTGAAAATATTTGTTGTGGCTGCGTAATCAGGGATGAATACAGTCAGGAGACTGTGGAATTACCGGGGGATGCGGTTATTGTTGCCACCGGTGGTATGCACGGATTGTTTGGAAATACAACGGGTTCGCTGAGCAATACAGGAGAAGTCACCGCAGAATTGTTCCGGCTTGGTGTTCCTCTGGCAAATGGCGAGATGATCCAGTATCATCCGACAACTGTGAAATGTGGTGGAAAACGCATGCTCATCAGCGAGGCGGCCAGAGGGGAAGGTGGTAGGTTGTTTGCCATGAAAGATGGAAAACAATGGTATTTCATGGAGGAAAAATACCCGGAGCTTGGAAATCTGATGCCACGAGATATTACCGCCAGAGAGATATGGAAGGTCAGCCATGAATCAGAGGTATTTCTTGACATGACGGAAATATCGGACGAGATTATTTCAAATAAGCTATCTGGTCTGGCAGACGATTGTATGACCTATCTGCATAAAGATATACGAAAGGAACCGGTGTCTGTTTTACCGGGAATTCACTATTTTATGGGAGGCATTCTGGTGGATGAGCAGCACAGAATGCCGATTCAGAATCTTTACGCTGCCGGAGAATGCTGTGCCCAATATCATGGTGCCAACCGTCTTGGTGGAAATTCTCTGTTAGGAGCGTTATACGGAGGACGTGTTGCGGCAAAATCAGCATGCGAACAGGCAGATGTAGTAGATCTATCTTGTGCGACACAGATAGATTTTCCACCAGCGTCCCAAATTTCAGAAATAAAGCAATTAAACAAAGTGATGCAGGAGACTATGGGCGTTGTCAGAAATGAGAATACGTTGTTAAATGGGATTCAAACGGTACAAGCGCTGACAGGAAATCTTCCATTGCTTGGCATGGCAGTTCTAAAGAGTGCTCTTGCAAGAAAAGAAAGCCGTGGTGCACACTGGCGGGAGGATTATCCGAAGAGCAATGACGATGATTACCTTAAAACAACGGTAGCCAGATTTGATGGAAAGCAGATACAGATTTCCTTTGTACCTGTTCCAGAAAGGCGGTGATTCACTTGGTATATAAAATAAGAATCAGGCGGCAGGAGAGTCAGAAATCAGACAGTTATTGGCAGGAATTTGAGTATGACGGAAGCAAAAACAGCTCTGTTGCCACTGTTCTAAAGGAATTGAACAGTAGAACCCCTTTGAAAGATAACTCAGGAAATATAGTTACCCCCATCAGCTGGGAATGTAGCTGTATGGTGCGAAAATGTGGGGCTTGCGCCATGCTGATTAACGAACGTCCGAGGTTGGCATGCTCTACATTTCTACATACGTTAAAAGGTTCTACAATCATCTTGGAACCTTTAAGCAAATTTCCGCTTGTAAGAGATTTGATCGTTGACCGGTCAATTCTGTTTGAAAATTTGAAAAAACTGAACCTTTGGCTTGAAAGTGAAGCTTATATGAATCCGTGGACACATGAACCGAGATACCAGTCGGCACGCTGTCTGATGTGTGGCTGCTGCCTTGAAGTGTGTCCTAACTTCTCTGCAAATGGGACTTTCGCAGGCGCTGTTGCTGCAGTCAACGCATTTCGGATTCTGAATGAAGAACAGGAAAGCACTCATTTGAATGAGATTTCTGCTGAATATAAGAAGAAATATTTTGAGGGATGCGGGAAGTCGTTATCTTGTCATGATATTTGTCCGATTGGTCTGCCTGTGGAAGAACTGCTTGTAAGGTCGAATGCAGCGGCTGTTTGGGGCAAATAAAATGGATGATAAAAGCTATAATGAATGTATGAAGAGAATGCAGTCCTGATCCAATCAGTAGCATTTGGCACGGATATCATTGCTTCACTATGGAGGGTTATGGGATTTACGATTCTTCTGGCATTTACCCTGTTTAAGACAGGAGCAGTGGCACACAGCGTATTTCATGCGCATTAAAGGAGGCAGAGTAAGGAGCTGTTTCAGACAGGCCGTAAAATGGGAAATGATGGATAAGAACCCGGCAATAGACGCAACACTTCCGAAGTACAAAGCAGAAGAACGGGAAATCTGGACAGCGGAAATGCTGATGCAGGCAATTGATGCCTGTGAAAACAAATGGCTAAAAGTTGCATTTCATCTGGCTTTTGCGGCTACTGTCCGTCTCGGTGAGCTTCTGGGACTTACCTGGGATTGCGTAGATGTATCGGAGGAGGCCATTGCTGAAAACCGGACTTATATCTTTATTAACAAGCAAGTGGAACGTGTATCCAGGAATGCTGTCGATGAACTGGACTCCAAAGAAGTAATCCTGATTTTTCCTTCCCAGAGAAAAAATAACAAAACCGTCAGGGTATTGAAAACACCTAAGACGGATACCAGTGAACGGAAGGTATATATTCCTAAATTTGTGGCACAGATTCTGGTCGATATCAAAAAAGAACAGGATGAATTAAAGGATATCCTTGGCAGTGAGTATCAGGATTACAACCTGGTCATGGCTACGACCTTTGGTCTTCCGATTGGAGACAGCTATCTACGTGATCAGATGCAGAAGGTTATTGATGAACAGGGACTGCCGGATGTGGTTTTTCATAGTCTCCGACATACAAGTGTCACATACAAGCTGAAGCTTAGTGGTGGAGACATCAAAGCGGTCCAGGGCGATTCCGGACATGCACAGGCGGACATGGTGACAGAGGTATATGGCCATATCATTGACGAGGACAGGCGAAAGAATGCACAGAGAATGGAGGATGCGTTTTATAACAGGGAAAATCTCAATCCGCAGATGAAGGGTGCAGTAGATGGCCAGACAGCAAACACGGTAGCTGTTCCGGAAGGTGTGGATGCGGACCTTTTGATGAAGGTTCTGGGAAATCCGGAGATGGCGGCGTTGCTGACGAGTCTGGCGAAGAGCTTGAAAGCTGAATAAAAATATAATAATGGAAATAGAACAGAGTCTACTGGCATTAGGAGAAATCCAGATGTGGGTGGACTTTTTGTAATGGAAAATAATGTACATAAGATATATTTAAAGTTATAATTAAGGTAAATACCTTTTGTATGTAGTGTTAGGTCAATTTTATATTAAAAATGCTGGAATAGTTCAACAAAAAACTTATTGATATAGTTCATATTATTTAGGAGGATAAACAATCATGTGTACAGCAGCAACCTATAAGACAAAAGATTTTTACTTTGGACGAACCCTCGATTATGAATTCTCTTACGGTGATCAGATAGTAATTACACCACGTAACTATTCATTCCATTTCCGTCATGTTGGCGATATGAAAAATCATTATGCAATTATTGGAATGGCTCATGTTGCAGAGGATTATCCTTTATATTATGATGCGATGAATGAAAAAGGAGTGGCAATGGCAGGTCTGAATTTTGTCGGAAATGCTGTTTATTCCGAGGTTCAACCAGATGTGGAAAATATTGCACAGTTTGAATTTATTCCATGGATTTTAAGTCAGTGTGCTTCTTTAGCAGAAGTTCGTAAGCTTCTTAATCGAATTAATATTGTTAATACTCCTTTCAGTGAGCAATTGCCATTAGCACAATTACATTGGATTATCGCTGATGAAAATGAATCAATTACTGTAGAGTCTATGTCAGATGGTCTACATATTTACGATAATCCTGTAGGAGTGCTTACGAATAATCCGCCATTTCCACAGCAGATGTTTCAATTAAATAATTATATGTATTTATCCCCAAAGCAACCCAAAAACACTTTTGGAGGAAATTTGGCTCTTAATGCATATAGTAGAGGTATGGGAGGTTTAGGTCTTCCGGGAGATCTTTCATCTTCTTCTCGTTTTGTGCGTGTGGCTTTTACAAAGGTAAATGCAATTTCAGGTGAATCTGAGGAAGAAAGTGTTAGTCAGTTCTTTCACATTCTTGGATCTGTGGATCAGCAACGTGGATGTTGCGAAGTGACTGATGGAAAATATGAAATCACATTGTATACATCTTGTTGTAATGTTATTAAAGGTATCTATTATTATAATACTTATGAAAATCATCAGATCAGTGCGGTAGATATGCATGCAGAGGATCTGGAAAGTAATAAATTGATTTGTTATCCAGTAATTCAAGGGGAACGAATCAATTATCAAAATAAATAGTATTTTGAATATAGAGCTGACGTAGAAAGAAGAGGTGGAATACATATGAAGCAAGATACCTTAGAAGGAAAAGCAAAAACAAAAAATGGAATAAAACGATTGTGCTTTTCCATAATCTGTATTTTTCTTGAAGTGATTTTTATTATTACTATCGTAACACGCTTGAATGAATATGCAGAAATCA
>OGFR01001391.1_pt1 | contig 10775 bp, 9 predicted proteins | sample 1571001 | NCBI WGS metagenome assembly OGFR01 (sample SAMEA2582064, study PRJEB24529) | metagenome | biome: Human gut stool | place: China | collected 2011 | reverse complement strand
AATAATGAAAAAACAAATGCAATATCTAATTATGATTATTGGCGGTTTATTGCTTTTGGCAGCTGGTCTGCTGATTTTGAAAACACAGGTATCTGAAGGTATCATGCAGACTCTGCCGTATATATTTATCGGTGTTGGCTGCGGTATCTTTGGACATGGCATGGGGATTTGGATACAAGCCAAAACATTGGCTAAATCACCGGATGCTTACCGCCAGATAGCTATTGAATCTAAAGATGAGCGAAACATCCTGATTGCTAATCAGGCTAAAGCTAAGGCTTATGACAGCATGATTTATATCTTTGCCGCGCTGCTGCTTACGTTTTCATTAATGGGTGTGGATGCGGTTCTTGTGTTAATGCTGGTTGGCTGTTATTTGCTTGTTGTTGGTATTAGTATTTATTATCGGATTAAATTTGATAAAGAAATGTAGAAAAAAACCTGGTCATTGGATCAGGTTTTCTTTATGCAGTTTGATATTTTAAAACAATCGTTTGCCATCGGATATATCAATGTCTAATTCCCTGGCTCTTGATGTTTGTTTAAAGGGATTAATATTTTCAATCACACCATCATGGGCAAACTTAGAACCGGTATTTTTAAACCAGAAAGTCACGTTGGCTGCTTGGCATTGTGTATGCAGATCAAGAACCCAGTCATAATCACAAACACGGGCGTCACGGCCTGTTTCACCGCCAACACTCACATGATCAACACCATGAAGATAGGGTCTTAAATCAATGGCTTCCAGTAAAGGCGCGCAGGCAATGAAACGGCGTTTTATTGGATAAGATAAAAATAATGGCAGCCGATAGTCAGCCGCTTTTTGATTTTCAACAGTGCAGCCAAGATTAACATTGTCATAACCATCACCCCAATCAGCAGGCAGTGAAGTCATGAACCGATCAATCCGCTTGGTTAAAATCAAGAAATCAATGTCAGACCGTTCTCTGATCATCGCCCAAATTTCCTGACGCCACGCGTCTGCTTCCGGCAAAAAGAAATCAGTAGCAAAACAAGTCGCAAGTATTTTATTACCCTTGATATTATAGTCACCCTTAGCATTTTTTCTTATCGGCCAATCAAATTTATCTGTTTTCTTGATGGTATTTTGGCCAAACCGTTTGGCATGCGGCCCATAAAAATAACAATTTGCACAGCCATCACTGTGCATATAACAGCCTGTCCAAGGTTCCCAATTCATAATCTATACTCCTTAAATATCACCGTCATTTAATTCAAAAAGATTACCTTCAGGATCTCTGAAGTAGGTACAGCGCATTCCCCATGCTTCTATTGTTTGCGGTTCATTGAGAAAATCAACACCTGCCGCTTTCAGACGCTGATAGTCTGCATCTAAGTTAAGGGTAGGGATGACAGCCGCTATTGTATCAGGCTGTTTATCTGTATCAGGCTGTGAATAGCCGGGAAACAAAGACATTGCACTGCCGTCAAATATAGCGAAACATGGCGGCAGATCAGGACTTACGGTAAAAGAAGTGTAGGGGCCGCTGCGATCGCCCCATACTGGTATCAGTCCTATTTTCTCGGTATAGAAATCATAGCATTTTCCATAATTTTTACGAACTAAAATACGAATTGTCGTTTCATTAAATTTCATCTTATCAATCTCTCTTTCTGTTTCATATAAAAATATTATAGGTTTAAAACTTGGCGATTTCATTGTAAAAATCGGACATGTGAGCTCGATATTCCTGAGGGGTCAGCTGGCACACGATTTTAAAATCCTTCACAAAATGCGAACTATCATAGTAACTTAATATTTCATAAATTTCACTTATTGATCGATTCTCATTCAGCAATTGAATTGATTTATTGATTCTTACTAATCGTGAGAATCCCTTAATGCTCATTCCTAAATATAAATTGAACAGCCGGTTTAGATGCCTGGGGCTATAAGAGACATGAGCGGCGATAGCTGCGGCGCTGCTGATACCGCTGCTTCGAATAATCAACTGCAGTGCAAGCGCTAGTTCTTCAGGGTAGGGAAATTGAATGTTTTGGAGCAGAACGGCTTCAAAATTCATTATTAGCTCATCGGCAGAGCATGCTGCTTCTAAAATTGCGCGCATCGCTGAATCAAGAGAATCATTAATCATTGAAAAAGGGATGATGCAGTCGGTAAGCTCTTTTTGGTTGATATTTGCAAAAGGGAAAAAGCCGGCCGGCTGATATTCAATGATGAAGATAATGCTGCACTGGTTAGCAAGATCACCAACTTTAACCGGCTTTGTCGTCGGTCCGAATACAAAGCTGTGTAGTTTATCATTATATTGAAAGAAAACAAGTGTACCGCTGCCATGCGGCATAATTGTATAATCATCAGAAATCGTAGTTTTATCAGGAAAGGTAATCGTAAAATTGGAAATTAAATGACTGAGTTCAACACATGGCAATAAGTAGGCATAGCTTTCTTCCCGGATCAATATTTTATGGTGATCAGACAATGATTTTAAACTGTTTTTATTAATCATAATTTTCATCCTTATAATCTGGAGTTAGTTATATATAGTATACACACGATCAGCAATAAAATAAAACAGCATGCCATTCTATTTTGACATGCTGTTCATAATTATTGTTCGGTTTCCTGAGATTTAACAAGTTCACGGTAATACTGTTTACGGTCAAAAGGTGTAAGACCTTTTTTACGCAGACGAATCGTATCTGGTGTGATTTCTACAAGTTCATCATCATTGATAAATTCTAACGCTTCTTCCAGCGACATAATCTTTGCCGGTGTCAGCTTCATTGCTTCATCATTGCCTGAAGAACGAATCGCAGTCAGCTTCTTATTCTTAATTGGGTTAACTTCTAAATCGGTATTTCTTGCACTCATACCGATAATCATTCCTTCATATACCTCAGTTTGCGGAGTAATGAATAATGTGCCTCTCTCCTGCAGATTCCATAAGGCATAAGTCATTGCCTTGCCTGTTTCAGTGGAAATCATCGCACCGTTTGCACGCTGAGTAATTTCACCCTTAAATGGCTCATAACCCTTGATTCGGCGGACTAAAGTACCTTCACCGCGGGTATCATTGATGAATTCTGAACGGTAGCCCAGCAAGCCGCGGGTCGGCGCGCTGTATGTAATGCGGCAATAGCCGTTTTCTTCATCCATATCCACCATAACACCTTTACGCAGATTCAGTTTAGAAATAATTGTACCTGAATATTCGCTTGGCGCGATGGCAACAACCTCTTCAACCGGTTCAACAATGCGGTTTTCTTCATCCCGATGCATAATAACTTCTGGTTTTGAAACGGCAATCTCAAAACCTTCACGGCGCATATTTTCAAGCAGAATAGAAATATGCAGCTCACCGCGGCCGCTGACTTTGAAACAGTCACCGCTCTCAGTGGGTTCAACCTTTAAGCCGACATTGACTTCTAATTCCTTTTCCAAACGTTCTTTTAGATTTCTTGATGTAACAAATTTACCTGACTGACCAGCAAACGGTGATTTATTTACAATGAAATTCATCGATAAGGTAGGCTCTTCAATTTTAATCGTCGGCATCGGCATAATATTATCTTTATCACATAAAGTTTCACCGATGGAAATATCAGCAATACCGCTGATTACCACGATATCACCGCTGTGCGCTTCTGATACAGCTACACGCTTTAAGCCCTGATAAGCAAAAATCTGATTGACTGACTTCTGACGGATATTGCCGTCACCGTCACAAACTGCCACATTTTGGCCTTCTTTCAGAACACCGCTGTAAATACGGCCGATTCCCAAACGTCCGATATAATCATCGTATGCCAAGGCGGATACCTGCATCTGAAGCGGCTCTTCATCTAAATCCGGATAAGCTTCCACATGATTCAGGATGGTTTCAAATAATGGTTCAATGCTTGTACCTTCTTCGTCTAAAGAATGCTGAACAATGCCGCGCTTCGCAATACCGTACAGAATTGGGAAGTCTAGCTGTTCATCATTAGCATTCAAATCAAGGAACAGATCATAAACCTCATCGACAACCTCTTCCGCGCGCTGATCCTTCTTATCGATCTTGTTGATCAAAAGGATTGGACGAAGACCCATTTCTAATGATTTAGATAATACGAAACGTGTCTGAGGCATCGGACCCTCGGCTGAATCGACAAGCAGAATAACGGTATCTACGGTTTTGATGATCCGTTCTACTTCACTTGAAAAGTCAGCATGTCCCGGTGTGTCGACAATGTTGATTTTGTAATCCTTATAGTTTACACTGCAGTTTTTAGAATAAATGGTGATCCCGCGTTCACGCTCAAGATCATTGCTATCCATAACGCATTACAAAACAAAATGCATCCACCAATGTTGACTTACCGGCATCAACGTGGGCAATTACGGCAATATTAATAATTTTCTGTTTACTCATGTAAATTCCACCTTTTTAACTTTAAAATTATACTATAAGGAATAGCTAATTACAATTTATTTGTGAAAAAATACAATGATTAACGCTTTCATTGACCGGTTTTTACTGAAAGTTAAGATTTATCAGCATAAATACGCGTTTTTCACATTTTAAAGTATTGTTAGAAAAGTGGAATTTTAATCAAAAAGAGGCAAGTTTTTCATTCTGAATTTCTATACTAGAATGAAAAGGTGATAAAAATGAAACGATTCTTAATAGTGCTTAGTATACTCTCACTGATGATTTGCGGCTGTCATAAGTCAGTGAATCCGGTTAAAGAAGATGTGAATATGAATTATGAAAGCGGTGAGGATAAAAAGATGATGCTGGTTTATCCTACCTTAAATGCTCCCTTGCTTGATGAACAGCTGAAAGCATTAAGTGAAGAACTGAATCAGGAATTTGCGGCTATTGATGGTGACTGTGAATTCAATATGTCGTATCGGTTAAATCATAATGATGATTTTATCTCATTGATGGTTAAGATTCTGCGTGGTGATAAGGAAGAAGTAAAGACTTTTTTAAGTAATGGTGACGGCAGTCAAAGCTATACGTTTGAAGACGCATTTGATGCGAAGCAGATTAAGAGCTTGGCGCAAAGAATCGATGAGCGTTTGCGGCAAAGCGATGAAACAGCCGGCAGCTCCATTGATTATAAAATGGCTGTCATGCCGAAAACCGAGAATTTCCAGAATTTCTATCTGGATCAAGATACAATTACATTTTATTTTGATAATTTTGCTGATCAGCAGATTCATGAGGCTGTCTTTACTTATGAAGAATTAAAGGATTTCACCAAGCTTGAAAACAGCAATCCCGTATATTTAACCTATGATGAAATTTTATATGAACCGACAAAGATCATTGATCCCAATAAACCGATGGTTGCCTTAACCTTTGATGACGGGCCTAATAAGTATACAGAGCAGCTTTTAGACGCGTTAAAGGAATATAACTGCAGCGCTACTTTTTTCGTGCTTGGCAGTATGGTTGAAAAGTTTCCGCAGGCTTTGCAGCGAATGGTATTGGAGGGCAATGAAATCGGCAATCATACGATGGATCACCGTCAGCTGACTAAATTATCAGAAAAGGAAATAATCAAGGAGGTTGAGGATACCCAGCAGGCGATTGAATCAATTGTTCATATCTATCCCAAGCTTGTACGGCCGCCTTATGGTTCTAAAAATGACACTGTTTCACGAATTCTTGATTATGATTTGATTCTTTGGGATTTGGATACCCGCGACTGGGCCAGTAAGGATACGCAGAAAATCATTGAAGTGACATTAAATAATGTGCGGGATAAGGATATTATTTTGATGCATGATATTTATCCGACCAGTGTGCAGGCTGCCATCGAGTTAATTCCGCTGCTTCAGGAGCGCGGGTATCAGCTGGTAACTGTCAGTGAATTGTTGCTGTATCGATAATTTAAAAAAACTTAAGAAATTTTTAATAGGTAATTATTTGAACGTTTTGCTGGACCATGGTAAACTAAGAAATGAGAGGTGAAACTATGGGAAAGCAGCGGTTTGAATTTGACCGTTTGAAAATTTTGGTTCTGGCATTATTAGCTGTCATGGTTTTGCTGGTGTCATTGATCTTCTTAGGACGGAAAGAAGATCGTTATCAAGAGTTCAAATCAGTTTCTTTAGATAATAAAAAAGCAGGTGAAACATTGCAGGATGAGTTCGGTGAAGCCGATGTGATATTGGCCCTTCATTATCCGCAGTTCAGTGATGAGACGCTGAATCAGCTGATTAAGGACCATGTAGCAGCCATCCGCGCTTATCAGGGTGAGGAAAATGATTTGGTTTTTCTTGATTATGAGAGTATGAAAAGCTTTGATCAGTATGTGACTATCCGTTTTATTGAAAAAGTATATGATGAGCAAATAAAGCTGAAGCAGACTAACACAAGCTTTATCACTTATGATATGAAGCAGCAGAAGATTCTGAAAATCGAAGAACTATTCCGTTCGGATTATCTTGTTCAGCTGCAAACGATGTTTAATGAAATTCCCGAGCATTTTCAGATTGAAGAACAGGGAATTCGCTGTTTTGATAAGGATGGCAATGAATTGGGTTTATTTGAATATGCCAATCATGAACGCTTTATCGCGTTAAAGAATCCGCAAGTGCCTTCACTGGCATATAAGGGAGATGAAGAAGTCGAAAAGATGACGATTGATCCCGATAAACCGATGATTGTATTTACTTTTGATGATGGTCCTACACCAGAGATTACCAAAAGAATCATGGATGCTTTTTTAGCAGCCGGCGGCAGAGCTACCTTCTTTGAGTTAGGCAATCGGATGGAAGCTTATGGGGATTTGACACAGATGCTTTATCAGCACGGCTTTGAGATCGGCAACCATTCTTACAGTCATGCCAATTTAAGTGTCGCGGATGAGGCAGCGATTCGTCAGGAGATTTATGCGACGCAGGATATCGCTTATGCCTTGACAGGGAAAGAGATTCAGCTGGTAAGACCGACCTATGGTGCTGTTTCAGATTTGATGCGTGAAGTGATTCCGTTTAGGATGATTAATTGGAATATCGATTCTTTGGATTGGAAAACAAGAAATAAGGAAGCCATTTTAAATGAAGTGCTTCCCTACATAGAAGACGGTTCAATTATTTTAATGCATGATTTATATGATGCCACTGCTGAGGCGGTTGAAGCGATGCTGCCGATTTTAGCTGAAAAGGGGTATCAGTTTGTAACTTTATCTGATTATTTAGCAAGTACAGAGACGAAATGATGATGTGTATAAAAAGGAGTGATAGGGAATGAAGATTGCGTTAAGCTCAATGCAGATCAACCCTGGGGATTGTCAGGCGAATTATTTGAAAATGCAGGCTCAGATTAAAGAAGCCATTGCGATGCAGGCAGAGCTGATCGTTTTTCCGCAGAATGCGCTGAGCGGCACTTATTTGGGAGAACTGTGGCAGAATGATGATTTTTGTCAGTTTGCAGACAGCTTTAATGAATTATTAATTGAAGCCAGCGATCAGATTGCGATTGTTTGGGGCAATGTGAAGTATCGGCATGGGCATTTGTTTAATTGTGCTTTTTTCGCATGGCAGAAAGAAACGCGAATGAAAGTGAAGCATCCTGAGCATCATTTTATGGACGAGGCGCTTTATTTTGAAGACAGCGCGATTGATTCGGAAATTGAATACAAGGGTGAATTGCTGAAGCTGAACTTCGGTACTGATACCGAAGCGGATATTTTCAATATTAATCTTGATCATCATCCATACTGCCGTGATTTGATGTGCTGTCTGCATCACAGCGGGGTTTATGTGAACGCTCTGTGTGTGGAAAGCTATGGTAAAAATGTATTTGTTTGTCCGGGCGGCCCGGCTTATTATGAAGACGGTGAATTGATTAGCAGCGCACCGTTTCTGCATGATGGCTTGACGCTGATTGATACACAGCAGCCGAATCATCAAAAACATGAGCTTTGTGAGCTTGATGTGATGCTTTATGGTCTTAAGACTTTTGATGCTCAGGTACTGGGCGGCAAGATGCCGTGGATCATCGGTTTGTCCGGCGGTTTGGACAGCAGTGTTAATGCCGCATTGATTACCATGGCTTTTGGTCCTGACAGGGTTTATGCTTATAATCTTGCGACAGCTCATAATTCATCGGCTACCAAGCAGAATGCGCAGCAGCTTGCGGACGCTTTAGGCATCCGGCTGAATAATGGCGCCATTACGCAATTGGTTGAGGCCAGCCGTGATGTACTTTGCAATGAATATGGTTATGATGATTCAAAATGGCCGTCTCTGGTCATGGAAAATATACAGGCGCGGATACGAGGCCATCTGCTGTCAAGCTTTGCGGCAATCCACGGCGGTGTCGTAGTGAATAATGGCAATAAGGTGGAGGTTGCATTGGGGTATTGTACGCTCTATGGTGACGCCATCGGCGTGCTTTCACCAATTGGTGACTGTACAAAGTGCGACTTGTTTGCTTTATCAAAACAAATCAATGAATTGTATGAAAAAGAAGTAATTCCTTGGAATCTGCTGCCCGAAGTCAGCGATAAGATTGAATGGGAAACACCGCCGAGCGCCGAATTGAAAAATGATCAGCTTGATCCGATGAAATGGTTCTATCACGATCAGCTATTAGACGATCTTTTATCCGGCATGGACCCTTGTGAATATCTGCGTGCCTATCAGTCAAAAGAACTGTTTGCAGGTAAATATGGTTTCTGGCTGAAACTGTATGGTCTTGATGATCCGCAGGAATTTGTAAGGGATTTTTGCTGGTTCACATCAACGCTGCGGCGCAATGCGTTTAAACAGCTGCAGACACCGCCGATTCTATCCTTAAGCAGTAAGCCTTTTGGTACAATACCGGTGATTCAGGGGCATGCCGTATATCCGCAATGCGAAAAATTATTAAAAGAAATAACAGAAGCTTAACACACTCTTTCATAAAGACATGATATGATAGCTATGGAGGTTTTTTATGAATCTAAAACTAACAGAAGAAAACAGGTCGAAGGTAATTGCCAACAGTATTGTTGTTGTGATTGGCATCACCGTATTTTTTGCCTTTTACCGTTTTGATGAATTACGAGCCGGTTTTGACGTCATGATCGGCAAACTCTTCCCATTTATCTTTGGCTTCGCAATCGCTTTTTTGCTTGATAAGCCAATGATGATGTTTGAGGAATTTCTAAAAAAGGTAGGCTTAAAAGGCAAGGGAGTAAGAAACCTGGCGGCGATTCTTGCTTTGATTCTTGGTTTTATCATGGTATCGGCACTGCTTTGGCTGCTGATTCCGCAGGTACTGACATCACTGTTTGATCTGATTGATAAAGCACCGGGCTATCTTGGTCATTTCTTTGATTTTGTTAATGATGTAATCGTAAGAGAAAACATTGATATTTCATATTTATATGAATTTTTAGGAACCGATTTTGAGAAAGAGCTGATTACTAATCTGACAAGCTTCTTTTCCAGTTCACTGCCGCAGATGGTTACATTAACTGGTAAGGTTACTTCCACCTTCTTTAATATTATTTTAGGAATGATGGCAGGTTTATATATCATGTTTGAGAAAGAGAATTTCATCTTAGGCATCAAACGGACTACATATGCATTTTGTTCTAAGCCGGTTGCGGACTATCTGTCTCGTTTTGCCAAGATCACGGCCGATATTTTTAATAATTTTATTGTCGGGAAGGCAATTGATTCAGTGATTATCGGTGTGATTACTTATGTTCTGATGACGATCTTTAAAATGCCTTATGCCTTGCTGCTGAGTGTAATTGTCGGTACGACCAATATGATTCCGGTATTCGGACCGTTTATCGGCGCTATTCCAGGTGTCTTTATTCTGATGATCATTCATCCTTTACAGGGCTTGTATTTTGCCTTGTTGATTTTAGCTATCCAGCAGTTTGACGGCAATATTTTAGGTCGCTCGCTATTTTGTTTGCGGTTGTAATCGGCGGCGGAATGTTTGGCATCCTAGGTATGTTTATCGGTGTGCCAATTTTTGCGGTCATTTATACAGCCGTTCGTGAAGTCGTTGAATATCGGCTGAATAAGAAGAACCTAAAGGTTGAACTGAATACCAAGGTTGAATAAATCATAGATGAATTGAATACATATTAATTAACCCTTCAAACCCTCCATTGAGTGTGTCTGAAGGTTTTTTCTTTAACCCTATACTCAGATTATACGCATATGTTTCTTAGTGACACAAATTTAATGATAATTAAAGAGCGGTGCTACAAAACGTTTTACAAATGACAAAAAAAGCCTTATAATGTATTAAAATAAGGTAAAAAATATCTTGTGAAATTATTTCTTATCAGGATGTTAAATACCTTTTTTATTACTAAACAGTGAATTTAATGATTATCGGCTTAAAATTTTACTTAAACGATAGAATTGAGGAATCAGAATATGAATAAGAAATCGACAACTAAGAATAATCAAGATGTTTATATCCTTCCTTTAGCTTCTATACGAAGAGTTTTTATCGTTTTTGGTATCGTGAGTTTTTTAATTGTGTTATTGGGCGGTGTTTTTGTTACGGTTTCCAGAATGAGACAGGTGACCTTATCCGCCTACCAGAACGCGTCTGCACAGATTTCTCAGCGTGTGGATGAAACTATTAAGCTATTAACATCGCTGGCCGCTTTGCCGGAGTTTTATGAGCCGGAGGTGCCATGGGAGGAAAAGGTTGCCAAGCTTGATAAAATCAATGAATATTACGGCTATATGTTTATTTGTTATGTGGATCAGGATATTCAGGTTTATACGCTCGGCGAAGAATCGGCCAGTCTTGCAAGCCGTGAACATATGT
>OGFR01001383.1_pt1 | contig 10888 bp, 10 predicted proteins | sample 1571001 | NCBI WGS metagenome assembly OGFR01 (sample SAMEA2582064, study PRJEB24529) | metagenome | biome: Human gut stool | place: China | collected 2011 | reverse complement strand
ATTTCTTTGATTTTAAAGGTGGAGGAAATATGACAAGCTAAAACCGGTTAAGACACAGTTGCGATGCGACTGTGGCCCTTTTGGCTTCCAACTGCGGCCCTTCTGTCGTGCGAAACGGCCCAAATGGAAAATCAAGGTGACTTGAATGCCCCTTCAGAAGCCCCAACACAGTGTTTCAACACCATTTTTTCAACCTATCCGGAGCATTTTCACAGAAGGGTTTTTGTAAACAAAATCACCTGCCTAAAGAGTGATGCGATTGTTATTGCTTCCAATATCGGATGCCATGACACACCTCTCGCCTTCGTCTGACGCCTCGGTGTATCTATCCCGTCTAAAAAGGGTCTACATCATAATAGATTTGCAAAGCGCCATATCGCGAGTCTTTCAACATCTGACTTTGGGCGAGTTTGAGGTAGTCACGGACTTTTTTCAGGTCAATTCCGGCCTCTAATTTGATGACTATCTTGCGGATGTGCATCGTCTTGACACGGGCAATGACGGGCTTGTCCGGTCCCAACACCCGAGTGCCGAACCACTGGCGCAGCCGACTTCCGAGTTCTGTAGCGGCCGTCTCCACCACACCGTCGTGACGATGCTTCAGAAAGACATTGACGAGATGGTAGAGGGGGGGGTAGCGGAACATCCTGCGCTCCTCCAACAGGTCAGCGAAGAAACCCTCATAGTCGTTATGCACCACCTGCCGGATGACCGGCAACTGCGGGCTTCCCGTCTGCAAAATCACCAGTCCGCGCTGCTCTTTGCGTCCTGCCCTGCCACTCACCTGCGCCATCATCATAAAGGCGTGCTCGTATGCACGGAAGTCAGGATAGTTCAACATGGAGTCGGCATTGAGAATGCCCACGACACTCACCTTGTCAAAATCCAGCCCCTTGGAAATCATCTGCGTGCCGATGAGCAGATTGGTGCGGCCGGCCGAGAAGTCGTCGATGATGCGCTCGTAGGCGTTCCGTGTGCGGGTGGTGTCGAGATCCATGCGGGCCACACGCGCTTCGGGAAAGAGGTCGCGTATCCGGTCTTCTATCTTTTCGGTGCCGTATCCCCGGCCATGGAGCTCGGTCGAACCGCAGTTGGGACACTCCGTGGGCACCGGGTAGGAATAACCGCAATAGTGGCAGGTGAGCAGGTTGAGATTTTTGTGCAGCGTGAGCGACACGTCACAGTTCTTACACTTCGGCACCCAACCACACACACGGCACTCTATCATCGGCGCGAAGCCACGGCGGTTTTGGAAAAGGATGGCCTGCCGACCGCTTTCAAGGGCCGAGCGCACAGCCGTTAGCAAACGGGGGGAAAACGGCCCGGTCATCATCTTGCGCCTCTTCAGGTCTTTGGTGTCTACCACTTCTATTTCGGGCAACTCTATCCCCTTGAAACGGGTGGTGAGTTCCACCAGTCCGTATTTCCCCCTACGGGCATTGTAGTAGCTTTCCATAGAGGGAGTGGCCGTACCGAGGAGCGTCTTGGCCCCATACATCTGCGCCAGCATGATGGCTGCCGAACGGGCATGATAGCGCGGGGCGGGTTCCTGCTGCTTGAAAGAGGTCTCGTGCTCCTCGTCGATGATGACAAGTCCGAGCCGCTTGAACGGCAGAAACACAGCACTGCGGGCACCAAGCACCACATCGTAGGGATTGGCCGAAAGCTGTTTCTGCCATATCTCCACCCGCTCGGCATCACTGTATTTGGAGTGGTAGATGCCCAGCCGGTTGCCGAACACGCGTCGCAGGCGATTCATGATTTGCACTGTGAGGGCTATCTCGGGCAGAAGATAGAGCACCTGCCGGCCATCGGCAAGGGCTTTTTGGATGAGGTGGATGTAGATCTCGGTCTTTCCGCCCGAAGTGACTCCATGCAAGAGCACCACCGGCTTGGCCATCATCTTCTGCAAAATGAGATTGTAAGCTTCCTGCTGTGCCTCATTGAGCGGATGAACATGGTCGAGATGCGGTTCTCCTCCATTGTTCAGCCGCCCCACTTCCAACTCGTAGGTGAAGAGGATGCCACGGTCTATGAGTGCCTTGATGTTGGCCAGCGTACAGTGGGAGGCATTGAGAAGCTCGTCGCGCGTGATGTTGACAATGCCCTCGCGGGGCACGTTGCCTTCCAGACTGTCCCAATGGGAAAGGGCCAGATAGCCTGTGAGCACTTTCTGCTGCCGGGCCGAACGGGCCAACAGCCCCAAGGCGACATGCAGGGCCTGCTCGCTGCGATAGTTCTGTGACAAGCCGACATAGAGCTCCATCTTGGGCTTGTACTTGTCTTGCGACTTCAAACCGGCCGGCATGGCGGCATTGTAGACTTCACCGAGGGGCGACATGTAATAGTCGGCTATCCAGTGCCAAAGCCGAAGTTGCTGGGGAAAAAGCACCGGGGCTTTATCGAGTATCTCTATAACCGGTTTGCTGGCAAACTCCGGTCGGCGGTCGTGCACTGCATCGACTATGCCGATATAACGCTTGCTCTTGCCCAAGGGCACGAGCACCCGCACACCCACAGCCACCTGCCGCTCCATGTCGGGGGGCAGAGAGTAAGTGAAAGTGCCTTCTAAAGGCAGCGGCAATATGACATCGACAAAGTTCATGAGGTACAAAGATAATCAAAAAAAAGCAGACATCGGCAAGCGACTGTCTGCTTTTAATGTATTTTGTCGGTAGGCATTCAAGATAGAAGCGCAATTTCCATCATGGATATTTAGCCCGGTACTTTCATATCCGGTTTTCAAAGCAAAACCTAAAACGAAAAAGGCAGATACACCATGAAGGAGCATCTGCCCGATATGTCTCACTTTGCGCCTGCCTCATGGCTGGCAGAGGAAAATCAGAAGTAATAGGCTAAACCTATCTGCCAGGAGTTGGACTTGCCTTTAATGCCGGTCTTCACCTTGTCGAAGGTGGCTTCAGCAGTTTTTCCGCAGGCGATGTTGTAGTTGGCATTAAGCTGCAAATGGTTAAGAAGCATCAGACCTGCACCAAGATTGACACTGAAATTGGACTCCTTCCATTTCCAGTTGATAGGCTTCTCCGTGTCGTTTCCCACATTGAAACCAAACTGGGGACCGGCAAAGAAATAGAGTTCGGCCGTTTGTCCCAAGCCGAAGCCATAACGGAGATTGACGGGAACGGCAATTTGCTCCTGCTTGACGGTTTCATCAGACACCACAGTCTTGTCATCGGCAAAGGCTGACACCTTGGCAGAACGATAGTCATAGAGAGCAGAAGCATCGACACCCAGCCCGATGACGGGGAGCGTGAACTTCATCGTGGGGCCGATATAAAATCCGGTACGGTTGGATGCACCCAAAACCTTGCTGTTGAAACTCATATCGGTCACGTTCAAACCGCCTTTCACACCAAACTTAATCTGTGCGCCGGCCTCAGTCGCAAACAGCATCGCTGAGACAACCAAGACTAAAGAAAATAACTTTTTCATAATCTGTTCTCCTTAAATTAAACCTTTACTATTGGAAACAGACATTCCGTGGGCCGGCACGCAACCCTCAGTCAGTCTGCGTAAAATTGGCTAATGACGCTCACGACGCACGGTGACACGGGCCGAAGAACTGCCCGAAGAGGAACTGCTCCGGGCACGCCGGTTCTTCACCGTAACCGTGCCGCCGCTCCGGCGGTTGCGCTTCACGGCCTTGGCGCCTTTTTCCGTGACACCGGCTTTGGCGATAGAATCGAGAGAATCCTTGCGAGCTTGATTGCCCCAAATGTTCTTTTCAAACTCGGCGAGTTCGCGTTCAATGCGCTTCTGCTCCTTGTTCATGGCACTGTCGCTGGAACAATATTGCGCCAATGTGCGGCCGAGCATATTCGTTGTCTTGTAAATCTTACCCTTATACAGATTGCGAGTGAAATAGTCGTCAATGCTCATCATGGCCGCATTGTTGAGATTGCTCGTCATAATTTGCTGTTTGGCGAGATAAGGGGCGAGGTCGTCATACTTGACCCAGAACAGTGGATACTTCGTGGCACCGTCTCCGAAATCGTCTTCACGCTCCATTATGGGGCAAAGAGCAATCACTTTGGTGTGGAAAGTGGCCGTAGCCTGATCGTAGTAAGAACTTTCCTTGATGTAATAGGACTTCACCTCGCGAGATGGAATATCGCTGTTGTCAAGATGCACACGCCCATTCTCGCGCTCATAGAAGATGTGATAGTTATCAAGAAACTGCAAAGGCTTGATGCGAGCAGAGTCGTTAAAGATTTCATTGCCGTCGAGCCGATACTCATAGGCATTGATGCCGCCGCGTGAGGGGCCCACCATCATCAACTTGAAGAGGTAGGTGAAAAGGTTCATCTGATTGCCCAACGGCTCTACAGGATAGTAAAGGCCGGCGTTGGCATCCTCGGTGAGGTTGAGCACTCGGTAGATGTCGCGACGCCACACCACATCTTCGGGCATAGGAGCCATCGTGGGAAACTCTATCTGAGCACGGGGAGTGAGGGTGTTTGCATTAGAACGCTGCGCTGCCTGCTGCTCGGCACGGCGCTTCGGAGCCTGGGCAGAAACAGCCTGAACCATGCAGGCAGCCATCAATATGAATAGGATTCGTTTCATTATCTGTTCTGATTTAATTTGCTTATCAATGTCTCGTGGGAGTTCTATGACCGAAAGGGATTTTCAGCCACTATCATTTGACCACCACCTCCATGGCTTGCGGCAATTTTCTGGTGATGCCGTCAGGTCCTATGGCCGTCACCTTGGAAATGTAGAAACGGCGGTTGTGCGACAGTTTTCTGAAAGCCTCACGCTGGCTTTGTGAGAATTGTGAACCGTTGCCGGCCATAGGCACAGCATTGCCCATGTTGTCGAAGAACACAGCTTCAAAGCCCACCACCCGGAACTCGATGTCAAGCAATCCATCGTCGATGGCGGCATGAATGCCTCCGACACCCATCAGGGAGGCCTTGGCCAAGGAACCGCCTTTGAAACGGTCGGTGCCAAGAGCGATATAAGCTGTCGGATCGGGCAGTTTGCGCACCTTAAAGGTATAGCTGCCCATCGTGCGGGACTTTCCCTTGTCGGTGGCCGAGACGGTGAAAGTGACATCGTGACCCACGGCGGCGGGAACTGCCACGTAATGACCGTTGCCGGTAGAGGTGAGCGAACCACCACTCATTGAAACCCGCACGGCATTCTGAGGAATACCCGGCACACTGATACTCATAGGATTCTGATAACCGGCATAGAGCACATTCATCAAGTCGGCAGCTATGGTAGCACCACTCGGGGGCGTGATCACTTCGTATTTCTGTAGGAAGTTGCGACGCAGGATATCTCCGTTGCCATTGCGCATGAGCATATATCCACTGAACGAATGTTCGCCCACACCACCGGCTGTAAAGGCGTAACGCCCGCCACGGGTGTTCACCCTGCTGCCATTGATATAGATTTCGGGTTGCTGTGTGGTGTCCACAGCGGCCATCACTATGTTAGCGGCAAACTGTTCACCGGGATAGAGTGTCGTTTTTTCAGGAATGACAAAAGCATCCAGCTTGTTGACGCGAATATCTTTGAGGTCAATATTCGACACCAGCGTGTGCAGCACCTCCCCTTCGGCCTGCCGCACATCACTCTGCAACTTGGAAAGGAGGGTGACAGCCGCAGCCACGGGCATATTTTCAAACATGTATTCCTGCCAATTCTTGCCCAATGTGTTGCTGTTCCGGGGCACCGTTGTCGACAGGTTACTCTTGATGGTTTGCTGATGACGAGGGTCAGTTACCATTTTCAGGATGCGTTCACGATAGGAGTTGATGGCGTTGAAAAGCCGCTTGCCCTTACCACTTCCGGGAGCCAACATCACGATTGCCGCCGCTTCCAAATCGTCCTTGTTATCTATGTTGCGCACATCACCGTCGTTTCCGTCCGCCTCCTTGACTATCGCCTCTTTCAATTCTTGTGCGAAATTATAGAGCGAGTCACTCATATTCTTCACCAGCGTAGCCTTTTCAAACCACATTTTCACCTTCTGCGGATTGGTTTTCATCTGGTCGGCAAAGTTTCCATATAGCATCTTGTTCTCCGCGGATGAGTTGGCAGTGGTCCGATTCAGACTTTCTTCCACAATGGAGAAGCCGTTGAGCACCTCTGTAGAGATGTTCAACGCCAGCATAGCCATCAAGACGACATACATCAGATTGATCATCTTCTGGCGCGGAGAAACGGGTCTTTTCTTGATTGCCATTATTCTTCTGCGTTAGAGGCGACACCCGGGGCGGCCACTTTCATGTTGACGGTCATAGCCTCTATCATACGGGTGTATATTTTATTAAGTTGCTCTATTTGCCGGGCCATCTTCCGACTCTGTTCGTTTATCTGATCAATGGTTCCGATTTGCTGACTGGCTCCCTTGAGTTGCATCTCATAAACCTTGCTGATGCCTGTAAGGGTACGGTTGAGATTTTCCATTTCCTCGCTGTCACGAGTGAGGCGGCTGCTCTGCTCATTCACTTTCTCAAGTGTTTCTACAAGCTTTTTCAGTTCTTCCACATAACTGTTTTGGGCTGTGGCCATATCGGGGGAAATCTCCTGTTGGGAGGCAAGCCACGCCCCTTGGTGAGATGCAGCTACGGCAACACTTTCCACAGAGTTTGCTCCTTCTGCTCCACTAAAGGCAACAGGTCGGCCGGGAGCGGATGTCAAAACAGCATTGGATTCCGAAACATTGTCTCCATGTCCATACGTCACCTTGCCGGTCTCCAAATACTCTTCAGTGACATGGGTGGGAATATCACGGCCATCGGCGGTCTTATCGAAAGGCCGGTCAAAGGCCGAGAGAAAAAACACAAGCACTTCGGTGCCCATTCCGAGGAACAGCCAAAAGTTGGCACCGGGAATGTGGGTCAGTTTACACAGCGTACCGAAGATAACGATAGAGGCTCCCCAGCTATAGGCGTAGTTGAGGAATGTCTGACCGGGAACGCTATCCATCCACTTTTGCAGACGATAGACTATATTGAATTTACTGTACTCTCCCATGATATTTATCTTCTTTTCTTTATCTTTGTTGCTTTTTGCTTAGTGCTCGAAGTGGTTGCCAGACTGCGCACGCAGCGGAATCCCACATACGATCGGGGTTGGTTCTGATATTCCCATGAGCGCCAGGCCGAACGGATATACGACTCAGGATCTTTCCACGAACCGCCACGCACACTCTTTTTCTTCAGACGGTAGGGATCCTCTTTGGCAGCGTTGTATTGCAACTGCGGATTGAGGTCGTTCATCGCATCTACACCGGCTTCAGTAAAAATGGTACTTGTCCACTCCGCTACGTTACCGGCCATATCATACAGCCCGTTGCTATTGGCAGAGAAGATACCTACCTTACTCGTTATCAGATTTCCGTCTTTAGTATAGTTTCCGCGATCAGGCTTGAAGTTGGCATAGAAACAGCCGTCACCATTTTTCACATCTTGATTCTCCCATGGGAACTCAGTACCGTCCTTTCCTCGGGCAGCATACTCCCATTCAGCCTCCGTCGGCAAACGGTAGCGCTGCACAAAACGGGCTTCAGGCCCCAATCCTTTCAACAAATAGTCGGTGCGCCAAGCACAGAAAGCGTTGGCCTGCTCCCATGTAACCCCGACCACAGGATAATCGTTATAAGCAGGATTACTGAAATAGCTACGCAGATAGACCTCATTGTCCGAGTTCTGGAAATCATTCACCCAACATGTGGTATCGGGATAAACGTTAACGATGTAGGTGTTGAGGAAATCCCACGGGCCGGAAAGCGGGCGGTTGATGGTTTCGGTTACGATACGCCCTTCATCATCGATATAGGCCGTATCTTTGGAAATCATCACCACCTCATTGGGATCAACCGTGAGGTCGGTATTCAGATTACGCTCCTCGGGGCGAATCCGATTGCGTCTCAAGGCAGCTTTCGCGTAATCATATATCTCATAGCGGTAGTTCATCTGCCGCCAGTCGATAAGTTTCTCTCCGGTCACAGGATTGGTGGTGTACAAGCTCTCAAATGCACGCAACTCGTCTTCATTAGGCTTGCGTGGCAAAGCCTTTTTCCAGTTGAGATGGGGAGTCACAGGATCACCATTCTTGTCTTCCGTAATCATATAGGTCTCATCACCTCCATAGGCCGGATCGGCCAATCGGGTGCGGATGATGGAATCTTTCACATAGTTGAGAAACTGCTTGTATTTGGAATTTGTCACCTCTGTTTCATCCATCCAAAAACCGTCTACGGATATATCTTTTACCGGTGTATCCTTGCCCCAAAGCGAGTCTTGGTTGGCAAGTCCCATCTTGAGATAGCCTCTGTTGATTCTTACCATACCATAAGGGGCCGGTTCGTTGAAACTCCTGCCACTGACCCCCACAACCTCTCCGCCCCGTCCGGAGACAGAAGCTGACTTAGCACTGAAACATCCGGAAAGGGTCAAAACGATAAGGCCAAGGCCCAATATCATGATACCTTTTTTCATATTTGGTTTTAATTCCTTTTCATTTATCTATTTTAATATACTGTGCTCATCAATGCACATTCTTTACATTTCCATCTACACACCAAGTTATTCATTCCATCTGAAAGACAGCACACATCCCTAAAGGATTCTGACACTCTTATGCTTGTTCCGTCCTTTCTTCACAAGGTTGATATCATGCTGATAACCAACGAAAAGTTCGTGGCTGCCATTACCGGGGTTGATGGATGAGGTGTACATTTCATAACTATATCCCACAACAAATCCGTGGAAAGTGCCCCCGACCAAAAATGTGACCGAGGTGGAAGGGCTGTAACCGGCACCGATATACATTATTTTCTTATCATTGGTGTAGACCAACCGGGTGGTTATATCCTCTCGCCACGATGTGCCGTCAGTGCGCACGAGTACCGATGGCTTTATTGTTAGAAACGGATTTCTTAATTTTATATTGTATCCGCCTGTCAAATAATAGGTTCGGTCTATTTGCAATTCGTTGGTAGTACCGAGTTCTATCAAAGGAGCATTGAGATGCTGTCCGGCCACTCCCACATACCATGCTCCATGTATATAATGGAGTCCGAAAGCCAGATCGAGCCCGTTGCCCTTTAGTGTTGCCCCGCTCAAAGCCGGATCGTTGCTGTCTCCCACATCCAATTTACTGCCGTCAAAATTTTCGCTTAACAGTCCGACCTGAACAGCGGCACTCAAGGTGCCACCAAAGAGGCCATGCTTATAAGCATACTGCAAACTGACACGGGTATGCTTGAAAAGACCTATCTGATCGTTCAAAAATTGAAGCCCCACACCGTGGTATGATTTTAGGAAGTAAAAGGGTCGGTCTACTGCAAAATACATACTCCTGGGATTATGTTCAAAACCAGCCAAATCAAGTGCGTATGCAGCGGTAAAATTGAGTTTGGGCTCCTTGCCGGCTGCAGCAGGATTGTAGGCCGTCTCCATGTCAAAATAGTGACTGAACGACGGATCATATTGGGCTTCCACCTCAATAGAGATGATGCCGGACAAGAACAATATGGTGATAAAGCGTTTAAACACGTTGATATAACGGCCGCTTTAAGAAATTATTGCATAAACGACAAGGCCGCTTCCTTAAGAGAAACGACCTTGTGCGTATTCGAATGAATATCAATATTCGTCTTCGTTGAAGAGGAAATCCTCTTTGGTTGGATAGTCAGGCCAAATGTCTTCGATACTCTCATAGACATCACCTTCATCTTCTATCTCCTGCAAATTCTCCAGAACTTCCAGAGGTGCACCCGAACGAGTAGCATAGTCTATCAACTCGTCTTTAGTTGCAGGCCATGGTGCATCTTCCAGCTTTGAAGCCAATTCCAGTGTCCAATACATAGTCTTAAAGTTTACTCATTTTAGTGGGCGCAAAGGTAATAAAATAAATCCTATCTGCAAGTTTTTTGATGATTATTTTAAATATTGTAACATCAATAAAACTTAAAAATGACAGCTATATTAAAAATTTACAAGATAATGCTGCTTAAACCGTGTATGGTCAAAGAAGACAATACCACAATAATAGAGATCGAAAGTTATCCCAGTGCGCATATCCCGCTTCACCTTCTTCCAAAAATTCCGCGCCATTCTGCTCTTCATAATCCCTTCTATGATCAAAACCGTGTCTTCATTCGCAGCACTCGCCACCTCTTCAAAAAGTGCATCGCTATGGTTTGAATAAGCCATCCGCACTAACGGCAAACCGGTATATGCACCGAGAATATCTTTTGCGTCTGAGACATCGGCATCGGAAGTGGAAGCCAAAGAAATGATTTCTGTATTTCGACAACCTCTCTTTAAATATTTCTCATAGATCCCCGAAAGATCTCGAGTTCCATCCTCCTTGATTTTCTTATCAACAATCAAAATCTCTCTTTCCCCACAAAATATCCTATTACCATAAAAGGAGAAAACAACTCTCGGCTGGAGATAATTAGCTAACCGAAAATAAAGGCGTCCCATCTTATTGGCCAATTTGCCGGCATATCCCATTTCCTGCTCTAACTCCGCAAAAGCATAATATGGATAATGCTCATTGACAACGTAGCGGATAAAACGATACGCCCACGGCGATTGGACTCCAAAGCCACGGGAGTGTCTTATGCGCCGCATCCAAACAACAACTGTCTTAATGTGATATTTCATATTGCATTTGCAAAGGTACAAAAAGAAGCGGAAAATCAGACAGCCATCTGATGAAAGTCAACACACAAATACCTGTTATCAAGTTTTTCCCGTTTTTCCTGTCATGCCGTCATTTCCACCTGCAACGGACTGAAAACCAGAATGACGGCGGATGACAGGAAGGCAGAAGGGTGATGTCGGCTCAGTAGGAAAAAGGTGGGGATTATTTTGTTAATTCATAAAAATTTCTTTCC
>OGFR01001379.1_pt1 | contig 10924 bp, 10 predicted proteins | sample 1571001 | NCBI WGS metagenome assembly OGFR01 (sample SAMEA2582064, study PRJEB24529) | metagenome | biome: Human gut stool | place: China | collected 2011 | reverse complement strand
GCAAAACCCTCATCCACCAGTTCAAATCTGGTCGTCACCTCCAAAAGATTCCCGGGTGCTGAGGCATCCGGGATTTTTTGTTGTTTTGCTCGTTAAATAATCTACTTATGTGAAAAAGCTTGTCTCCCCTCTTCGCTCTGTGCTATGCTAAAAGAGTCAGTAAAGAACCGGCTAAGAGTCCAGAGGAGGATACAGACCCATGCCAGAGTTCCCGCGCAAAGATTTCCGGCTCCATGTGGGCTGGCGCACCATCAAGACCGCCGTCAGTGCCATGCTGGTGGCCATCGTGTACTGTCTCATCGGCCGCAACCCGGCTTTCGCCTGCATCGGCGTCATCTTCGGCATGGGCGTCGATATGCAGGATTCCATCAAAAACGGCGGCAATCGACTCTTCGGCACCCTCATCGGCGGCCTGCTGTCCATCGTGGTGTTCTGGATCTACCTGCTGTTCTACCCGCAGGGCGGACACAGCGTTTTTCTGGCCGTGCTGCTGGGCTTTGCAACCGTTGTCCTCATCCTGCTGTGCCAGTATTTCTGGCCAGGCGGCGTCCAGCCCGGCGGCGTGGTGCTCTGCATCGTTTTATTCAGCACCCCCATTGAGACCTATATGAGCTACGCTCTCAACCGCATCTTCGACACCGCCATTGGCGTCATCGCAGCGCTGCTGGTCAACTACTTTCTGCCCCGGCCCCGGGTCGTTTCCCTCTGGGAAGGGTTCAAAGGCTCGTTCAGGAAGGACAGTAAAGTCTGAATGCTTTTCCGCGCTCCGCTCCGGCGGGGCGCTTTTCTTTTGCCCTCTGCCGTGATACAATGGGCATACTATCATTTTCCCTGAAAGGAGGCCGCGCCATGCCTGCCGAACTTCACACCACCCTCACGCCGGACACCCCGGTACGCTATCTCAAGGGCGTCGGCCCCAAGACTGCCGAGCGGTTCGAGAAGCTGGGCATCCTGACCCTCAGCGACCTGCTCTGCCACTATCCCCGCCGGTATCTGGATTTTTCAAAGCCCTACTCCATCGCCGAGGCCCCCGCCGACACCGAGTGCGTCGTGAAGGCCGAAGTGTTTGCAAAGCCCGGCGGGCGCATCCTGCCGGGCGGGCGGCGGATGGAGCGCATCACCGCCGGAGACGATGTATCCAGCCTCGAGATAACGTGGTTCAATAATCCATACGCCGCCCAGAAGCTGGAACTGGGGCAGGAATACTATTTTCAGGGCATTGTGACGGGCGGGATGCTCCGCCGTCAGATGGTCAACCCGCAGGTGCGCACCGACGCGCAGGTGAAGTCGTCGCCTTTCGAGGCCGTCTACCCCCAGACCGAGGGGCTGACCAGCAGCGCCATCGCCAAGTGCGTCCGCCAGCTCCTCCCCCACGCGGAGCTTCTGCCCGACCCGCTGCCCCCTGAGATGCTGAAAAAATACCGCCTGCTCTCCAAGGCCGACGCCGTCCGGGCCATCCACTGCCCCGCCACGGAGGAGGAAGCCTTTGCGGCGCGGCGGCGGCTCATCTACGAAGAGCTTCTGGTCTTACAACTGGGCATCGGGCGGATGAAGAACCACGGTGCGGCCTCCACCGGTGCGCCGATGAAGAAAGCCGACGCCTCCCCGTTCTGGGAGTCCCTGCCCTTCTCCCCCACCGGCGCACAGCGGCGGGCCGTGGAAGAGATTCTGACCGACATGTCGGGCGAAACGTCCATGAACCGCCTTTTGCAGGGCGACGTGGGCAGCGGCAAAACGCTGGTGGCCGCTGCGGCCATCTGGGCCTGCATCCGGGCCGGGTATCAGGCCGCACTGCTGGCTCCCACCGAAATTCTGGCCAGCCAGCACGCCGAGAACCTGAACCGCCTGCTCTCCCCCTTTGGGATGCGGGTGGCCCTGCTCACCGGCGGCATGAAAGCCGCCGCACGCCGCACCACCCTCGCCGCCATCCGGGACGACGAGGCCGACCTCATCGTGGGTACCCACGCCATCCTCAGCGAGGGCGTGGAGTTCGCCCGGCTGGGTCTGGCCGTTGTGGACGAACAGCACCGCTTCGGTGTGCGCCAGCGTGGCCTGCTGGCCGAAAAGGCCGCGAACCCCCACCTGCTGGTCATGAGTGCCACCCCCATCCCCCGGACGCTGGGGCTGCTGATGTACGGCGACCTCGACATTTCCATCCTCGACGAGCTGCCGCCGGGCCGCAAGCCCGTCAAGACCCGCTGCATCACCGGCAAAAAGCGGGCCGACCTCTACGGCTTCCTTGATAGAGAAATCGATTCCGGACGACAGGTGTATATCGTCTGCCCTGCCATCGAGGATGCAGGCGGCAGCGGCCTGAACGCCGTCAAGAGCTACTATGAGGACATCGCAAAAGCCTATCTGCCAGACCGCCGGGTGGGCCTGATGCACGGCAAGCTCAAGCCGAAGGAAAAGGCTGAGGTGATGGATGACTTCAAATCCGGACGTCTAGACGCCCTCGTGTCCACCACCGTCATCGAAGTCGGTGTGGACGTGCCGAATGCGACGGTCATGGTCATCGAAAACGCCGAGCGGTACGGCCTGAGCGCACTGCACCAGCTGCGCGGGCGTGTGGGACGCGGCGCGGCGGAGAGCTGGTGCTTCCTCGTCAGCGACAATGCCTCCGAGTCGGTGCAGAAGCGGCTCAAGTTCCTCTGCTCCACCTCAGACGGCTTCGCCGTGGCGCAGTACGACCTCGAGACCCGCGGCCCCGGCGACTTTTTCGGAAGCCGCCAGCACGGTCTGCCGACCTTGCAGATCGCCGATTTGATGAACGATACCCGCACCCTCCACGCGGTCCAGAGCGAGGCTGTGGCCCTTCTGGCCGAAGACCCGCTTCTCGAGCGGCCCGAACACGCCCTGCTGGCCCGTCAGGTGGAGCAGATGTTCGACAAAGCCGGAACCATGAATTGAGTAACGAAAAAGGACTGCCCGCGGCAGTCCTTTTTCGTTATCTTCTCTTCCACCACGGCTTCTTCTCGCCGATGCTCACTACATCGCAGAAGAGGCAGCGGCTCTTGGTAGAGAGCTGTACATCCTTGTGATGGCAGCCGAAGAACCACTTCTCGTAAGTCGTTTTCATAACGACCTTGTCGAGGAAGAGGTGCAGCCGGTTATTCTCGCCCTCAGCCAGCACGCTGAAATCCAGAAATTTGCTTGGCGCGTCGTGGGTCAGCACATAATCTACCTGCCAGCCGTTCGCTTCCAGCGCGGCCTCGCAGCGGGCGTATTCCTCGTCCGAGGGCATCTCCTGCGGCCACCAGTTGACGTGGGCTTCCCGCTCTTCCTTGTCCGGGCTTTCCGCTCCGCCGAAGCAGAGGTACTTCTTCCCTTCCAGTTCCAGTACGCTGCCCCGGCAGACGTGGTACACATTGCCTCCCAGCGGCTGCACCAGCCCGCCGAACCGCTCTTCGGTGGGGTACTGTTCCAGCAGGTCATAGTTCTCGTGGCTGCCATCGAGGAAAAGGATGGTGTAAGGCCGCTTGCGCAGCCAGTCCAGATTCTTCTGCTCGGCCTTGCTGCCGTCCCACACGAAGCCGAAATCGCCCAGCACAACGACGAGATCGCCCTTGCCGGCCCGGCGCAGCTCCCCGTCCTTGAAGCGATCCAGCTCGCCGTGGGTGTCGCCCGTAAGATATACCATCCTCTGCCTCCTTTTGCGGAGTGTGAAATCGACCCAAAAGCCTTGTCACGCCCCGCCAAACCTGTTATTATAGAGTATAAGGCCCTTCGCTGAGCCTGTTTTTGTCCCGTAAGAACGGACAGCACATTTTGTCCGATACTCTAATATATTATCGCTTTTTGAGGAAAATGTCCACATGAAACGTATCGTCACCCTATTTCTGAGCCTTGTCCTGCTGCTGAGCTGCCTGTGCGCGCCGGCTTCGGCCATGTTCGACCCCAGCCTCTTCTACGAGGTGCAGGCCAAGAGCGCCTACATCGTCAACACCGACACCAACATCATCGTCTACGACAAGGACAGCTCCCGTCAGGTGTCTGCCGGGGGCCTGACCAAATATATGACCATCGCGCTGCTGCTGACGAATTACGCCGACCAGCTCGACAACACCTTCCAGATGCCCTTCGCCATCTCGGATTACGTCCACAACAGTGATAATGCCGATATGCGCTCCAATGAGGCCTTCACCTACCGGGAAGCTGTCTACGCCATGCTTCTGCGCAACGCCAACGAGGCCGCGATGGGCCTCGCCTATAGTCTTTCGGGCGGCGACCTTGCAGGCTGGGTGAGCCAGATGAACACCCTTTCCCAGCGCATCGGCACCACCGGAAGCACCTGGACGGACGCCTGCGGCCTCGACAGCGGCAATGTGACTACTGCCGTGGATATGTACCTTATCCTGCGGTATCTGATGAGCTTTGACTCCTTCGTGGACATCTCGTCGGCCCCCACCTTCACCATGCCCGCCAAGGAAAAGCACGCCAAGAGTTTCGTGCTGCTGAACCAGAACGTCGCCCTCAACAAGACCAGCGGCGGCAGCTTCTACCGCAAGTCTATGCAGGGTGGTATGTGCGATGTGATGGCCTATAAAAACGACCACGGCGACCAGAGCTATGTTTCGTGGGCCAATCAGGACGGCTCCACCTATATCTTCTGCATCATGCAGAGCCCCGACACCTGTGACACCTACGGTTACGCCAACCGCCGCCCGGCCCTCTACGAAACGACCCGCCTCATCGACTGGGTGTTCCAGAGCTTTTCCATCCAGCCTGCGCTGGACACCGACCTTGCTCTGGCAGAGATCCCCGTGAAGTATTCCTCCGACACCGACACCCTCAAGCTCTACCCCGACAACAGCATGATGACCCTGCTGCCCTCTTCGGGCGACGGCACCGTGACCCAGAAATACTTCCATCTGCCCGACTATGTCTGCGCCCCCATCCAGCAGGGCGATGTTGTCGGCACCGTGGAGCTGAAGCTGGCCGGCGAGACCATCGGCATGGTCAACCTCATCGCCGGGCAGGACGTGAGCCGGAGCAGCCTGCTCTACTCTTTCTCGAAGCTGCAGGAGTTCTTCGGCAGCCTCTACCTCAAGGTAGTGCTCGTCGTCAGCGCCATCTGCGCCATCATCTATGTGGCGTGGGTCCTGCTCAACTCCCCCCACACCCGCCATTCCTCCAAAAAAGTCCACCGCTATGGCCGTCCCCGCGACTGAGCCGTGCGGTCAGCTTCTTTTCTGAAAAAGCTGTAAAAAGCAGTTGACAAATACGCCCCCAAGTGGTAATATATACAGGCAGTCCGCGACTGCGAAGAATTGTATATGGGCGTGTTCCCGAGTGGCCAATGGGGACAGACTGTAAATCTGCTGCTTTTCAGCTTCGGTGGTTCGAATCCACCCGCGCCCACCAAACAAGAAAAATCCGAACCTGTTTCCGATTGGAGAAGGGTTCGGATTTTTCGTTTTCTTCGGGTACAACAATGAAGGCTCCCGTGGACGGCGCAAAACTCCGATACCTTGTCATAGACCGTAACCACACAACAAGAGTTTGGAGGACACAATGATGAAATACGATGCAAGAGCCTGTTCGTTCAATATGGATACCGGGTGTGTGGAGCTGCTGCTCCAAGATGGGCGTAAAATCTCCATCGACTGCACCGGGGTCGAGGATGCGCTGGATGTCACCATGGCACAGCGGACGGAACTGGACTACCTGATCTACAATGACCCGCTGGCGTATGCTGATCTGATTTTGAATGGTGAACCGGAGAAATACCTGCGGAATGTGGCTGGGAGCCACGGGCTGGAGGATTAAGGGCAAAAAAATAAGAGGTGTGCCCAAACGGACACACCCCGGTGAGATACATCTATATAAGGCAGGGCGTTCCCTTTACTGGGAGCGTCCTGCTGTTTTTATGCTGCAACAGGCAAGACCTATCGAATCACCGCTGCACCAACTCCTTCCTACACGAACGTCCAAGAAAGCGATGTGAGTTTGATTTTTTCAGAAAGCTGTTTTATAATAAAAACAAGATAAAGAGTCACACAGAGGGATTAAATGAATATTTTAATTGTAGGCAACGGATTTGATTTAGCACATGGATTGCCAACAAGATACTCCGATTACGTTCATCAGATTTCTGAAGAACTCGATTTCAAGCAGTATCTTGGAGAACGATATGAGATAGATGAGGAGTCGTATCAACTTTTCATCAGAGTGAAAAAGTCCACCTTATTCAGGTATATTGAGCATCGCTGCGAAGATGGTTGGGTGGATTTTGAAAACGAACTAAGGCTGATTGTTGATGACACAAGTGATTTCGAGAAACATCTTAGCCGACAGTCTAAAAAAGCCGATGATGGCTTATACAACGAACTTCTTTTTTGGGATAGCCGTGTTGTGAAAGCGAAAAGTTCTTTTTTACAGATGACTCTTGATTCCAATGGAAAGGGTCCTTGGGCTGGAAATGAATTTAACCACGTAGAAGACACAATCATCCAACAAATTTTCGATTTTATCAGCTTGTTCAAAAAATACATAGTGTGGGTGAACACTGTTGAGCTTCCTAAAAAGTCGCCAATATCTTTGATAGATGAAATCAAAATTGATCACTTCTTATCGTTCAACTATACCCCGACTTTTTTGAAATTGTACAGTTCTGCATCTGCCCTTTCTCAAAAAAACATTTGCTATGTTCATGGTAGGCTAGACGAAGATTCAAATGCCCCCATCGTCATGGGGGTTGGAAGTGATTTTTACAATGCAGATTTGAATGAGTATTTTTTGAAAACATTCAAATTTTATCAGCGTTATAAGTATTGTACTGATTTGAACTTTTTGAATTGGTTCAAAGAAATTCGAGTTGAGTACAGTTGGGCTCCTTCAAGCCAGGCTGATGAGGAATTCAACGTATATATTTATGGGCATTCGTTAGATCCAACGGATAAAGACATTTTGCTGCCATTTTTTGAAACCGAAAATGCCAACATAGTGGTTTACTATTTTGACGAAAATAGCCGCTTTTCTTTGGAGAAAAACCTTTTAAAAATTTTAGGACAGGATACATTTTGTAAATATTTGATAGCACAAAATCCCAAAATTCGTTTTGAGAAGATGTAATATTATGTAATGCAGGGCGTTCCCTTTACTGGGAGCGTCCTGCTGTTTTTATGCTGCAACAGGCAAGGCTTGTAGAGCTTCCTGCTCTTTCAGCCATTCCTCATATTCACGCTGGCCTTCCTCGCTGTTGAAAAACTCAACCATGGAGGGATAAAAGCAACGTGCCAGCGCCTTGATTGCTTCATCCGGGTAGCCGGATTTGTTCGACTTCTTCTTTTTGTTCAAATGGTGTCCTCCGAAAATCAAAGTTCCATATCCTGCCCACGCTTGCGGTTTCGCTGTGGCACATTCATGGTGCGCTCCTGCTTGGGAGCAAGAATCTTTTCCAGAAAACCGCGCACCAGTTCAGGAGCACGGTGGAGCGCGTCCAGATAGGGCTTCACTTCATACCAGAGCTCATGATACTTTTGACCCCAATGAGCAGCTTCCTTCTTGGCGGTGGAAAGTTCTTCTTTCAGGCGGCGGTTCTCCACGTCCATCATATAGCCGTGGTCGGCTTGCTTTTTCAGCTTGGAAAATTCTTCTTCGGTCAGCGAGTAGTTACCGAGAAAGGTGCGCTTGCCGATATAATCCAGATCGCGCGCATGAATGAGGGTTTCTTTCGTGAGAGTGGTCTTTTTCTGCACAGCGGCAAGCTCCTTCTCTTTTTTGGAGAGAGTCTGACAGGTTTTGGCAAGCGCCTGTGCTTGTTCATCGGCTTGTGCGGTCAGGGCGTCCAGCCGTTCCTGCTCTCGCTGGACTTTGAACTGGGTGACGGTCAGGTGTTCTTCGGTGCTGCCACGCTCACCGCGCTCCACATCCGCGTACCCGGCAGTACGCATATAGTTGAAGAAATCGTCTTGCAGGACGCTGTACGACTTCTTCAGGACTGGCTTGCCGTTCTTTTGCAAAACAGGCTTTCCGGCATCGTCCAGCAGGGGCTTGGATGCCCATTTCTTGCTTCGGCTGACCTGCATGACGGTCTCCTTGACTGTGCCGACCAGTGCCTTGTCCTTGCAGCGTTTCGACCAGAGGATCTGCTTTTCCACCACAGGCACATAGACCACATGGAGATGATAGTGGTAGACTTCACGGCCTAATGCTTCGGTCATGGCACGGTTGATCTCATCGGCGTGCATGACTGCCGAGAGGATATACTGATCACCGCCCACGATTTGCACAGCAGCTTTGTAGGCATCTGCATAGAACTGCTTGGCGAACTCGTAGCCACCGTGATTGTCAAAATAGGCCGAGTTGACATCAAAGACAAGCTCGCAATAATGGGTGGCATCCGGCTTCAGGCCGCGCGTTGAAATCGTACCAGCGGTTTCCAGTTGGGCGAATAGGTCGGTGTAGCTGGCGGTTGGCTTCTTGAAGTGGACGTTCCATGAGGTGCGCTGGGGGATAATGTCGGGGTTTCGATAGCTGCCCTTTTCGCGTTCGTTGTGCTGCTGGGTGTTGCCAACGGCCTTGTCCGAAACGGCGAGATTTCGGACACTGGTGCGGTCAACGCCATCGTTTCTTGCCAAAGGGCATCCCTCCTTTCAAGGTTCATCGAGAGGTGACGGGGAACGAAGATGCACTTCTTCGGAAGTGTAATAACCCACTATGACACTTTCATCCCTACGGTCTGCAAAGTGTAGTGGGCTCTTCGAGGACTCTCCGAGGGGGAACGTCTCCTGCGGGAGAGCTACAATCAAGTTCGCACAATGCGAACTTGATTGCTCCGTACGCATCTGAAAAAATTGCGTACGGACTTCAAATAACCCGTACGGTCTGTACGGCGTACGGAAATCTGAAATATAAACGATATAACGTCTTAATTTTCTTCAATTCGCCGTACAGGTGCGTACAAGTACAGACCGTACAGGTTGTACGAACTTCTTCCGTGAAAAAATGCACTTTTTACGGGCAGGGGTGGACAAGCGGCTCGATGCCTACAAAACCCCGCACCCTGCGGCCACCGGGCAGATAGATGTTGTTGGTGGCTTCAAGGTTGTAACGGCGGTCGTTCTGTCGCAGTTCTGCGCTGAAACGGATCGCCGATACGCTGTGGCAGGCGTTGTCCTCGCACCACTGCTTATAAATGTCGTAGAACTCCTTGGAGCTGATGGAGTAGTCCGCCTTGAAGCGGAAATAGCCCTCGGACTCCATGAAGTCGATGACGTTGTTGCTGCTGCGTTTGATGGTGTCCACGTTGGCGGCGGCTCGTTCGCTGACCGTGAAACGGAAATCGTTCTGCACCAGCCGGTGCAGCCCTTCCAGACACCACAGCAGGATGCCCTCCAACTCAGCGCACATCTTTTCCACAAGGAAGGGGTCATCCATGCGGTCGTTGGGCTTGTCCTTGGTGGTCAGGATGAGCTGGCGGCGAAAGAAACCGTCCGAATGGTCATACAGCGAGGTCAGCGCACCGTTGCCGAAACAGAGGAATCGAGCGTAGATGTCCCGCTGGTAGCTCTGGACACCCTTGCGCTCCAAGTCCAGCTTGGCTTCGGCGGTCACGATGGTCTTGATATAATTCGTCTTGGGCAGGGCGTTCATGTCCATGTCATCGTCGATCATCAGCAGGCGGCGTTCCAGATCGGCACGGGCAAAACGGTTGTTCTCGACTTTCTGGACGCTGCCGTTGCTGGCGGCATCTCCCATGAGCCGCTTGAGCACCAGACCGATGCGGGACTTGCCCTCGCCGCCCTTGCCGACGATGAGCATCATCTTCTGTCCCTTGGTGCTGGGGATCAGGCAGTAGCCCAGATACTCCTGCAAGGTGGGGATGTCGGCATCGTCCAGCAGCTCGTGTAGGAAGGTCAGCCAGCGGTCAGGGCTGGCGGCTTTGGGGTCATATCTCACAGGTAAGCGGTTCTGGCAGAACAGGCGGCTCTCCTGAAAAGAGCCGTCTGGCAGATGGTACACGCCGTTCTGGAGGTGGATGCAGTCCTGCTCAATAGGGAACGGGTCGGAAAAGGCCAGCAGCTTGATGGTCTCCAGAATGTTGGTGACTTTTTTGGACAGGCCGGAGGTGACATATTCCTCGATGTTCTCCAAGATGCGCTGCTTGATCTCGCTTTCGTCCTCCACCGGGCCGTCCAGCGTGTACAGCGTTCCGTTGACGCATTTCAGCGGCCACTGTTCCAGAAAGGCGCGGCCAAACTGGACTTCATCGATCTTTTTGCCGTTGTACCAGTCCGGCCATAAGGGATTGCGGGAAATGTTTTTCTTCATAGGGTGGTTCTCCTTTAGAAAAGTGAAGTGGCGGGTCTCACCGTGAGCCCTGCCACTTCAGGTGAATGAATCGTCAGGCACACTTTGCCAGAGCAAGGCGGTCGGTGCGCTCCTCCAGCATCAGCAGGTACGACCCGGACAGCAGCTGTGCGGCGGCAGCGGCCTTCTGCTGGGGCGTTCCAAATGCAACGCAGTCCGTCAGGTGCTCGATGGTCTCGGTCGTGTGGAGGGCTTCTTCAAACCGTGGGTCATGCGGTTCCTCCGGGGTGGCGGGCTTGTAGCGCTCCTGCCAGTCGTGCAGCAGGTCGAGATAATCGGTCAGCACCCGCAGGCAGTAGGCGATGTCTGCCCACTGCTCGTCCGTCAGGCCACGCTTGGGCGGCAGTAGTGCGATGGCATTGGCGGGCGGTTTGTCCGGGTCAAGCCCGGAACTTGTCGGGGCGAGGCCCCTCCATCTTGCTGACGCAAGACCGCTCTGTCGCTTGCAGTCCCCACTGGGGACTGCATTGCTTCGCAAACGCGAAGTCATTTAGCTTCTCGGCGGCTTGCCGGGGGTTCAGGTCGAACAGCTTGGCGGTGAGGTCAATGGCATCTCCGTTGGCTCCACAGCCAAAGCAATAATAATAGGTGTCGTTCAGCATCATACTGG
>OGFR01001378.1_pt1 | contig 10929 bp, 10 predicted proteins | sample 1571001 | NCBI WGS metagenome assembly OGFR01 (sample SAMEA2582064, study PRJEB24529) | metagenome | biome: Human gut stool | place: China | collected 2011 | reverse complement strand
AAAAGGAGACTCTATGATTAATGTAGCTGTTGACGCAATGGGCGGTGACAACGCTCCGGGCGAGATAGTAAAGGGGGCCGTTCAGGCTGTAAATAAGCGGAGTGACATCCATGTTCTGTTAGTTGGTCAGGAAGAGGCAGTGAAAAAAGAGCTTGCCTCCCACACGTATCCGAAGGAGCAGATCACACTGGTGCAGGCTTCCGAGGTGATCGAGACGGAAGAGCCGCCGGTGAATGCGATCCGCAAAAAAAAGGATTCCTCCATCGTGGTGGGAATGAACCTGGTAAGGAATGGTGAGGCAGATGCGTTTGTATCAGCGGGCAGTTCCGGAGCAATTCTCGTAGGCGGACAGGTGCTGGTGGGACGCATCAAGGGTGTGGAGCGGCCGCCGTTTGGCGCGCTGATCCCGACAGAAAAGGGCGTGTCCCTGCTTCTTGACTGTGGTGCCAATGTAGACTCCCGTCCATCTCATCTGGTCCAGTTCGCGCGCATGGGTTCTATCTATATGGAGCATGTAGTAGGAATTAAGAATCCGAGAGTTGGAATCGTGAACATCGGTGCCGAGGAGGAAAAGGGCAATGCCCTGGTCAAAGAAACCTTCCCGCTCTTAAAACAGTGTACGGACATTAACTTTACCGGAAGCATTGAGGCAAGAGAGATTCCACACGGCGGAGCCGATGTCATCGTCTGCGAGGCCTTTACGGGCAATGTCATCTTAAAGCTTTACGAGGGAACCGGCGCAGCACTGATCTCCATGGTAAAGAAGGGTATGAAGAGCTCCCTGCGCAGTAAGATCGGAGCTCTGCTTGTAAAACCGGCTCTGAAGGAGACCTTAAAGGCATTCGATGCCAGCCAGTACGGCGGCGCACCGATGCTGGGACTGAAAGGTCTTGTGGTTAAGACTCACGGAAGTTCCAAGTCTACTGAGGTCTGCAATTCCATTATTCAGTGTGTGACCTTCAAAGAACAGAAGATCAACGAAAAGATTAAAGAATGTCTGGACAGCCAGACACAGGAAATTCAGTAAGTAAACGGTCCGGCTTCGGGCAGTTACAAAATAAGAAAGAAAAGTTAGGAGAGGAAATTATGGAATTTGAGAAATTACAGAACATCATCGCAGAGGTATTAAACATTGAGCCGGATGAGATCACCATGGAGACTACCTTCGTAGAAGATCTTGGCGCAGATTCCCTGGATATCTTCCAGATCATCATGGGTATTGAAGAAGAGTTTGATATCGAGATCCCGACGGAGGTTGCTGAGCAGATCGTCAGCGTTTCCGACGCGATTGAGCAGATCAAAAACGCATTGAACTAAGCCGGAGCCGGAAAACGGCTAGTTGAAAACAGTATGAAAGGAATGTGACTGTGAAGCTGCTGAACAGTTACAAAGAAATCAAGAAAGGGGCTGTGCATTCCTTGCGCGCCCCTTTCCATAATATGTGTGTGGCTGAATGCATGCCAATGAAGAACGATAAGGAGTTTAACGTATATGAATCGTGATTTAAACGAGCTGGAGCGCCGGTGCGGCTATACCTTTCGGGACAAAAATCTGTTCCACCGCGCCCTGACCCACAGTTCCTATGCCAATGAACATAAGAAGGACAAGGCAGTCTGCAACGAACGTCTGGAGTTTTTGGGTGATGCCGTTCTGGAAGTGGTTTCCAGTGATTTCCTGTATCACAAGTACCCGGAGAAGCCGGAGGGAGAGCTCTCCAAGATCCGCGCCAGCCTGGTGTGCGAGCCGACCCTGGCTTACTGCGCAGCCGATCTGGAGCTGGGCAGCTATCTGCTTTTGGGAAAGGGCGAGGAGGCCACCGGCGGAAGAGAGCGTAATTCCGTGGTTTCCGATGCTATGGAGGCCCTGATCGGTTCTATCTATCTGGATGGTGGTTTTGCTAATGCAAAAGAGTTCATTCACCGGTTTATCCTGAATGATATTGAGCACAAGCAGCTCTTTTACGATAGCAAGACTATTCTGCAGGAAATGATCCAGGCTACTGCAGGCGCACATCTGGAGTATGAGATCCTGCGGGAAGAGGGGCCAGATCATCATAAGGTTTTTGAAGTACGCGCACTGTCCGGCGGCGAGGAGCTGGGACGCGGAACCGGCGGAACCAAGAAGGCAGCGGAGGCTGTGGCCGCTTACCATGGCATTTTGAAACTGAGAGGGAAAGAATGTATTTAAAGAGCATTGAGATACAGGGATTCAAATCCTTTGCCAACAAGATCCTGTTTGAGTTCCACAACGGAATTACCGGTATTGTAGGGCCGAACGGAAGCGGCAAGAGCAATGTTGCCGACGCGGTGCGCTGGGTGCTCGGTGAGCAGCGCGCAAAGCAGCTGCGAGGCGGATCCATGCAGGATGTTATCTTTGCGGGAACGGAGATCCGAAAGCCACAGGGCTTTGCCTATGTGGCCATTACCCTGGATAATTCCGACCATCAGCTTTCTATAGATTATGATGAGGTGACCGTGTCCAGACGTCTGTACCGCTCCGGTGAGAGTGAGTATAAGATTAACGGGAGTACCTGCCGCCTAAAAGATATCAGTGAGCTGTTTTATGATACCGGTATCGGTAAGGAGGGCTATTCCATCATCGGACAGGGCCAGATTGACAAGATCTTAAGTGGCAAGCCGGAGGAACGCCGGGAGCTTTTTGATGAGGCAGCCGGAATCGTAAAATTCAAGCGCCGCAAGGCCATTGCCCAGAAAAAACTGGAAGATGAGAAACAGAATCTGGTCCGCGTAAGCGACATTCTTTCTGAACTGGAAAAACAGGTAGGACCTCTGGCCAGACAGTCAGAAACGGCAAAAAAATATCTGGCTTTGCGGGAAGAACTAAAAGCCTGTGATGTGAATCTGTTTTTAATGGAATCCGAAGAAAACGGAAAACAGCTGCAGGAAATCAGCAGGCGGGAGTCCATTGTTTCCGGAGACCTGCAGGACGCAAATGCGGAATCGGAGCATTTGAAAGAAGCGTATGAGCAATTGGAGCAGGAGGTCGCAGAGCTGGACGGCCAGCTGACAGAAAAGCGAGATCAGATGAACCAGGCTGAGATGCTCAAAGGCAATCTGGAAGGCCAGATCAATGTATTAAAAGAACAGATCAATACCGAGAAGATGAACGCGGAGCACATCCGCTCCCGCATTGAGTCCATTGCGCATGCCCTGGAAGAAAAGCAGGGGCAGGTCCGACAGTATCAGGCAGATAACGCAGGCATTGCTGAGGCAGAAAGCACCAGCAAGAGCAGTCAGGAGACTGCACAGGCTGAGCTGATGGCGCTGGATGAAAAGCTGATGCTCATGGAGCAGCAGATCGAGGATGCCAGAACCAGAATGATGAATGGCATGAATGAGACTGCTTCTATCCATGCGCAGGACCAGCGCTATGAGGCGATGCTGGAGCAGGTGCAGGTGCGCCGTTCTGAGGTCTGTCAGAAGCTTCTGAAATTTAAGAGTGATGAATCTGTGCAGGATGAACAGCTGGATGCTGAGCGCCGGAAGCTTGCGGAAGCAGCCGGGCGCCTGGAAGCGCTGGAGCTGGCCCAGACCGAGTGCGAGGGACAGCTGGCACAATATGAAGAAGAGGTGCGGCGTATGACCCGCTCCTTAAATGAAAAGCAGCAGGAATACCGTACGGCATATACAAGGCTGGAATCTTTAAAAAACCTCGCAGAGCGTTATGAGGGCTATGGCGGCAGTATCCGCCGGGTTATGGAAGTACGGGACCGGGTGCATGGCATTCGCGGTGTCGTTGCAGATCTGATCACTACTGAGAAAAAGTATGAGACCGCCATTGAGACAGCTCTGGGCGGAAGCATTCAGAATGTGGTAACAGATTCGGAGCAGACGGCCAAGCAGCTTATCGAGTATTTAAAGAAGAACCGGTATGGCAGGGTGACCTTTCTGCCGCTTACCAGCATCGGCCAGGGCGGCGGGTTCTCAAAGCCGGAAGCGCTGAGCGAACCGGGAGTGATCGGTCTGGCCAGTGATCTGGTCCATGTAGAAAATGAGTATCAGATCCTTGCGAAATACCTGCTGGGGCGTGTGGTAGTGGCTGATACCATCGATCATGCCATTGCCCTGGCAAGAAAATTCAGATATTCCCTGCGGATTGTCACGCTGGAGGGTGAGCTTTTAAGCGCCGGCGGTTCCATGACAGGTGGTGCCTTCAAGAATTCCAGCAATCTTCTGGGACGGAAACGGGAGCTGGAAGAACTGGAGGCAGCATGCCAGAAGGCATTGAAGGCTTCCGATCGTCTGCAGGAGGAGCTGACCATGAATGAGGGCCTGGCGCAGCAGAAAAAGGAAGAGCTGGAAAGCCTGAAAGCAGAGCATCACCAGGTTTCCCTGCTGGTCAATACCAGGCAGATGAGCGTCAGTCAGCTGGAGGACAAGCGGGAAGAAATCCGAGATTCCTACCAGGATCTCGCACTGGAAAACAGCCAGCTGGAGAGCCAGATCAGCGAGATCGAGGCAGGCAGAAAGAAGCTTGCCCTGGAGCGCGATATCCTGAAAAAGGACAGTGACCAGGAACAGACGCTGATGGAGAACATATCCGGTGAGCTGGAAATGCAAAAGAAGATCCGTGAGGAAAAAGCGAAGGTGCTGGAGACCATCCGCCTGGAAGCAGCAAACTTAAAGCAGCGGGTGGATTTTGTGAAAGAAAATATCCGTCGCGTTGAGCAGGAGATCCTGACACTCAAAGAAGAACAGGCCGGGCTTAAGAGTCACGGTACCGATTCCGGTTCTGCCATAGACGAAAAGAATCGTGAGATCGCAGATCTTCAGGAACTGATCCTGCATGCGGAGGAAGAAAAACAGAAGATTGCCGCAGAGATTGAGACTCAGGCGGCCCTGAAAGAAGAAAAATCCGGCTGGCAGAAGTCCTTTTTTGGAAAACGGGAAGACTTGTCCGGGCGTATTGGCCGTCTGGACAAGGATCTATTCCGCCTGCAGGGCCAGCGGGAAAAGCTGGAGGAGCGGCGGGAAAGTCAGATCACTTATCTGTGGAATGAATACGAGCTGACTCCTGGCGCGGCAAAGGAGCTTCGCAGTACAGAAGAAGCTTCGCTTGCTGAGGTAAAAAAACGGATCGAGGAGCTGAAGGCTTCCATCCGTGCTCTGGGCAGTGTCAATGTCAATGCGATTGAGGATTACAAAGAGATTTCAGAGCGTTATGAGTTTATGAAGACCCAGCACGATGACCTGGTGGAGGCGGAAGCCACCCTGCAGGGGATCATTGAAGAACTGGATACCGGCATGCGGCGTCAGTTTGAAGAAAAATTCCAGGAGATCCGGAAAGAATTTGACCGGGTATTTAAGGAGCTTTTCGGCGGCGGACACGGTACCCTGTCTTTGCAGGAGGAGGAAGACATTCTGGAGGCGGGCATTCAGATCATTGCCCAGCCGCCGGGTAAGAAGCTGCAGAACATGATGCAGCTTTCCGGAGGAGAGAAGGCGCTGACAGCCATTTCGCTGCTGTTTGCGATCCAGAACTTAAAGCCGTCTCCCTTCTGTTTGCTGGATGAGATCGAGGCGGCCCTGGATGATTCCAACGTAGACCGCTATGCAGGATATTTGCATAAACTGACCAAATACACGCAGTTTATTGTTATAACTCACCGACGCGGCACTATGGTGGCGGCGGACCGTCTGTATGGCATCACCATGCAGGAGAAGGGCGTATCGACCCTGGTATCGGTCAATCTGATCGAGGACCAGCTGGACGCGTAGATTTTTACAAATAAGGAGGCTCGCGAGTGGAAGAAAAGAAGAAAGGCTTTTTCAGCCGTCTGGTTGAAGGCTTAAACAAAACGAGAGAGAATATTGTCTCCGGCATGGATTCCATCTTCAGTGGTTTCTCTGCTATTGATGAGGATTTTTATGAGGAACTGGAGGAGACCCTGATCATGGGCGATCTGGGCATCCAGACCACCATGTCCGTGCTGGAAGATTTACGAAAAAAAGTCAAAGAACAGCATATCAAGGAACCGGCTGAATGCAAACAGCTTCTGATCGATTCCATCCGGGAACAGATGGACCTTGGCGAGAATGCCTACGAGTTTGAGAACCGCAAATCCGTAGTGCTCGTGATTGGGGTTAACGGTGTCGGCAAGACCACTTCCGTCGGTAAGCTGGCAGGCCAGTTGAAGGATGAGGGCAAGAAGGTCATTCTGGCAGCGGCTGATACCTTCCGTGCGGCAGCAATTGAGCAGCTGACGGAGTGGGCAAACCGCGCCGGGGTGGAAATCATCGCACAGCAGGAAGGCTCTGACCCAGCAGCGGTCATTTATGATGCGGTGGCAGCAGCCAAATCCCGCCAGGCCGATGTGCTGATCTGTGATACCGCAGGCCGTCTGCACAATAAGAAAAACCTGATGGAGGAGCTGAGAAAGATCAACCGTATCATTGACAAGGAATATCCGGATGCCTACCGCGAGACCCTGGTGGTACTGGATGGCACCACCGGACAGAATGCCATGGCACAGGCAAAGCAGTTCATGGAGGTTGCTGACATCACAGGCATCATCCTGACAAAGCTTGACGGTACTGCAAAGGGCGGTATCGCAGTGGCTATACAGTCAGAGCTTGGCATCCCGGTCAAATACGTGGGCGTGGGCGAGAAGATTGACGATCTTCAGAAGTTCAATTCCGAGGATTTCGTGACGGCTCTGTTTGATGTAAAGAAAGATGAATAAAGGTAACTGTTCAGTAGGTCTGTGCATTTACTGCGCTGACCGTACGAAAATATGGGTTTACAGGCAAAAATCCCATTGCCGAAGGCAATTTTCAATGGATTTTTGCTCATAACTGTGAGGGTACTGAACAGTTACGAATAAAGAACATAAGGAGATACAGACGATGGCAAAAGAGCAGGTAGTAGAAGAAGTAAAGGAAGAGGGCTTAACCCTCGAAAAATTTGAGGAGGCTTCCGAGGAGGTTAAGAAGGTCACCCAGGAAACCAAACTGGTTTACAGTGAGTATTTTTCTGCTGCAACCGGAAACAAGGTATACTTTAAGCCGGAGAACATGCAGTACACCGGCGCTTACAAGGTACGCGGCGCTTACTATAAGATCAGTACCCTGACAGAGGAAGAAAAACAGCGGGGACTGATCACTGCGTCGGCAGGAAACCATGCCCAGGGCGTAGCCTACGCTGCAAAGCTGGCTGGCATTCCGGCCACTATCGTGATGCCGACCACGACTCCGCTTATGAAGGTGAACCGCACCAGAAGCTATGGAGCGGAGGTTGTACTGTACGGAGATGTATTCGACGAGGCCTGTGACCACGCATACGAGCTGGCTGCGGAGCACGGCTACACCTTTGTGCATCCGTTCGACGACCTGGATGTGGCAACCGGTCAGGGAAGCATTGCCATGGAGATCATTAAGGAGCTGCCGACCGTAGATTATATCCTGGTCCCGATCGGAGGAGGCGGACTCTGCACCGGCGTTTCCACCCTGGCAAAGCTCTTAAATCCGAAGATTAAGGTGATCGGCGTTGAGCCGGCCGGAGCAAACTGCATGCAGGAGTCCTTAAAGGCAGGCCATGTGCTGACACTTCCGACCGTAAACACCATTGCAGATGGTACCGCGGTAAAGCGTCCGGGTGAGAAGCTGTTCCCGTACATCCAGAAAAATGTGGATGATATCATTACCGTGGAGGATTCCGAGCTGATTGTTGCCTTCCTCGATATGGTAGAGAATCACAAGATGATCGTGGAGAACTCCGGTCTGTTAACCGTAGCGGCATTAAAGCACTTAAATGTACAGAAAAAGAAGATTGTTTCCATCTTAAGCGGCGGCAACATGGATGTCATTACCATGTCCTCCGTGGTGCAGCATGGACTGATCCAGAGAGACCGTATCTTCACCGTATCCGTTCTGCTTCCGGACAAGCCAGGCGAGTTGGCAAAGGTTTCAACGCTCCTTGCTGACCAGCGCGGCAATGTCATTAAGCTTGAACACAATCAGTTCATCAGTATCAACCGCAATGCGGCTGTGGAGCTTAGGATCACCCTGGAGGCTGAGGGAACGGATCACAAGAACCGTATTGTGCAGGCCTTAAACGATGCCGGATACCGCCCGAAGCTGGTGAAGTCCAAGGGCACCTACAGTGACTGAGTGGTGAATGATCATGACAGAACATACAAATGAGACAATCCAGGCGCTCCGTCAGAATATCCGCTATTTTTTGAAATGGACCTTCATTTCCGCGATTTCCGGTGTGACGATCGGTCTGGCCGGAACACTGTTTGGCCTTGGCATCCAGAAAGCGACTGCTTTCTGGAAGAGCCATAGCTGGACGTTGTATCTGCTTCCGCTTGTCGGACTCCTGATCGTGTGGTTGTACCGGTTTGCGCATGAAGAAAAAAACCGCGGTACGGATATGGTCCTGGATTCTATTTCCTCCACAGAGGAGGTTACACCGGCAACTGCTCCGCTGATCTTTATCTCAACCTTGCTGAGTCATCTGGCCACGGCTTCCGTCGGCCGGGAGGGAGCAGCACTGCAGCTTGGCGGAAGCCTGGGAAACCTGATCGGTAAGGCTTTTCGACTGGATGAGAAGGACAGAAAGATTGCCATTATGTGCGGCATGAGTGCCGGGTTCTCCGCTATCTTCGGAACTCCGCTTGCGGCAGCCGTGTTTGCCATGGAGGTCATCAGCATTGGCGTTATGTACTATGCGGCTCTGGTTCCATGCGTTTTTTCGGCGTTTGTCGGTGTGTCAGTGGCAAAATTCCTGGGTCTGGCTCCGGAGCATTATGAGATCGGCCTGGTGCCGGAGTTTGGCGCCTCATCTGCGCTTCTGACAGTGCTCATCGGAATTTTGTGTGCCTGTGTCGGAATCTTCCTTTGTGTCAGCCTGCATCAGTGTGGTCATGCTTACCGGAAGGTTTTTCCGAATCCCTATATCCGCGTGCTGGCGGGATCCGCGATCTTTATTGTCCTGACCCTCCTGTTTCCGGCGCGGCTTTACAACGGAAGTGGTGCTCAGATCATCGAAATGGTATTTGAAGGTGAAAGAATTCCGGTTTATGCATTTTTGATGAAGATCCTGTTTACCGGAGTAGCGCTTGGCGCAGGCTTTAAGGGCGGAGAGATCGTGCCGACGCTGACGGTCGGCGCCGCGTTTGGCTACTTGATGAGCCTGGTGACCGGACTGCCGGTCGGACTGTGCGCATCGGTTGGAATGGCATGCCTGTTCGTAAGCGTGACAAACTGTCCGGTGTCCACGATGTTCATGGCATTTGAACTTTTTGGATTTGCCGCAATGCCATATTATGCCATTGCCGTGGCAGTGTGCTTTACCCTGTCTGGATATTATGGGCTCTACCACAGCCAGAAGTTCGTTTATTCCAAGAACCGGACAGAATTCATTAACCGAAAATCAAACGAGTAAATATTGCAGGTGCCAGTATGCATCGGAACGATACCGGCACCTGTTCCTGCAATAGTGAGGTTCATCCTATGACAAAAAAACAAAAGACTCTGGAAATCATCCGGAGACTGAAGGAGGCTTACCCGGACGCAGACTGCACCCTGGATTACGAGGAAGCCTGGAAGCTTTTAGTGAGCGTGCGTCTGGCGGCCCAGTGCACCGATGAGCGGGTCAATCAGGTGGTTCCGGCACTCTATAAAAAGTTTCCGGATGTGAATGCCCTGGCGGAGGCACCGGTGGAAGAAATTGAGGAAATCGTCAGGCCCTGCGGTCTGGGAAAGAGTAAGGCCAGAGACATCAGCGCCTGTATGAAGATGCTGCGGGATGAGTACGGCAGTAAGGTGCCGGAGGATTTTGATGCTCTGTTGAAGCTTCCCGGAGTGGGAAGAAAAAGCGCCAATCTGATCATGGGTGATGTGTTTGGCAAACCGGCCATTGTTACAGACACCCACTGTATCCGCCTGGTAAACCGCATGGGACTGGTAGACGGCATTAAGGAACCGAAAAAGGTTGAAATGGAACTCTGGAAGCTGGTGCCGCCGGAGGAGGGCAGCGATTTCTGTCATCGGCTGGTATGGCATGGAAGAGAGGTCTGCACGGCCCGAACAAAGCCGTATTGCGACCGGTGCTGTCTGGCTGATATCTGCCCGAAAACAGGTGTATAAAAAGAAAAACAAAAATTTTTATAAGTGTCAAGAAAAAATACTTGACAGCAACGCGCCTTTCGTGTATGATAGCCAAGGTGATGTTATGGAAAGCATTGTGAAACAGAGTTTGCTTTATGATTTTTATGGAGAGTTGCTCACAGAGCATCAGCGCAGCATCTACGAGGATGTGGTATATAACGACATGTCCTTAAGCGAGATCGCCGAGGAGAACGGGATCAGCCGTCAGGGTGTTCACGATCTCATCAAGCGCTGCGACAAGACCCTGAGTGCGTATGAGGACAAGCTGCATCTGATCAGCAAGTTCCAGACTACCCGCCGCATGGTGGAGGAGATCCATAAAAAGACCAGGGTTTTCAAGGAAACAAAAGATGAAAGTCTGATCGACGAGATTGAGCAGATTTCCAACGACATCATGGAACTTTGATTTCGGCGTATGCCGTGATCGGTTCTGAACAGGAGGTTACCTATGGCGTTTGAAAGCTTATCCGATAAACTGCAGAACGTGTTTAAAAACCTGCGCGGCAAGGGCCGTTTAAGCGAAGCGGATGTTAAGACTGCGCTCAAGGAAGTCAAGATGGCTCTCCTGGAAGCAGACGTAAGCTTCAAGGTTGTAAAACAGTTCATAAGCTCCGTTCAGGAACGCGCCGTTGGCGAAGAAGTGCTGGGTTCCCTGCAGCCGGGCCAGATGGTGATCAAGATCGTTAACGAAGAGCTGATCCGCCTGATGGGTTCCGATACTACGGAAATCGCATTAAAGCCCACCCTGAAGACCTGCCATCATGATGACGGTTATCTCGTTGGTGGGCTTTAATGC
>OGFR01001375.1_pt1 | contig 10944 bp, 6 predicted proteins | sample 1571001 | NCBI WGS metagenome assembly OGFR01 (sample SAMEA2582064, study PRJEB24529) | metagenome | biome: Human gut stool | place: China | collected 2011 | reverse complement strand
AAGGGTGGAAATTTAACAGTAGCCAATAGCATTGGTTATGGAGATTTTCAAGTCACCGGCGATGGCAGCTTACAAATTACGTTTGACAAAGTCACCGGCGATATATCCGCACATACCAAAAACGGGAATATCGCGCTGGTGCTTCCCGATAGCTTAAATTTTGTATTTTCTGCAACAACCCATAACGGCAATATTAAAACATCTTTTTCAGAAACTCTTTCCATGACTGACAAAACAGCAGGTGGAACGATTGGTAACAATCCCGATGTAACAATCGAGTTGGAAACAAAGAATGGGGACATAAACGTAACGAAATAATACAACGGAGATTTTGCAAATGGATAAGCGGACACGAAAAAAAATGATTGGCTACTGCCTGATATTTGCAATATCTGTAATTGTCCTAACTGCGGTACTACTTCCTTATGTTCAACGTTTATCACAACCGGCTTATCAAGCTCAAATGCAAGACTGGATAAACAAGATGGGGGTTATAGGGTGGCTGACCGTACTTGGAATACAGATTTTACAGGTCGTAATTGCCTTTATCCCCGGAGAACCCATAGAAATATTGTCTGGGGCTTTATATGGAACAGTTAGAGGATTGGCAATCTGTTTAATTGGCTGTATTGTTGCCTCTGCATTGATTTTTGCTTTATCAGCGCGGTATGGGAAAAGACTGTTATACTTCCTGTTCAGTAAAGAGGCCGTGCTTAATTGGAAATGGTTACAAGATAGCCGCAAAGCCGATATGGTAACATTTATCTTGTTCTTTATTCCAGGAACCCCAAAAGACATGCTAACCTACGTCATAGGCATAACTGACATGAGCTTGTTTAAGTTTATCAGTATATCCACACTTGCGCGCATACCGTCTATCCTGTCCTCAACCATAATTGGATCGACGACACGACAAGGCGACTGGAAAACTTCTGTACTTGTCTTTTTTGTTACGGGCCTTGCTGGTATTGTAGGGATTGGATTGAAAGATAAAATTATCAGCTTTTGCCGCAAACAAATAAGCAAAGAAAATGGAATCCTCACTAAATGCGAATGTCTGGATTTTGTCGAGGCAGCCCATAGAAACAAGGTATACCCTTTGATGTACTGCCGCATGGAGATTATAGGAAATCTCAATGTAGAACGCCTTAAAAATGCAATAGAAATATCCAGCCAATTTGTACCAGAAATTTTATATTCATATAACTTTAGGCGTGGGTGCTTTGTCAATCAGTGTTTTACTGCTGACGATATGGTTTTTATCAATCAACCCAATTTATTGATAAACCCACAATGGGATTTAAGCCAGCGGCCCCAGCTTCAAATCGTCATTTGTGGAGAGGGACGGAAAGATACCATTCTCATTGGAATGAGCCACATACTAACTGATGGAGCAGGATTTTTACAATATCTATATCTATTGGCCTCCCTATATAACGGCGAGGCTCCGGCAGATCATTTCCAAAACGAAAGAAAGATTGCTCCAATTTTGAAAAATATTCGTGTTCAACCACCAACCGAGCAGACCAAAAGAGGACGTCATGCTGCCGTCCCTCCGTTACGATCTGAATCAAACGGCACTCAATATTTCTGCCTAAACTGCAAGATTGCGCCCGATGAATTGGCAGCTATTCAAGAGAAAGCGAAAAAATGCAACGTAAGCCTTAATGATGTTCATCGAGTTGGAGAACGGCGTGGAGGGCTTTGTGCCGGCTTCCAGCCTGACCCCCTCCGGCACCATGCTCACCGAGGGCATCCGCCTGTCCGACCCCGTCTCCGGCAAGAACTGGAGTCTGGGCGACACCATGATGATCACCATTGTGCGTGCGGATGTGAACCTGGGCAAGATCGACTTTGAGACTGCTCCGGCAAGCACAAAGTAAGCAAAAAAGATCAGAACACCTGTACTGCGTTTTCCTGCATAGGAAGAAACTGTACAGGTGTTTTTTGTCCGCGGACAAGAAGCAATGGAAAAGGGGAGAACGACATGCTGAAAAACGAAACACTGCGCAGAGATGCAGATGCCATCATCCGTGCCAGCCTGAACGCTGTTCTGCCGGACGAAGCGGTGTGCCGCGCGCTGAAAAATTTCCGACCGCAGGGCGGCAGGGTGCTGCTGGTGGCTGCCGGTAAGGCAGCATGGCAGATGGCCCATGCTGCAGTGAAATTTCTTGGCCGGGTGGATGGCGGTGTGGTCGTGACTAAATACGGCCACGTGAAGGGCACGATCCCCGGCGTGGACTGCTGCGAAGCCGGGCACCCCGTGCCGGATGAGAATGGCTTTGCCGCCACCCGGAAAGCGCTGGAACTGGTGCAGGGCTTAACGGCAGAGGATACGGTGCTGTTTCTGCTGTCCGGCGGCGGCAGTGCACTGTTTGAGAAGCCGCTGATCCCCGGCGCAGAGCTGCAGCAGATCACGAGCCAGCTGCTTGCCAGCGGTGCCGATATCGTGGAGATGAACACCATTCGCAAGCGCCTGTCCGGGGTCAAGGGCGGGCGGTTTGCACAGAGCTGTGCGCCCGCGCAGGTGTTCAGCATCGTGCTCAGCGATATTCTGGGCGACCCGCTGGATATGATCGCCAGCGGCCCGGCAGTGCCGGATACCTCCACCTGTGCACAGGCCCTTGCCATTGCGGAAAAATATCACCTGCAGCTTTCGGCACAGGCCAAGGCTCTGCTGGCACAGGAGACTCCAAAGGTGCTGGACCGTGTTGCCACGCAGATCACCGGCAGCGTGCGGGAGCTGTGCAGCGCAGCAGCCAACGCCTGCCGGGAGCTGGGCTATGAGCCGGTGATCTTGACCGACAGGCTCTGCTGTGAAGCGCGGGAGGCTGGCAGCTTCCTTGGTTCCATAGCCAGCACCCACGCGGGGCAGGGCAAAAAGCTGGCCTTTCTTGCAGGCGGTGAGACGGTCGTCCATCTGACCGGAACAGGTCTGGGCGGGCGCAATCAGGAGCTGGCCCTTGCTGCAGCACCGGTGATCGCCGGGCTGGACGCAGCGGTCTTTTCGGTGGGCAGCGATGGCACCGATGGCCCAACCGATGCTGCGGGCGGCTATGTGGACGGCAGCACGGCCGCGGCACTGGCGCAGAACCAGCTGAAGGTGTACGATGTGCTGCAGAACAACGATGCCTACCATGCCCTCAAGGCGGTGGATGGGCTGATCATCACCGGCGCGACCGGCACGAATGTCAACGATGTGGCCGTGGTGCTGATCGGGAATCAAGGATAGAACAAAGCCACCGGGAGTTCTCTGCAAAAGCGGAAAGCTCCCGGTGGCTTTTTGTGTGATACAGGAAATGGACTTTTTAGAAATTTTCCTCCGGTGCAGCAGACGGGGCGGTGATGTCCCGGTAAAAGACGGCCCACGCGGATTCCTCATAGGGGCGCAGGAAGAAGCCAATGCGTAGCGGAACCTTGAACAGCATGCAGGCAATTGCCAGCGGGAAATGCGGAAAGTACTCGGCAGAACAAGAAGGCTCCAAAGGCGGCGGAAGGCCGCTCTGTGCGCGAATCGACCGTTTTCAGACGTGAATCGACCATTTCGTGCATTGACACCCATTTTTCGGAAATGGTATAATTTCTCTGGGAAGATATAAGAAAAGTAGAGGGAACAGCTTATGAAACAGCGGAGGAAGAATATCCTTCTTGGGGCAGGGCTTGTTCTGGTAATGCTGCTCAGTATTGTGGCATACAGCCGCTATACCCAGCGCCAGATCCACCACGAGAGCACGCAAAATCTGCTTTCCACCTATGGGCAGGTAAGCAAGACCTTTACCATGTTTGTGCAGCGCAACTGGAACATCCTTGAGATCTGGTCTGATGATCTTGCGCAGCTGGCAGAGGAAACGAATACCGAGGTAAAGTGGCGCAGATATGTGAACGAAAAAGCCAACTGGCAGTACAGCGAGGTGGCCCTGTTCAACGCGGATGATCAGTTCTGGACGGTCAGCGGCAGACGGGGAGATGCCCCGCATATGCAGTCTGCACTGGAAGAAGTATACACTATGGACGGCCCTATCGTGACCAGCTACATTTCCAGTAAGGGTGTGCGCAAGGTCATGTTTGCCCAGCAGATCGAGCCTGTCACGATGGATAGCGTTACCTATACCTCGCTGGCGATCTGCTACGATAACTCCGTACTGGAAAACATGCTGGGCGGCTTGGCTTATGAGGGACAGAGCGATTGCTACATTGTTCGCTCCAATGGCAATATCGTGCTTTCCACCGAGCCGAAGAGCGAGATCCCGGAGCAGATGACCAACCTGTTCGACTATCTGGAAGCAAACGTCAAGGCCGACCAGCCGTATTTTGACGAGATGCGCAAGAACCTGCCGCTGCAGTACAAAGGCAGTGTGAGCTATACCTTCAACCGCAAGCGCTACTATATGGTATACCAGCCGGTAGGTGTAAAAGACTGGGCCATCATCGGCATTGTGCCCACCAATGTGATGGACGCGGGAATGCGCCAGGTGCAAATGTTTACCATTGCACTGCTGGTAGTGCTGTCTCTGATGATCTTGGGCGGTATCGGAAAGATCTTCTATGATAAGGAAAAAACGCGAAAAGAAAAAGCGGAAGCGGAACGGATAGAGCTACAGCGCCGCAAGGAACTTACGGAACAGATGTTCCACGGGATGGCCCGCATCGTGGACCGGTTTGTGGTGTGTGATCTGGAAAATGACCGCTATGAATACCACGAGCGCAGGAGAAAGGAGCTGTACCCGACCGAGGGCAGCTATCTGGATCTGCTCAGCTGGCTGTCCCGGCAGTATGTGATCCTGACCGACGGCGAGAACACAAAGCTCGTGCAGATGCTTGCACCGGAAAACCTGCGTGCAAAGCTCAAAGAGGAAAAGGACAGCATCAAGTTCGAATATGCCACCCGTGACCGCAAAAGCTTTTTGATGATGACGGTGGTGCCTGTCGGCTGGCAGAATGGCCGTCTGACCCAGATCATAATGATCTCGCAGGATATGAGCGGCCAGCACATTCTGCAGGAACTTGCCAACACGGACGGCCTGACCGGCCTGCTGAACAAGCGCTATTTTGATGCTGTGACCCGTGCACTGGTCCACCAGGAACAGGCGTTTGTGCTGTTCTATCTGGATCTGGATCGTTTCAAGTCAGTCAACGATACCTATGGACACGAGGTGGGCGACAAGCTGCTGCAGGCGGTGGCAAAGCGCCTGCAAAGCTGCATCCGCAATCAAGATTATGCGTTTCGCATGGGCGGCGATGAATTTGCCCTGCTGACCATTGGCGCAATGTCCCCGGAAGAGGCCCACCGCAAGGTCGAGCTTATCTGTAAGACTGTTGCAGCACCCTATCATGTTGCAGGCAGTCTTCTGACGATCGGCACCAGCTGCGGCTTTGCCCTCTACCCGGAAGAAGGCACGGATACAGACAAGATCACCCGTCTGGCTGACCAGCGGATGTATAAGCACAAGCAAAAGAACCATGCCTTGCAGGATCAGGGATTATATGGGTAAAAAATAAGGTGCTGTCCGCACAGACAGCACCTTATTTTTATGGTTTACATGTGCAGCAGGCTGCGCTGCTCGCTGGCGCGGAACTTGAGTGCCGCAGCAATGAATGCCTTGAACAGCGGGTGAGCACGGTTGGGACGGCTTTTGAACTCCGGGTGGAACTGTGCGCCCAAATGGAAGTCACGGCCGGGCAGCTCTACAGTCTCTACCAGACGACCGTCGGGGCTTGTGCCGGAAATGACAAGACCGGCGTCCTGCATCTCCTGACGGAACTCGTTGTTGAACTCGTAGCGGTGGCGGTGGCGCTCCCAGATCTCGGTCTCGCCGTAGCACTCGGCCATCTTGGTGCCGGGCACCACCTTGCAGGGGTATTTACCCAGACGCATGGTGCCGCCCTTGGGAATGTTGCCCTGCTGGTCGGCCATCAGGGCGATCACATTGTGCTTGCCATCCGGGGTGAATTCGCTGGAATTTGCATCCTTGTAGCCCAGAACGCCCCGGGCGAACTCCATCACCATGATCTGCATGCCAAGGCAGATACCAAAGTAGGGAACATGGTTCTCGCGGGCATACTGTGCAGCCTGGATCATGCCCTCAATGCCGCGGTCGCCAAAACCGCCGGGTACGATGATGCCGTCCACATCGGCAAAGGCTTCCTTGCAGGCGGCCTGATCGGTCAGGTCTTCACTTTCCACCCACTTGATCTCTACCTGACTGTCGTTCTCAAAGCCGGCGTGGTACAGGCTTTCCATCACGGAGAGGTAAGCGTCGTGCAGCTTGACGTATTTGCCCACCAGTGCAATGCTGCAGGTCTTGCTGCGGGTGGCAATGCGGCTGACCACCTGCTTCCACTCGGTCAGGTCGGCAGCGGGCACATCCAGCTTGAGCTTCTGCACCACTACCTCGTCCAGACCACCGGTGTGCAGCATCAGCGGGCACTGGTACAAGCTGGGCATGGTCAGGTTCTCGATCACGCACTCCGGCTTCACATTGCAGAAAGTGCTGATCTTGCGGCGGATGTCGCCGCCCACACTGCCGTCTGCGCGCAGGATGATGATGTCCGGGTTCACGCCCATGCCCTGCAGCTCTTTCACAGAGTGCTGTGCAGGCTTGGATTTGTACTCGTCCGAGCCGGAAATGTAAGGCACCAGCACCACATGGATGTAGCAGCAGTTGTCGCGGCCCTGCTCCAGACCCACCTGACGGATGGCCTCGAGGAAGGGCTGGCTCTCGATATCACCGGTCGTGCCGCCGATCTCAGTAATGACCACGTCAGCCTCGGTGGAAGAGGCCAGATTGTAGATGTAGCTCTTGATCTCGTTGGTGATGTGGGGAATGATCTGCACGGTCTGGCCCAGATATGCACCCTGACGTTCCTTGTTCAGTACGTTCCAGTACACCTTGCCGGTGGTCAGGTTGGAGTATTTGTTCAGATTCTCGTCGATAAAGCGCTCGTAGTGGCCCAGATCCAGATCGGTCTCAGTGCCATCGTCGGTCACGAACACCTCACCGTGCTGCAGCGGGCTCATGGTGCCGGGATCCACATTCACATAGGGGTCCAGCTTCTGGCTGGCCACCTTCAGACCGCGGCACTTGAGCAGACGGCCCAGCGATGCGGCTGTGATGCCCTTGCCAAGGCCGGAGACGACACCGCCGGTGACAAAGATGAATTTGGTTTGTTTCTCTGCCATAGAATTTCCTCCTCTATTTTTTGTTTTTTCTGAATTCTTTCCCTTATAAACCTTTGTGAATTTTTTCAGGTGAACAGTCTTGCTCTCAGCCTCTCCCAAAATGAGCCGGTGAAAGCAAAGATACTTTTCCCAATCCGATATTATACACCCATATCCTCATAATTTTCAAGGACTTCCTGTGCAATTTCTGTGCGGTCACGACGGGTATCCATGGCCTGTTTTTCTATGTAGCGGTGTGCCTCGGCTTCGGTCATGTGCTCGTGCTCCACAAGGCAGCATTTTGCCCGGCTGACCAGCCGCACCTGTGCGATCTTTTCCTGTAAGCGGGCGTTCTCCTGCCGGGCACGCAGCAGGCGGTGGTTGCCCGCCGCCGCCATGTGCATGGCCTGCACAAAAAAGGCGGTGCTGAAGGGCTTTGACAGCAGCAATACCCCCTGCTCGCTCAAAGGCCCCAAAAGCTGCTCAGCCTGTGCGGCCTTGACCAGAAACACTACACCGGCATCTGTTTTTTCCACAGCATTGATGCACACCTCATGCCCGAATTCATCGGGCAGGGGAGAGTTGACCACGATCAGCTCAAAATCCGATTCCGTCATGCGCCGCCGGGCTTCGGCCCCGCTGGGAATGATCACCGGGCGGCTGTAGCCCATTTCGGTCAGCCGTGCAGCGATATACTCGTTGGAGCTTGCACCGGCACTTACGATCAGTGCACGTCCCATTTCCTTCGCTCCTTTCTCCTACACACCCTCTTTTGCAGGGGTCAGATGGCGTTGAAGTAATGGATACGCTCATACTCAACAGGGTCGGACGCGTGCTTCAGTGCTTCGCAGCGCTTCAGTTCTTCCGTAAAGTAGCGGCTGGCAAGCTGCTCGGGCAGCACTCTGCGCAAAAATTCGCTCTCCTCCGCAGCCTGCACGGCCTCTTCCAGACTGGCGGGCAGAGTCTCAAGGTTGAGGCCCTCAGCCATAGAGGGGTCGAACAGATTCTTGTTCACGGGGGCAGAGAGCACCATGCGGTTCTCAATGCCGTCCAATCCGGCAGCCAGCACCAGACCAATGGCCAGATAGGGGTTGCAGGCAGGGTCCGGGCTGCGCAGCTCCATGCGGCAGTTGTCGCCCTTTACCTGCGGGATGCGCACCAGCTGGCTGCGGTTCTGGCGGCTCCAGCTCACATAGCGGGGCGCTTCATCGCAGCCAAAGCGCTGATAGCTGTTGGGAAGAGGGTTTGTGAACACGGTCAGCTCCCGGCTGTGGGCCAGCACACCGGCCATAAAGCTGCCTGCAATGCTGTCCGGGGCAATGTCGCCCTCAAACAGGTTGCGGCCATCCATGTAAAGGGACAGGTTGATGTGCAGGCCGCTGCCTGCCTGATCCGGCAGGGGCTTGGGCAGGAAGCTTGCATGGATGCCGCTGCGGGTGGCAATGGCGCGCACGATCTGCTTGAACATCATCACGTTGTCGGCGGTCTTGAGGGAGCCTGCGTGGTGGCAGTCGATCTCGTTCTGGCCGTTGCCGCTTTCGTGATGGCTGTGCTGAGGGCTCATGCCCATCTGCTCCATGGTCAGGCAGATGTCCCGGCGGAGGTTCTCGCCTGCGTCCAGAGGGGCCACGTCAAAGTAGCCGCCAAAGTCGATGGGGATACGGGTGGGGCGGCCCCGGTCATCATTCTCGAACAGGTAGAACTCACACTCTGCGCCCACATTGCAGGTGATGCCCAGCTTTTTGAATTTTCGGTTCACGCTGCGCAGAAAGCCGCGGCAGTTGCCGCCAAAGGGCTGGCCGTCCGGCTTTTCCACATCACAGAAGAACTGCATCACCCGGCCCTCGGTAGGCCGCCAGGGGAGAATGGTCACGGTGGAAAGATCCGGCCGCAGCACAAGGTCGCTTTCCTCCACCTTCATAAAGCCGGCAATGGAGCTGCCGTCGAAGCAGACACCGTCTTCCAGAGCTTTGGGCAGATCGTTTGCCAGCACGGCAATGTTCTTCTGAGTGCCAAAGATATCGCAGAAGGCAAAGCGCACAAATTTGACGTTGTTGTCCTCCACAAAATCAAGGATGTCCTGTTGGGTCGAATAGCTCATAATGGTTTCCCTTTCAAATAAAACGCCTAAAGGCCTGCCCTCAGAATGGGAGCAGGTCTTTAGGCTGGTGTAAGAAATAGGAAAAGGAGAATGGCAATTTTAAATTCCGCAGCCTACGGATGCTATTCTGCTGTTACGCTGATGAAAGATCAGACGTAGTAGAGCATCTTGCTGTAGCTGGGCAGAGGCCAATAATCCTCACCGCAGATGGTCTCGGCGTCGTCCGCAGCGGCACGCAGAGCATCCATTGCAGGCAGCACGTTGTCGTGGAAAGCAACGGCCTTTTCTGCCTCGGTGGGCAATGCCTTGGAAGCATCCACTGCATCCTGCAGGGTATCGACAGCGTCGCTCATAGCATCGGCATCAGCAGAGAGCTTGGTCAGGGTCTTGGTCTCACTGCGCACGCTGATGTTCTCGCTCACGGCCAGTTTGGATGCTGCGGTATTGGCAAGCTCGCTCATGTAGGAGTTGACGGCAGGCAGCAGCTGCTTGCGGGCCATTTCCAGCATGGTCAGAGCCTCGATGTTGATGATCTTGGAGTAGTGCTCCATCTCCACCTCGTAGCGGCTCTCCATCTCTACCTTGGTCAGCACGCCGAACTCTTCCATCAGGGCAATGTTCTTGGGCTCGATCAGGGCAGGCAGAGCAGCGGGGGTGTTCTTCTTGTTGGGCAGACCGCGCTTTGCGGCTTCCTCTTCCCACTCGGCAGTGTAGCCGTTGCCGTTGAAGATGACGCGGCGGTGGTCGCGGATGGTGCGCTTGACCAGAGCGATCACGGCGCTGGTAAAGTCCTCAGCGCTCTCCAGCTCGTCGGCGTAGCCCTTCAGTTCCTTTGCAACGGCGGTGTTCAGGATGGTGTTGGCATCACTCAGGTTCTCAGCGGAACCGGGCATACGGAACTCGAACTTGTTGCCGGTGAAGGCAAAGGGAGAGGTACGGTTGCGGTCGGTGGTATCCTTGCTGAACTTGGGCAGGACATCAACGCCCAGATCCATCTTCATCTTGACGGGGCCGGCATAGGGGGAATCGGATGCGATGGCATCGATGACAGCTTCCAGCTCTTCGCCCACGAAGATGGAAATGATAGCCGGAGGTGCCTCGTTGGCACCCAGACGGTGATCGTTGCCGGGAGTGGCAACGGAGGTGCGCAGCAGATCGGCGTACTCGTCAACAGCCTTGATGACAGCAGCCAGGAACACCAGGAACTGCAGGTTCTCCATGGGGGTGTCGCCCGGGTCGAGCAGGTTCTCGTGGGTGGTGGACATGGACCAGTTGTTATGCTTGCCGCTGCCGTTCACGCCCTCAAAAGGCTTCTCATGCTGCAGGCAGACCAGACCGTACTTGGGAGCGATCTTCTTCATCATCTCCATCGTCAGCAGGTTGTGGTCGATGGCAACGTTGGTGGTGTCGAAGATGGGAGCCAGCTCATGCTGGCAGGGAGCAACTTCGTTGTGCTTGGTCTTGGCGGGAATGCCCAGCTTCCACAGCTCTTCGTCCAGTTCCTTCATAAACTCGGAGACCTCGGGACGAATGACACCGAAGTAGTGCTCTTCCAGCTCCTGACCCTTGGCAGAGGGGGCACCGAACAGGGTGCGGCCGGTGAGGATCAGATCCTGACGGGCTTCGTAATCTTCCTTCTTAATAAGGAAGTACTCCTGCTCGGGGCCGACGGTGGTGGAGACGT
>OGFR01001374.1_pt1 | contig 10952 bp, 10 predicted proteins | sample 1571001 | NCBI WGS metagenome assembly OGFR01 (sample SAMEA2582064, study PRJEB24529) | metagenome | biome: Human gut stool | place: China | collected 2011 | reverse complement strand
TCTTTCAGCCTTTTTTGGTATTCAAGGATTTTCGCCCTCGTTTTCTCAATATCCCGTTCGATACGGTCAAGTTTCGTGTTTGCCATAGAAATTAACTCCTTTCAAAGTCAGTTGTAATGTAGCCGCCCATAGGCGTAAAAATGGGATTGCCAATAGCTTGTATCAAGTTTTGTGTATTGTATCGGGTCGCCACAATGCAGCATGACGGGGCTTCCGTCCCCGTCCTCGCCAACGTAGATACCCACATGAGATACCCCCGGCGTGTCGTATGTACCCGTAAAGAAAACCAAATCCCCCGGCTGCGGGTTGGAAACGCGGGTTGAAATGTTGTAAAGCCCCTGCGCCCCAAGTCTGCCCGTATTGTATAAGCCGCTGTTCGTCAGCACATAGCTAACAAAACCGCTGCAATCAAAAGAGGTTTCCGGGCTGCTGCCGCCCCACACATAGGGAAAACCGACATACTTTTCCGCTTCTTCAATCAATCGCGCAAACTGTTCATCTTCCAGATAGGCGGGCGGGATTTCATAATCCGCTGGCGGGTTTTCATAGTATTTTGAGATATAGCCGGATTGTGGGAAAAGGTCGGGTCTGTTTCCAAGCGACGACATATACATAGCGTACATGGATAGCTGTTCCTCGCCCATAATGTAAACGGGAACATGGGAGAGGTTGAAGTTTTCCAAATCCACATGGAGAATGTAATAGTTATAGGGTACTTCAACGTCGTATTCGTTGCCCTCGCTGTCCGTCCGCGTTTCGGTGCGGTAGCGTACCTCGACTTCCTCCGTAACCGTCAAGATATACTGTTTCTCAAAGAGCATTTCAAGGGTGCTTTGCGCTTCATCGAGCGTAAATACGCCCTCATGCAGCGCGGAAAGGATAGAGATTAGCACATAAGGGTCATGCTCGATCTCGTCCGCGTTTACCCGGTATTCGTCGTAGCCGGGGTATTCGCGTTCGATATTATCCAGCATATCTTGTAACTCTGCTTCCATATCGGTGTAAGCTGCTTCCGCGCCCGTAATATCCGCGTCCTCGGAAAGATAGGACGACGCAATCAAACCGCTGCCGCTGTTGCCGCCGAACAGGGAACAAGAGGACAAGCCGCCGAAAAACAGAAGCACGATAAAGGCAATCCCGCCCACGATCAAACAGCCTTTCCAATGCCGGACGACAAAGAACGTCGCCCGTTTGGTTTCCTGCGCGGTTTTCTTCGCCGCCTTTGCGGTGGCTTCGGCGGTCTTTTTCACCTTGCCGCCTGTTTTCAACGCCTTTGCATACTGCTTTTTAATGCGCTGCTTTTGCCAAAACCGGGAAATCGGGTTAGAGTGCGCAAGGGCGGGGTTATCATGCAGCGCCTTTTGATAGAGAAAATCGGCGTTTGCCTTTGCTGCCTTTTTCTCGGCTGCTGCCGCTGCCCGGTAGGGTTTCAGCTTATGGCTGCGTATGCCGCGTTTTACCGCCCGCGTCGTCATGCCGCCCGCTTTCTCGCCCACAAGTTCTATCCTGTGTCCGCTTTCCACACCGACATTTTCTTTCTCTACCTCATAGATTTTTCCATGTACGGCGGCGTCCAATTCCTGCGCCGGACGGGATAACGGGTTATGACGCAATTTACCGTTTGGGGGCTTATCCGTCTTTTCAAAAGCAAGGCGCGTCTTTGCTTTGCCTTTGGCCTCGTCAAAAACGCGCTCTTTTGTGATTTTGGTCTGTTTGGGGATAGCTGCCCGCGCTTTGTCTAAACGGTCAGCCGCCGTATCGGATTTTTTGATTGCCTTTTGCAGTTCCGGCGTTGCCCGTTCCGCTTCGGAAAACTGCAAGCGGGAAGAATGGGTTTTAGGCTGCGTCGCGTCAAGGGCTTTTTTCTCCGCGCCTTTTGCTGCGTGTCGCTCAATCTCTGCGCCGATATGCTGCACAACCTTTTCCGCTGCCACCCCTGCGGGGGCTGAATAGTTTTCTTCCTGCGGCCTTTCGCTGATACTGGACGTTTCGCCCGTCGTGAGGTTTTCCGCAACCGCACCGTCGCGGGTCATTTTTTGCGTTACCTTGTCGGGGGCTTTCAGTTCCTTGCTCAATCTTCATCACCTCCAATCCGCTGTTTTGCAAGTTCGCAATAGTCGGGGTTTAACTCAATGCCGATATAGCGGCGGGAAAGGTGCTTTGCCGCCGCTGCGGTGGTGCCGCTGCCTAAAAACGGATCAAGGACAATCCCGCCCACGGGACAGCCCGCCAAAATGCACGTTTCCGCAAGTTTCGGCGGGAACGCTGCAAAATGCCCGCCGCGATAGGAAGCTGTGTTGATCTGCCAAACGTTGCGGCGGCTGCGGACGGGGGAAATCATTTCGTCGGTGTATGCGCCTTTCCTGCGGGGGCGGTTGATTTTCTGCGGCTGGTTTTGCCCCGGAACGGTAGCAGCATATTTGTTGCCTTTCCCAACTCCGCTTTTCAGCCGTACCGCCGTTGTGGGGGCTATCGGCTCGGCTACTGCTTGCCAATCGTAGTAATATTTCTTCGACTTGGTAAGCAGAAACACATATTCATAGCAGCGCGTCGGTCTGTCCCGCGCGCTTTCCGGCATGGCGTTTCCCTTATGCCAAATGATAGAACTGCGCAAATACCAACCGTCGCCCCGCAAGGCAAGGGCTACAAGCCACGGAATACCGATTAGGTCTTTTGGCTTGCAGCCGGGGGCGCGGTGGTTTACCGCCACTTGCTGCCCGTTCCTGCCTTTGGGATATTTCGGGTCTTGGTGGTCGGCTTTGCTGCCTGTACCGCAATAAGTGTCCGCGATATTCAGCCAACAAGTACCCTCCGGCGTAAGCACCCGCTTTACCTCATGGAAAACCGCTGTAATGCGGGAAACATATTCCTCCGGCGTTGCTTCCCGCCCGATCTGCCCGTCTGTGCCGTAATCGCGCAAAGCATAGTAGGGCGGGGACGTTACGCAACAATCCAAACAGTTATCCGGCAAGGTTTGAAGCACTTGCAAGCTGTCGCCGCAATAGATTTTATCCGTTTCTATCCTCATGCCGACACCTCGCCGGGCTTGGTCGTCATCACGCGGTAGAGTTCCGTATCTTTTGGGAAACGGTCAATAAAGGGCAAAATCACGTTGCCATAGAAGATAAGTCCCTCGCCCGCTTCGGAATGGGTTACATAGGTCATTTGCTGCTGCGAAATGTTAAGCTGCTTGGCAAGGATTTCCCGGTCGCCCTGGGCTTGGTTGAGCATATAGACAAAATCGCTGTTTTCAAAGATGTTCTCCACCTCGCGGGACGACAACAAATCTTTCACGTTTTGGGTGATACCTGTCGGAATACCGCCCCACTTCCTAAAACGCTTCCAAATCTCGACGCTGTATGCTGCGGTCTGTTCCTCTTTCAAGAGTAAATGAAATTCGTCGATGTAATACCGCGTCGCCTTGCCCTCGCTGCGGTTTACCGTTACTCTGTTCCATACTTGGTCTTGGACGATAAGCATACCGACTTTTTTAAGCTGTGTACCGAGTTCCTTAATATCAAAGCAGACAAGGCGATTATGAATGTCAACGTTTGTCCTGTGGTTAAAAATGTTCAAGCTGCCGTTTACATAGAGTTCCAACGCCGCCGCGATACGCTGCGCTTCCTTTTCCGGCTGCTTCTTGATCTCGTCGTAGAGGTCGCCCAAAATCGGCATATTTTCGGGCTTCGGGTCGGCAAGGTAGTTGCGGTACACGCTGATAACGGCGCGGTCAATTAAGGTCTTTTCGACAGCTTCCAGCCCGTTTTTACCCCCCATAATCAACTCACAAAAGGAAAGGATAAAATCGCTCTTTAAGGCTATGGGCGTGTCGCCCTCGCTGTAATTGAGGTTAATATCCATAGGGTTAATGTACTGCGTGCTGTTCTGCGAAACCTTGATAACCTGTCCTTTCAAACGTCCGACAAGGGGGTAATATTCTGCTTCGGGGTCGCAAATGATAATATCATCTGCCGTAATGAGAAAAGCGTTTGTGATTTCGCGTTTTGCAGAAAAACTTTTGCCGCTGCCCGGTGTGCCGAGTATCAAGCCGTTGGGATTTTTCAGCTTCTTTCGGTCGCACAAAATCATGTTGTTGGAAAGGGCATTTAAGCCGTAATACAATGCTTCGCCGCTTTGGAACAGCTCTTGCACCGTAAAGGGGACGAAAACGGCGGTGCTGCTGGTCGTCAAGCCGCGCTGGATATTGACAAGATTTTCCCCTAACGGGATAGAGGACATAAGCCCCTGTTCCTGCCGGTAGTCAAGGCGGGTCAAAATGCAGTTGTATTTCTGCGCGATTGCCGCCGCTCCAAATACTTCGTTATCCAATTTCTGCTTGGTATCTGCAAGGTTTAAGACAAGCAGCGTAAGCAGAAACATTCTTTCGTTGCGGCTCTGCAAATCGCGGAGTAGGTTTTTTGCTTCCCCTCCGTAGGTGGCAAGGTCGGACGGAATAATATCCATGTCGTACCCGCTGCGGATTGCTTTCTTTTGTTCCTCAATCTTCATGCGGTCAAGGTCGGTGATCTTGCGCTTAATCGTCTTGATTGCTTCGTTGTGGTCGATACTCTGAATGTGCAGATTGACGATAATCCCGTTTTCCGCGTCCATGAAGTCGGCAAGCATACGGTCGGAGAGTTCCGGCGCGACGATCTGCAAAAAGGAAACCGCACCAAACTTGCCGCCCATTTGAAACATTCGCCCGTCGCCAAATCGGAAAGAGGACGGGGCGATAAAGTCTTTGACGGAAAGACCGCTTGTGGGTAGCCATTCCCACGCAAAGTTAAAGCGTTCCCCGTCCGGGTGGAAAATCCCATGCAGCACTTCAAGACGCTGTTTCCCGTCCAATACCCGCGCCGCCGCGCCGATCACCTTAAAATGGTTGAGGGTGTCCGTTTCAATGCGGGCAAGACGCGCCCGCGCCGATCTAATGTCCTTTGCTTCAACGGTAAAGGTAAGAAACTTGGTCTTGATAAGCCCGTTGTTTCCGCGTTCAAGCTGCGTCCTAAGCATTTCGGTGTATTCTGCTCTGATACTGTCGAAGTCATCATTCTGCGGCGCAATCGTGATACTGTTCTTGAAATCGTCCTTGTTCGCATGGCGGCTGATTAGGGAAAGCTGCACGCTGATAGAAGCGTCGAACGAGTTATACATATCGCAAAGGGCTTCAAAAATGGCGGTTTTGTCGTCCGGCTGCGCAAGCTGATAGTTGATGTCCTCAAACTCAATGCACTTGGAATACCGCCCGTTTGCAAGGCGGCAAATCCCGTCCTTATACATTCGCTCAAACGGTATGCTGTCCTGCGCCGTATGGGGCTTCCCGTCGCCCTTTGACTGCCGGATAAGCGCGTCGATCTGTTTCTTTTCCTGCCGCGTAAGTTTACGCTTTTCGTTTTGGGTGTTTTTCTTTTCCTTTGACAATCGCCCGTACCTCCTTATCTAATTGCTCTTGCCGCGCAAGGGCGGCATAAAAATTGTTGGTCTGATAAGGTCGCTCTTTGGGGCGAAGAAACTTCACTTCCACAAATTGCCGAATAATCACTTCCAGCGGTTGCCCGTTTTTCTCGTACATGGCAAGCAAAAACATAGGCAGCATGGCAAGCACCATACACAATGCCGCTGCGCTCGTTCCAACGCTGCCTTTTACCAAAAAGAACAGCGGCAGTCCGATTGCTACCGCCGCGCTGAAACAAACTAACTGTCTTTTCGTAAGGTTGAACATTACCTTGCTTTTGATTTTTGTTAAGTCCTTTGGGACGGTTACATACGCCATTTCATACCTCCTTTCTGCCCGGAATGTAATCTTCAAAGCGGGGAACAGCATAGAAAAGCCGCTTGTTGTTTACCCACCGTTGCAAATGGCGGGTAACAGGCGGGGCGGTTGGACGCTCGTAAATCATCACATACGGGTCAAAGCCCATAGCCCGCAAGGTGTTCACGCGGTATAAATCCTGTTCGTGAGTGCTGCCGTAGTTGGTAAGAACATACACGCGCCGCTGGCGGCTGCTCTTAATGGCGGTCAAATCCAAAAAACGTTGGAAATACCCGGTCAAGTCCTCGTCGGGATTATCCCATGCAAAATGTACCGCTTTTATCCGCACCCGATTTAACAGGCTGACATTATCCCTGCTCACAAGGCGAATATCCAGCCCTTGCGAAAAATCCACCCATGCGCGGCTTCGTATAAGCTGCTCAATGAGATTTTCATGGTCGGGACAGGCAAGCAGATTAGCGTCCATGATTTTTATTTCCGGCTGCCATTTCCAAAACTCGGACAAATCCGCAACCTTGACGCTTTTGCGCCCCTCTTTACCGCTGACAATGCAAAACCCGCAATTTCTCGGACAACCCCGGCTTAAAAAGCCGTAGGCAATCCCGAAAAACTGCGGGTAGATAGAATAATCCGGGTAACTGTGTTCCACTTCCGGCGGCAAGCGGTTTTTCGTGTCGTAGCCCGTACCGCCGAAAATAACTTGTTCCGCGTTGGTAACGGTTATCGTGTCTTTGGAATAGGTGTCCGTAAAGACGCGGCTTTTATATACAAGGTCGTACCGCCCCTTTGCGTTCCACCATTCCACCGTATGCCCCTTTGCTTTATGATACGCGGATAGCTTCATCAAGCAGAGGTTGGGGAAATTATGGCTGTCAACGTCGATTAAACCGATTTTCAAATCATAACTCACCCCCTTAATGTGCCGAAAAGACGCTCTTTGCAAGGCTTCCCGTTTTGAAAAGCGTAAAGCACAAGAGGACGGTATAGCCCATGCAAGCCCAGATCGCGCCGGAAATGTCGTCGGTCGCTGCGATTGTTTGTATCAACACCGCATAAATGCCGACACACACCAAGATCAGAAACGCCTGAAAACCAAGCGCAAGCAAAGATTTTAAGTAATTCTGTCCCATGCTGCCCCATTCGTGATTTACCATTGTTGCCATAGGGATAGGGGCAACGCTCGTTACAAGATATATTTCAATCATGCGCCCATACACCACAAGCATAATGCAGATTGACAGGGCTTTCATGGTAAGCCCTACAAAGAGGGATTGAAACCATAACCCCAAAAGACCGCCCACGCTCATAGCGTCCAGCTTTGCTTCTATGTCGGTGATAACGGTTGCAATATCTATGCTTGTGTCGGATAGGATAACGCCCGCGCTGTCGTTGACGACGCTCTGCGTAACGTCGAAAACACCCATGACGATGTTCCAAGTATTTGTTACCAGCAGCACCGCAACAAAGGTTTTGAAAATCCATTTGAAAAATATCCAAGTGTCGAGATCGGAAGCGTTTTGTCAAGACTGTCATTCAAATAAGGCGTAAAAAAAGAAGAACACCACGCAAGCAAGCGTGATGTTCTTCTGAAAAAAGCGGTCTATGCGGCTTTAATGAGGAAAACGGTCTGCGTCTTTAGGTCTACCCGGTCAACGTCATATCCGGCGTTGTAGATAACATTCGATAGCGGCCTGTCTTGGGACGGATACCAGTAGGAAGCGTATTTGAAAGCCGACGCGCATAGCTTCTTCCCGGTAAGCTCCTCCACCTTTGCAAAGGGGAGCGCAAGGGTGGCCTCGCCCTGCTTCGACAGGTATTCGCCGACAGAGAGGAAAGCGGAGTTGTCCGGCACATACCGCTTTTCCGGGCTTGCCGCTGCGGGGGCTTCGTCTGCCTCGTCCTCCGGCAATTCGATTTTCCCGATGAAGTTGAAATAGATGTCCACCTTTTGGTCGTACTGATAGCGGTCTATGCGCTCTCGCTCATGCACAACGATTTTGTCAATAAACTCGTTAAGCATGGGGGTGGTAAGCTCGGTAAAATCCGTATAGCGGTTGACAAGCTCCATGAAGCTGCTGACTTTTTCGCTGTCCTCCTGTATGCCGTCCACCTCCGCTTGCAGCTCGGCAAGCCGCGCCTCAAGCTGCTCCTGCTCGGCTTCATACTGCCCGGATAGCTTCGCATGGCGTTTCTCCGGCAAGCGTCCCAGCGCGTAGTCCTCATACAGCTTTTGCAGGAGTATATCAAGCTCGTCCATGCGGCTCATTATTCCCGCAAGCTCCGCTTTTCCGGCCTGTAAGGTCTGCTTTTGGCTGTCTGACGCGGTTTGCATGACAAGCCTTTCAAAGTCGGCGCGGTGTTCCTTTGCGTAGCCCGACACTTTCCGCAAGGCTTCAAGGACAAGCTCCCGGACAATCTCTGTCCTGATAAAGTGTATCGTGCAGTCGGCGGTCTTTTTGCGGTAGGAAGAACAGATATAATTGTTGCGCGGGGTCTTGTGGTATTTGTCGCCGTCGCTCCTGTCGTTATACATCTTCGCGCCGCAAGTCCCGCAATACATCAGCCCGGTAAGCGGGTTTGCCTCGCGGTTTCTGTCGCCGCGCCGGATAGTCCTTTTCAATCGCTGTGCGTTATCCCATGTCATTTTGTCGATGATGGCCTCATGGGTGTTTTCAAAGACTTTCCATTCTTCCTGCGGCGCGGTGCGGCGGTTTTTCTCCCGAAAGCTGCGCTTGTAGGTCTTGAAGTTGACCGTATGCCCCATATACTCAATGCGGTTGAGGATATAGGTTACTGTCGTTCCCCACCAGCGGTAGGGGTCGGGGAAAACGCGGTTTTTGTAGTTGCCCACGCCTTTCCCCGCCAGATATGCAGACGGGCATAGCACCTTTTCAGCGGATAGTATGTCGGCTATCTGATATGCGCCCTTTCCGGCAATCGTCATGTTGAATATCCGGCGCACAACCGCCGCCGCTTCCTCGTCGATTACCCAGCGTTGCGGGTCGTCCGGGTCTTTCAGATACCCATAAAGGGGGTGGTTGCCTGTGTGCTTGCCCTCGTTGCCCTTTGCCCGGTAGATAGCCCGTACCTTTTTCCCTGTGTCCTTCGCGTACCACTCATTTAGGATATTGCGGAACGGCGCAAAATCATTCTCGCCCTTTGCGCTGTCCACTCCGTCATTGATAGCAATAAAGCGGACTCCATTTTCCGGAAAAGTCATTTCCGTATAGAAGCCCACTCTCAAATAGTCGCGTCCCAGCCTTGACATATCTTTGGTGAGAACAACGCCGACAAGCCCCGCTTCAATATCTTTCAGCATTTTTTGAAAGCCGGGGCGTTGAAAATTCGTCCCGGAAAAACCGTCATCACAATATAGACGGAGATTCGGGAAACCGTTGTCCTGCGCGTATTTAGTTAATATGGCCTTTTGGTTTACTATGGAATTGCTGTCGCCTTGCAGCTCATCGTCGCGGCTGAGGCGGCAATATCCGGCTGTGATTTTTTGATTTGACTGTCTGCTCATGGCGTTACCTCTTTCAGACAGCCAGCTCATTTGTGGCATCCATAGTATAGCGGAAAAACAAGCGGAAGTAAAGCGCGTATTTGTAAATATTCCCGTTCATCATACACACTCCATTCTGATAAGCCGCTTGATTTTGTCGTTCATGTCCTCCTTGCCGTTCTCCTTAAAGTGCATGGTTACGCGATAGGTCGTATTGCCGATACGCTTATTCAGCTTAACGGCGGCGGTCTTTTCAGCCACTTTTCCGGTGGTGGTATTGGTCTTTTCTTCTGCCATAGGCTCTCCTTTCATAGAAAAAGCCCCATGCAGCTATCACATGGGGTGGTAAGTGTTAAATTGTTCAAGGGTGCAAGGGTGCAACAATGCAAAGGTATCTATGGATTGCACCCTTGCGCTGCACTCTTGAGGCGGTAGTACCATTGGTTTCCCCGGCGTTTGACCTCTATCCGGGTTTCTAAATTGCGGCGGGCGGTTTTCAGCGTTCTCTCGGATATGCCCACTTCGGCTGCGGCTTTCATAACTTCCTCGCTTGTCATTTCATTTTCATCTGCTAAAAGGTCGAGTATCAGCGTTTCCGCTTGCTCGGTCTTGGTGGCGGTGTTGCCGCCCGCGCCGGATAGAAGCTCATCGGCGGTAATGTCATATTCGCCCACCCACTCAAAGCCCGTTTCGGGGTCAAGACAGAACGCCATAGGCTTGCCCTCCGGCGCAAGGGAAGATTTGTCATGGACGATTACCCGGATATTCGGCTCACGCTTCACGCGCCCAATGAGAAGCACACTCCGCGCCGCCGCCCGGAAGTCGATAGAGCCTAAACCTCTATATGCGCTCTGCCCTCCGGCAGCTTTGTTGAGATGTCCGATAAGGATAACGGCGCACCCGGTACGCTCGGCAACATCAGCAAGGCGGCGAAAGATAGGGCGCACTTCATTCGCCCGGTTCATGTCGGCTTTCTCGCCCATGTACGCCTGTATGGGGTCAAGGATAATCAGCCGCGCCCCGGTCTGCACAATGGCTTTCTCGATACGCTCGTCCGATAGGGTCAGCTCCTGCTTGGCTTCATCAATGACAAGCACTCGCTCAAGGTCGGCGGCAGCTTCTATCAGACGGGGCTTGACGGTATCGCCCAAACCGTCCTCGGCGGTCTGGTATATCACTTGAAACGGCGGCAGCGGGTTCATGCCCGGCAGCGTTCCCCCTGTGGTGCAGGCAGCGGCAAGGCGTAGGGCAAAGGTGGTCTTGCCCTCGCCGGGGTTGCCCTGCACAATGGTTACTTTTCCGAAAGGGATATAGGGCTTCCATAACCATGCAACGGTCTGTGTGTCAACCTCGCTCATGCGGATAATCTCAACGGTTTCTTCCTGGGTTGGCTCTTTCAAGCCGTAGATTGCTTCCCGCAAATACTTCCCGTCTGTGATTTCGCCCCGGCGCGTCTGCACCTCGTTCCAGTCTTTGAAAAGTGGGATAAGGCGGTGGACGGTCAAGCCCTCCGGCACAAACTCCGCAAGGCGGCTGCAAGCGTCGCTTCCGGCTTGGTCGCTGTCAAGGCAGAGGTACACGGTCTTGATGTTCGGACGGTCAGAGAGGAAGCGTAAAAGTGCTTTCTCGCCAATGCCACCCAACGCCAGATAGCTTTGCTACAGCCAGTCCTATTTG
>OGFR01001373.1_pt1 | contig 10963 bp, 1 predicted proteins | sample 1571001 | NCBI WGS metagenome assembly OGFR01 (sample SAMEA2582064, study PRJEB24529) | metagenome | biome: Human gut stool | place: China | collected 2011 | reverse complement strand
CCGTCTTTCATAGCTTCGTTCAAGCTGAAGATAACCATTTCGTTCATGTAGAAACGCAATTCATCATCATGTACATTGGCTGTATTGCGATCCAAGATATCGATGATTTGTTGCGCATAGTCCAATTTAGCATCTTCAGATACAGTCACATGTTCTGTAAAGAACTGTTTGTAATCGTTGTACAAACGATCTAACGCCATGCGCGCATAGCTGTCATTTTTATAACGATGGCTCACGATGTACCAGCTGCGACGAACGTTCATGTAGTACAACACATTGTTACGATACCGCTCTTGACCGGTCATAACACGGGAATCGTCCATAATACGTTTGCCCTTTTGGTCCAATTGGAATTGTGTGAAAGCATTGACTACATCGCGAACTTCTTCGCTAGGTACAGGAACAGCCACTTCCGCTTCAATCACGTTTAATGGTTCAGCTGGTTGTTCCGGCATCATCAATCGATCTTGAGCCGCATCCGCTTGACCTACCGCACACACACAAGCAAGTGCCAATACAGGCATAAATGTTTTGAATTTCATAAATCCTCCTTATGATGAGCCGCCCCGGAAAGGGCGGCTTTCACAATCCTTACATGAGTGGTTAAGAACTCGAATATTCAGATTCGATTATTTTGTAAGACCTGCTTGTTGCATCAACAATGCGATTTGAGCTTTCATTTCTTCATTATCGCGTTGTACTTGATCGTATTTAGCAGTTAACTCTAGATCATGTTGTTTCATACGTTCATTTTCAGCTTTCAATGCAGTCACTTCATCCTGCAATACATATGCAGAGCTGATAGGGCCGGCCTTATAACGTGCAGGAACCGCTTTCTTAGCGTCGGATGTACCAAATTTGTAAGATACGCCCGCATTAATCATGTTGTCATGACCGCCAAGAGATACGCCCATATGGAACATTGTAGATTCATTAGTATAGTGCGCCACGCCTACAGCGGCAGCTGTGCTACCTTTATAATGGCCTACAGCAGCCAATACTTGAGTTGGTTCCAATGGATCATATTGTAATGGTTTGAGGCCAGAAATAGCTGCACTAGTAGCACCTACATCAGCGATTTTACCATCCACGCTACGCATAGCACTGCTCAATTGATTTACATTAACCGCATCAGTACCATCTACGCCAGGGCCTACATTAGTAATTCTATTACCACCGTTATTAAGACCGTCTTTAGTAAGACTTACAGCATTACCTTGAGCAGGTGTAATTGTCATACCGCCACCGTTCATAACAGTTGTATTACCAGCAGCATCCGTAGTCGTTACGGACTCAAGACCTTTCAAGTCTTTAGCCAACTTAATGTTATAACCATCACCAGCAGCGTTTTTCACAACACCGATATTATTATCTGCCAAACGGTTCACATCAGCACCACCAGTAAGGTTCATAGTATCTCCCAATCCACGAACCACTTTACCGCTATTGCCAGGTTGGTCACCTTGGAATACACGACCTGTTCTTGCTTTATTATTGAAGTCGTCATTAACAGCTTTCAATTGATCTTCTGTTGCGGCACGACCAGGAACTGCTACAGGGTTTTCAGGATCCCAAGTTTTGTTATCCAAACCTGTTACGAAGTTGCCTTCTTTACCGTCGGAAGTCTGTTTACCTACAACTACATCGCCGGCTTTCACCGTATTTGCAGTCACGGAACCGTCATTGCCGTCGATTTTAACTTGATTACCGCCATTGCCGGCTGTAACAGTACCTTCGGAACCGTCGATGTTAACTTGTTTTGCCGGATCCTGACCAAGAGTGATCTTGTCGTTCAAGGCCATTTTGATGGCGCCGTTGTCAACGGAAGTTTTGATATTGCCGTCACCTTTTAGATCGATTGTTTCGCCAAGAGATTTCTTCACGGAGTTACCGTCTTCCGCTTTAAGACCGAAGCCTGTGGATTTGATGTCTTCAATAGCTGTATGCAATTGACCGCCGTTTACAGCGTCCTTGCTACCAGCGCCAATAGTACCATCAGCCACATTAGTGATCTTCTTATCAGCCGCATCGATACCGTCTTTTGTTACCTTAGGACCGTTTTCGATTGTTAAGCCATCTTTATTGATAGTAACAGCTTTGTTGCCACCATCATTAATTTGCAAGCCATCTTTAGTCAACTTAGTCGCTTCATTAGCGCCGTCCTTGATAGTAACGCCGTTTGTATCCATCTTAGTGTCGCCTGTTGTTACAGTCTTAGCTGTTACAGTGTCTACAGTGATGTCTTTTTTCAATTCTACCTTAACAGCACCGCCGTCTACGGATGTTTTGATATTAGTGTCATCACCTTTAACCTTAACAGTTTCACCAAGAGGTTTCTTCACGGATTGACCGTCTTCTGCTTCAAGGCCAAAGCCTTTAGTTTTAAGGCTTTCAACAGCATCATGCAATTGACCGCCGTTAACAGCGTCTTTGCTATCTTTGGCAACCGTACCGTCTTGAACGTTTGTAACCTTCTTGCCTGCTGCATCGATGCCGTCCTTCGTCATAGATGGACCATCGGTAATCTTCACGCCGTCTTTTGTAACAGCTGTCAACGGATTACCTGCTGCATCATTAATAGTCATGCCTTCGCCGTTTACAACGGTTTTACCGTTTGCACCGTTTTCACCATTATTGAAAGTAACGGAATTTAAACCTTTAAGGTCTTTCGCCAAACGAAGCATCAATGTATCTGTACCGTCGGATACAACGCCGATGTTATCATCGTTAGAAAGTTTAGTTTTATCGGTTACGCCACCCTTAACATTTACTTGAGTGTTAAGTTTTCTCTTGATAACGTCGCCGGAATCACCGCCGTAAGCCATACCGTCATCTTTGGTTGCCACTTGATGTGTCTTACCCTTTTCATCAGTGTATTTAATACGAGTGATTTCGTTACCGTTGAGGTCCGGATCACCTTTTTCAACAGAAATATCAGCGCTACGGCCGTCTTTACCGTTGAGTCCGATGTGACCTACGCCGTCTTTACCAGAAATAGATACAGCTTCTTTGCCATCCTTACCAGTAACAGCTACCTTGCCGTCTGTACCGTTGTCAGGACCTGTAATGGACACGCCATCCTTACCATCTTTGCCAACCTTCACGGATTCAGCTTTAAGGTTTTTATTCATCTTCACATTGATAGTTGTATCACCAGATGCTGGATCTTGTGTGATGAAAGTTTTAAGGTTTTCACCGCTGTAATCATCGTCAGCTGCAGTGCCTTCACCTTTAATAGTCACTTTGGAGCCAAGCTTGTTAGTTTTTTCGCCGCCTTGGTTAGCATCGAATTTCAAACCTTTATTAGTCAATGCATCCGCACTATCTTTGATTTTGTCATTCAAGTAGTCCACATTAACCGCTTCGCTGCCATCGTTGCCTGTAGCATATGCTACATTCGTTACGTGAGTCCCACCTTGTTTGTTATTGTATGTAGGGCCTTCGTAAGTTACCTTGGATTTATCAGGATTACCAGTAGGGTCCAAATCATACTTAACAGCACGGTCATTCAATTTATCAAGTTTGGATTTAGAAGCAACGTCTTTGATGGTAACGGTTTCTGTTTTATCTGGATGATTCTTATCCTGTACAGTCAACGCTACATCGCCGTTCGCATCCACAGTGTAGTCTCCATTGGAGCCTGCTGCTTGATTTCTGATCAAACGATAATCAGTGGAGTTAGCACTTTGAGCATCCAACGCTTTTTTCAACTGATCTTCTGTTGCGGCACGACCGGATACAATCTTATCTGCATCCCAATCTTTATTATCAAGACCTGTTACATAGTTACCTGTTTCGCTGTCACCAGCTGCGTTGTTAACAGTTTGACCACCCATAGTAGCACCGCCTGCTTTCACAGTCTTAGCCGCCGTTACGGAATCAAGATTTTTAAGGTCTTTCGCCAATTGAAGTTCCAATTTGTTAGTGCCATCAGCTTTTACGTTGATATTGCCGGCTGCGCTCTTGAACGCTGCAGATTCAGATTCAGTTACGCCTTCACCTTGTACTTTCACCAAGGAATTCAATTTTTGTTTATTCACAGTACCAAAATTGTTACCAGTGAATTGTAAACCGTCCTCCATAGTCGCAACTTGGTGTTCGCCGTTGCCGTCTTTGTAAACGATACGTGTAAGACCGTTTGTACCGTCTACACCTTTTTCGCCTTTAACGCCGGTAGCAGGATCATCGTAACCAGGTTTTACGGACAAGTCGATACCATTAGTACCGTTCACGCCGTTAGTGCCGGCAGGGCCTGTCAAGCCGATGTGGCCTACGCCGTCCTTACCGGAAATAGAAACTGCTTCTTTACCGTTTTTATCAGTCACAGCTACCTTGCCATCTGTACCGTTCGCTGTGTCAGGACCTGTAATAGCTACGCCGTCCTTACCATTTTTTCCAACCTTCACAGATTCAGCTTTAAGGTTTTTGTTCATCTTCACGTCAATAGTCGTATTGCCTGTTGCCGCATCTTGATTGATGAAAGTTTTGAGGTTTTCACCGCTATAATCAGCGTCAGCAGCAGTACCTTCACCTTGAATTGTAACAGTGGAGCCTAATTTGTTAGTTTGTACGCCGCCTACATTGGCATCGAATTTAAGACCTGTATTAATAAGTTCGTTTTTAGCATCATGTAATTGACCGCCGTTTACAGCATCTTTAGAACCAGCCGCTACGTTACCATCTTTCAAGTTAGTAATTTTTGTACCGTTAGGGCCTTCCAATGTTACTGTGTCATGGCCTGTGTTACCGTCATATTTTACGGAACGATCTTTTACATTATCTAGTTCAGTTTTGGACGCAATATCCTTAATCGTTACAGTTTTAACGTCTTTAGATTTTTCGTCTTTTACCTTCAAGTCTACTTGATTGTTTTCAACTTTATAGGAACCGTCTACCGCGTTGTTCGGATTAGCGATTAAGCGGTAATCTGTAGCACTTGCATTAGCTTTATTAATAGCATCGCTAACCGTTTTCAACTGTTCTTCAGTAGCCGCACGGTTTGGTACATATACAGGATCTGCAATATTCCAAGATGTATTATCTAAACCTGTTACAAAGTTACCAGTTTGGTTAGCACCTTTGTTATCTGCTACCGTATGATTACCTACAGTGGCAGTGCCTGCTTTCACAGTGTCGGATGCCGTTACGGATTGCAAGCCAGTCAAGTTTTTCGCCAATTGCAATTGTAATTTTGCATTGCCATCAGCGCCAACAGCCGCAGAAGTAACACCGATATTATTGCCTGTAGCAAGATCAGAAGCGCTTGTTACACCACCGTTGATGTCCACTTGTTTGTTAAGCTTAACATTGGATGTAGCACCCATGTCGCCTTTGAATTTGAGGCCGTCGTTCAAGGTTGCCACTTCTTCGTTAGAGCCATCAGGTTTTTGGTATGTAATACGTGTTGTAGTTGTACCAGGAGCACCATCTACACCGGGTTGACCGTCACGAGTAACGGAAATGTTAGTTGTTACACCGTCTTTACCGTTGATGCCGATTTTACCGTCTTTGCCGTTTGCACCGGTTGCAGTAATTGTCTCTACATTAAGGTCTTTACCAAGTTTCACATCAATTGTGCTGTCGCCGTTAGCGTCTTGAGAGATTTCCGTAATGATATTGGAGTTATCCCCTTTAACTGCTACTTTGGAGCCCAATTTATTTGTTTTTTCACCGCCTGTATTAGCGTCGAATTTCAAACCTTTGTCGATAAGATCTTGTTTAGTTGTATCAATCTTATTGTTTAACTCATTCTTGGTATTCGTAATTTGATCGCCAAGATTTTGCTTAACTTGATGTAATTGACCACCGTTTACAGCATCTTTGGAGCCCGGTGCCACATTACCGTCCTTCAAGTTAGTGATTTTTGTACCGTTAGCGCCTTCTAATGTTACTGTATCTTTGTCAGTTTCACCATCATATTTCACGGAACGATCTTTTACTTTATCAAGTTCTGTTTTAGACGCAATATCCTTAATCGTTACAGTTTTAACGTCACTGGATTTTTCGTCTTTTACTTTCAAGTCTACTTGATTGTTTTCAACCTTATAAGAGCCGTCTGCCGCATTGTTTGGATTAGCGATTAAACGATAGTCCGTAGAACTTGCGTTAGCCGCGTTAGCTGCTTTCACAGCATCGCTCACAATCTTAAGTTGATCTTCCGTTGCCGCACGGCCAGATACATAGGCAGGATCAGTTAATGTCCAATTTTTATTGTCCAAACCAGATACAAAGTTACCGTTCTGAGCAGCACTTTTGTTATCTGTTACAGATTGGGTACCCATAGTAGCAGTACCAGCTTTTACAGTTCTTGTAGCAGTTACCGTATTAACATTGATATCTTTACCTAATGCAACCTTAATTGTTGTATCGTCGCCAGTTTGTGTAATTGTAGTGTTGATGTTAGTACCATCACCAGCTACTGTTACCTTGGAGCCTAATTTATTTGTTTTTTCGCCGCCATTATCCGCATCGAATTTCAAACCTTTATTAATAAGCTCTGTTTTTGTATCATCAAGTTCTGTTTTAGATGCGATATCCTTGATAGTTACAGTTTTCTTATTCGCAGGGTTTTTAGCATCTTGTACAGTTAAGTCAACTTTATTGCCAGATACAGTGTATGCTTTATCAGCAGCACTGCTGTTTTCAACTAATTGATAATCAGGAGCATCTACGTCAACTTTATATGTTTTATATGTACCATCAGTACCTTCTGTAATCGTTGTGTTTTTACCAGCAACAACTTTTACTGCTTTTTGCGCTTCATCACGAATAACGGATTTACCATTGTCAGTAATATTGGACAAGTCTTTATTTGCCGCATTGTCGATTTTATTCTTAGTAGCATCAGTCAACGTCACATCGATTGTTTGGTTGTTAACAGATGTTGTAACATAAGAACCATCGCCTTTTACAGTCAATGTTTGGTTATCCAATAAAACGTCATTTTTGCCAGTGTTACCAGCTACTTTCAAATTAACATTGCGCAATTGTGCCACGTTAACAGCGTCAGTATCAGCTGTACCTGCAGCCACATTAGTGATTTGACGAGTTTTTGTACCGCCGTCACCTACGGACACCGCACCCATAGTGGATGTCAACGCAGCGCCAGTCAATCCGCTATATCCGTTTGTACGGCTGTCTGCAGTTTTAACATTATAACCTGCTTTACCTGATGCAACGGAAGCAACGGAATTCGCACCCAATGCAACGCCGTCATCTACGCTGGATTTAGCTTTATAACCGATTGCAGTGCTGTTCGCATTCGCTGCAGTCGCATCAGCACCGACAGCTGTCGCGAAATTACCTGCTGCGGAAGTACGTACACCGGCTGCTGTCGCGTTATTGCCTGTAGCACCTGTGTTATCGTAGTTCGCATCAGCAGATGTGCCTTTAGCACTGAAGAAATTCGTTTGCGCCGCTTCAACAGCTTCTTTTACCGTATGGTACGTACTGTTCTTGATATTGAAATCAGGCGCTTTATATGTAGAACCATTCGCTTCATAGCCCGTATATGTAGGACCTGCGATGGATTTTGCCAAGTTACTGTTTACAAATTTTAATTGTTTTACATTTGTTGCGTCAGTATCGTTTTCACCACCTGCTACGTTGATGATACGGCGTTCAGAACCTACGTTACCTACCGCAACTACACCGTTTGCAACATTGTTGTTTTGTTGATTAGTGAAAGCAGAGTAACCATTAACCAAGGCACCTCTTACTTCCGTACCAGTACCCAATGCCAAGGAGTTATTGGATTCTGCAACGGCATTTGTACCGATAGCCATGGAGTTAGTACCTGTAACAGTTGCACCAAGACCGATAGCTGTCGTATTAGTATTGTTTGCTTTTGCTTCTTTACCGATTGCAATGGCACCATCTTTAGAGGCATTCGCCGCACCGCCAAGTGCAAGCGCATCAGCACCCAAGGATTTTGCATTACCGCCTAATGCGATGGAGTTGGATAATTTGGCTTGGGAAGAACTACCCATAGCGATAGCATCAGCACCAGCAGCATTAGAGCTACTACCCATGGCAAAGCTGCTTACACCACTTGCATTGGCACTTTTACCCATCGCTACCGCATTTTGTGCGGATGATTGCGCCGTATTACCGATAGCAAAGGCATTCTCTGCACTAGCATTAGCACTATAACCCATAGCTACCGCATTGGCGCCACCAGTACTGGATGAAGAACCGAATGCCATAGAATCATCTGCACCAACTGCAGTACGAGCTTTCGTACCGAAAGCAAGAGAACGAGCCCCTTCTGTTACGGTATTACCATCGCCATTATATTTAGCACTTGGAGTACCATGTTGTTGACCAGGTAATTTTATAGTTTCTGCCGCACCGATTGCAATGGATTGATCCGCTTTTGCTGTAGCGGAGTAACCCATGGCGAAACTACCATTACCCTTTGCCCAAGATGCAGTACCCAATGCTGTGGAGAACTCACCTTCTGCAGCGGATTGACGCATCATAGCCAAGGAGTTAAATCCGCTCGCCTTTGTAGCTGTACCAAGAGCCATAGCAGATGGTGATAAAGCCTGAGCATAATGACCTAAAGCAAAAGAAATACCACCTGTGGCCTGAGCATAGTTACCGATAGCTAAACCGGAATGATAATTCGAATTACCTGATTCTACAATATTTGTATGCGTACCGATAGCAATACCGGCAAAGCTATTTTCTGTATAGTTACCTCTATCTGTACCATTGTACAAATGACTGTTATCAAATGGTGTCAGGTTCCCAGGGTTTTGATAATTGTATAAATAACTACCTTCACTATAAACTACATTACCAGTAGCATAACCAGCGCCATTTACATCATTAATCGTCATAGCAGTATATGTAGCAGCATTAACTGTAGTAATATTACCACCCATTAATAATGCAGCCACCGCCATAATCGCACTCATGCGTGCCCAGGTTGTACCGTTTTGTACGGATTTCACCTTACCGCCACCTGTTTTTACAATTTCAGATACTACAACGTAGCATTTTTTTGTCTTACTCCAAATAACATTATAAATTCGATTCATGATTATCCTTTCTTACCGAAAACTCAGTAAAACACACCACTTGTGTTGCATAATATTGCAAAGATAATAAAAAGAAGAAGTATAAAGATTGATTATCATCTACACTTCTTACACCAAATATTAGTATTCCAAATTACGATCTGAATACTATAATTATTCATGATTCTTCATCATATACTCATCCACGGCAATACAATATCAAAAAATTTCTATCTTGTAAACAACTTTTTCATCTTTTCTTCATTTTTGTCATTTATTTATTTCTATTTTAATACTTTTTAATTTTAAGAAATAAAATCTTCATCTTTCCTATCAAAATTTACGATAAATCCACATATCAGGATATAACGATTATTGTAATTACGTAATCAATTTCATATTTTTAGACTTTTCAGTTTAGTACTTTCATAGATAAGATAATTTTATATACAGAAGAATTATCATCTACAGGTACACGAAAAAGCCGAGGCCCTAAAGCCTCGGCTTTCATAATATAAATCATATATATAAGTATTCTATTTTTTATTGACCCTTACACGTTCAATAGTTGGTTGTCCTTCATGATTCTTGGCAATAGTATCCACACGGAATAACGCCATTTCAGGACCAAATTCAGATACGAGTCGATCATCGACAGCAACACCGTTTTGAATAGCTCGGTACACAATTTGAGCAAATTCATAACGGGTCAACATACGGTCTCCTCCGAATGTACCATCAGGATATCCTTCTACAAGACCACGTCGAGATAGATCGCTAACCGCCGCATATGCCCAGTGATTATTCGGCACATCAGGGAATAATGTGCTGCGGTCTGCTTTCATATTCGTTCCGGCTAATCCATTCAAAAGAGCCGTCAACTTTTGAATCTGCGCATTTTGTACCGCTACAGTTTTCTTAAGTTCCAAAACTTCCTTACCGATGGCTACACGAGAACGGGATACATTACTGTGAGCACCAACTTTCACGGACATACCGGCATTCACAACGGTTTCGCCATTACCGACAGTGGATCCTACACTAAATTGCAAGTCTTCATTCGGTCTGTAAAAAGCCCCCAATGCAGCGGCGTTGCCGTCATGATAGTGGCCATACCCAGCAGCAAAGTCCCATTTTGCATCAGGATCGAAATCCAACGGATGCAAAGCGGCAAGTGCGGCCGCTCCAGCCACAGATTTGTTGACCTTTTTATCGAGACGAGCTACATTCCGTCCCATATTGGTTACATCCTGCTTGATATTAGTAATGTCACCTTGAATATTGGTTACATTCTGTTTAATGTTGGTCACATCACCTTGTATATTGTTAATATTTGTTGTGTTATTTGTAATCTGGTTCGTTATATCGTCAGATAGGCTTACCTTATAATCTTTGGTCGTTCCGTTCGTCGTAGTTGTCACATTAATATGCTTACCTGCACTGACGGTAGTGGAACCGTTCGCATTCACTTGATTTTGCAACTTTTTGAGCTGTGCCACATTCACCGCATCCGTATCCTTTGTGCCGGCTGCTACGGATGTAATCTGACGCGTAATATTGTTATTTGCATCACCGACAGATACGGCTGATTTAGTCGCCTTCCACGTAGAATCCGTATTCGTAGACTGTGCCTTTGTGCTCGGATCATACCCAACGGATCCAGCCGCTACAGTAGCCTTCGATTCGCTGCCCAATGCAACGCCACCCTCTACGGTTACATTTGTATTATGTCCGACAGCAACCGCATTATTAACAGATGTCGTAGTCTTGCTGTCTGTGGAACCGATGAGAACTGCATGATTGGCATCTTTCACCTCACGATTATCCCCCATCACAAGACTATTCTTAGAATTAGTCACCGTATTTTCAGACCCTATTACGGTCGTATTGGACACCTTATCCGCCGTATTGTGAAAGCCCGTCAACATGGTATTCGTACT
>OGFR01001367.1_pt1 | contig 11013 bp, 13 predicted proteins | sample 1571001 | NCBI WGS metagenome assembly OGFR01 (sample SAMEA2582064, study PRJEB24529) | metagenome | biome: Human gut stool | place: China | collected 2011 | reverse complement strand
TACGGCGACCACCGAGATCTACACTCTTTCCCTACACGACGCTCTTCCGATCTTCGGTTATGCAACAAATGAAACCGAAGTCTTGATGCCTGCGGCGATTACTTACGCCCATCGTTTAATGGAAAAACAAGCAGAAGTGCGTAAAAGTGGCAAATTAGCATGGTTACGACCTGATGCGAAAAGCCAAGTGACCTTAAAATATGAAGATAACAAAATCGTGGGTGTGGATGCAGTCGTCCTTTCAACACAACATAGTGAAGAAGTCTCACAAAAAGAAATTTATGAAGGCGTGATGGAAGAAATCATCAAGCCAATTTTGCCAAGCGAATGGTTATCTCAACAAACAAAATATTTCATTAACCCAACCGGTCGTTTTGTGATTGGTGGTCCAATGGGTGACTGTGGTTTAACGGGTCGTAAAATCATTGTTGATACATATGGCGGTGCAGCTCGTCATGGTGGTGGTGCCTTCTCGGGTAAAGATCCATCAAAAGTAGACCGTTCAGCCGCTTATGCCGCGCGTTATGTGGCCAAAAATATTGTTGCAGCAGGTCTTGCAGATCGTTGTGAAATTCAACTTTCTTATGCAATTGGTGTGGCAGAGCCAACGTCGATCATGGTAGAAACCTTTGGTACAGGAAAAGTATCAAACGAAGTATTGGTTAAATTAGTGCGTGAATTCTTTGATTTACGTCCTTATGGTTTAATTAAAATGTTAAATTTAATTCAACCAATCTATCGCCAAACTGCCGCGTATGGACACTTCGGTCGTGAACAATTCCCATGGGAAAAAGTAGATCGTGCAGAAGAATTACGTGCAGCAGCTGGTCTAAAATAAGTAAATTAAATGTATATGATAAAAACCGCTAATTTAGCGGTTTTTGTTTACTGAACATGATGATGTCATCTCAAACTCAGTTTCGGCATTTAAAAATGCAGGTGCAGCGCAAACTTGCAGAGACATTACAATTGGCTGAAAATCACTTTCAACGAACATTTTCTGTTCCGACAATTAGTTATGAATTGCGAGGAGTTAAGGCTGGTGTTGCCTATTTACAGAAAAATGAGATTAAATTTAACCGCACTTTGCTACTTGAGAATTCAGATGAATTTATTCGTCAGGTAGTTCCACACGAATTAGCTCATCTTATTGTGTATCAAGTATTTGGTCAGGTGAAACCGCATGGACAGGAATGGCAATCGGTGATGACACAGTTATTTAATCTCCCGGCTGATACTTGCCATCAATTTGATGTAGAGAATGTACAAGGCAAAATGTTTGCTTATCAATGTGAATGTCAGACTCATTACTTAACGATTCGGCGGCATAATCGTATTCAACGCGATAAAATTGCTTATTTATGCCGAAAATGTTACGAAAAATTGGTTTTTCATAGTGAAAATTAATAAGCAGTATGGTATATTTTTAGTGTTTTCAATCAAATAACAGGGGTTATCCAATGAAAAAATCATTATTAGCTATCGTTGTCGGTGCATTAGCGGTTGCTTCAACTGCAAATGCAGGTTTATATGCAGAAGGCGATCTTGGTCTTTCAAGAACTAAATTAACCAATGGTGGTTCAAGCAAAACTAAAATTGAGCCACGTGTTGCAGTAGGTTACAAATTAGGTAATGTACGTGTAGCAGGTGATTATACTCATCACGGTAACTTCCAAGGCACTAAAGTTCAAGGTTTAGGCGCGACAGTATTCTATGACTTCGATACCAACTCTCAAATTGAACCTTATGTTGGTGCTCGTCTTGCGGCTAACCGTTTCAAATTTGAAGACCGCGCAGAACAACGTTATAAAAGCTCTTCTGAAACCAAAGTGGGTTATGGTGTAGTTGCGGGTGCTAAATATAAATTAGCAGACAAAGTGTATGCAAACGGTGGTTTAGAATATAACCGTTTAGGTAGCTTTGATGATACTAAAGTGAATAACTATGGCGCTAAAGTAGGTGTAGGTTACGAATTCTAATTTCCCTTTTGAAAAGTGCGGTTGATTTTCACCGTACTTTTTTCTTTTGGGTATAAAAGTTTGTATCGTGTTAATCTATTTGTGATTAATTCATGTAGCAGTTAAAATCCTCGTTCTAAATGAAATCGAGGATTTTTTATTTTTAGAGGTGAGAATATGGTTATCGTTTATGGTATTAAAAACTGCGATACAGTGAAAAAAGCGTTGAAGTGGTTAACTGAACATAATATTGAACATAAATTACATGATTACCGAGTTGATGGATTAGATGCTCAGTTCTTGCAACAAGCAGAAGCACAATTTGGTTGGGACAATTTAGTCAATAAACGTAGCACAACGTGGCGTAATCTTGATGAAAAAGTGAAAAATACGCTATCAAAATCTACCGCACTTTCAGTATTAGCTAAAAATCCAACGTTAATTAAACGCCCGATTATTTTACAAGATGAAAAGGCATTGATTGGCTTTAACGAAAAAGAATATATCGCAGCATTTAAGTAGAAGGATTTATTTTTACTGTTTATCTACTTATTAGAACTACTAATTTTGATTAAAAAAGAAAATATAAAAATGAATAATGAACAACAAAGTGAACAGCAAAAAGCTATACGACGTTTTTTTATTGGGAGTTTTTTTATTGCATTATTGTGCGCTGCTGTCGTTGATTTATTTCTTGCTTCAATGGATCACGGCTCAGATGACGTGGTATGGGTATTTTTTTATACTTTTTTTATCGTATTTATACCTAGTGCGATTACAACGTTTGTTTTTTACATCACTCAGGAAAAAGCAAGTAGCTACTATTCGCGGTATTTGTTACTGGCATTTTTGATGCCACCCTTTTTAATTCCGATCCTGACCACATTATTCGATTTGATTTATTTAAACAGTTGGCATGATGCTATTGATATGCTTGTAGAGTATTATCTAACTCACGGTATTTTGGCTTGTATATTGGGAGTAGCTCAACTGGTGTTAGCACAAGCGTGTTTTATAAAAATATGGGACACACAGTAACCTCTTAACCTTGTTCTTTATTAAAGCTGGAGGCTTTCTTATCTGCTTATTAGAGTTATTAATTTTATTTGAAAGGAAATATAAAGATGAATAATGCATTACAAAAGACTATACCACGTTTTTTTATTGGGAGTTTTTTTATTGCATTATTATGTGCAGTCATTATTTCTGAGTTTGTTGGAGATGCATTTTTTCTTTCTTTTCTTATTTCATTTATACCAGGGGTGATGACAACACTTATCTTTTTTGTTACTCGGGAAAAAGCAAGTCGCTACTATGGGCGGTATTTATTGGTGGCATTTTTTATGCCTTTTTTAATCCCTATTATCGTCGGATTATCTTTGCATTTTGTTGATTTAGATTGGAATAGCACTGTTGACACCATTATAGGTGCTTATTTTTTATTAGGTCTTCCTTGCGCTATTTTAGGGATAGTTCAATTGGTGTTAGCTGTCGTATGTTTGCCAGAAATGCATCGTAAAGTGTAATCTTTTCACCTTGCATTTTGTTTTTAATAAGAATAAGATTCATTACAGTGTTATTGCAAATTCAATCACTGATGTGATAAATATTTCATAGCAGTTGGTTATTTGTTTGGAATTGTTTATGTGATTGAATTGTAACTTTTCTTAATTAATTGCCAAACAAAGGATTGATTATGCATAACAAATCTTATTTTGCTCTCCTTCCACTTCCATTTTTCTTATCTAATGCTTTTGCTGAAGATGCACAGCCTGTAACATTGTTGGATCCTATTGTGGTCACCGGTGTTACTCAGACGAATGCTAATTCAGTCAAACTTAATCCTAAAACAACGCTTCAACCTTTACCTGCTGGTGATGGAGCCGATTTACTACAATCAGTAGCAAATATGAGCGTGATTCGCAAAGGGGGAAGTTCTGGAGATCCGCTCTTTAGAGGATTGGGGGGATCTCGTTTAAGTATTCAAGCGGATGATCAATTTATTTATGGAGGATGTAGCAATCGTATGGATCCTCCAACTGCTTATATTTTCCCATCCGCTTATGATGAAGTAGTTGTTACTAAAGGACCTCAAACAGTCACACAAGGCACGGGTCTAGTGGCTGGAGCAGTACATTTTGTTCGTAAAGAACCTGAATTTGATACGCAAAACACTTATTTAAATGGCAGTGTAACCCTTGGTGGAAATAAACGCCGTGATGCTTATTTTGATGCGATGGCTGGTGGTAAATATGGTTATTTACGTACGAGTATGTCACACAATGAGGCAGGAAATTACAAAGATGGCGATGGCAATCGAGTTCATTCCTCTTTTGAACGCCGTAATCAAATGTTACAGCTTGGTTTCACACCGACAGAAAATACCTTATTGACAGGAACTTATGAACGGAGTAGAGGCGAAGCAGCTTATGCAGATCGAATGATGGATGGGAGTAAGTTTGATCGTGATGCGTGGAATGTTCGATTTGTACAACGAAATATTACACCATGGTTCACTGAACTTGAATTACGCTACGGTCAAAGTAAGATAGATCACGTGATGGATACTTATAGTATGCGTTATTTAAGCATGATGGGAAATCAAGTTAAAAAAGCCATGAACCCAAAACGTGAAACAAATACGGGACACTTAAAGGCAACCTTTGATTGGCCGGATATTAATTTACAGATTGGCATTGATTATATGCGTGACAAACACCTTGCGCGTATGGAAATGAAAGGGGAAGGTTACACGCATAAACCTTATCAACCGCAACAAAACTTCACCCAATGGGGCGGATTTGCAGAAGGAGCATGGACGATAAATGATAGCCGTAAATTCATTGCAGGTTATCGTTATGATGAAGTAAAGGCTGAATATGACACCTTAATGACAAATCATCCGAATAAAAAACGTACTTATGATTTACATGCGGGCTTCTTCCGTTGGGAAGAAGAGATTAATGGCATTAAATATTATGCTGGTCTTGGTGTTGCAGAGCGTGCACCGGATTATTGGGAGCGCCGTGCAAGTCAAGTGTTGAATAAAGAACAAAACCGTCAAATTGATACGGGATTAATTTGGAAAAATGATGCCTTTGATTTTTCTGTATCGTTATTTGGTAGTGATATTCACGATTTTATCATGTTAGAACGGGTAGGTAAAAATGTCTCAGCTCGTAACATCAAGGCAACTCGATTAGGCGGCGAAATTGAAGGCAAATGGAGATTTGCTCGTCACTGGGAAATCGGTAGTAGTCTTGCTTATACTTATGGTAAAAATCGCACGGACGACCGTCCACTCGCTCAAACTCCACCATTAGAATGGAAAAACTCATTAACTTGGGATAATGAAACCTTGAGTGCAGGAGTTTTATGGCGATTGGTTTCGGCCCAAAAACGCTATGCAACGGGACAAGGCAACATTATTGGACAGGACATCGGTGCTTCCGCTGGCTTTGGAACGTTATCCTTTAATACTGGGTGGAAAATTAATAAATATGCCACTTTGCAGGGCGGAATTGATAACTTATTTAATAAATCCTATGCAGAATTTGTAAGTAAAGGCGCAGATCCTTCAGCGGGGCTTCAAACTGTTCGAGTGAATGAGCCAGGACGTCAATATTGGTTACGTTTGCAAGTTCAATTCTAGGATTCTTCATAAACTAATAAAAAACGGATAACGAGGTTGTCCGTTTTTTATTTGAACAGATTTAAATTAAAGGAAAATTTTGTTAAATTAGACCGCACTTTTAGTCATAAACAAATATTATGAAACAAAAAACTATTGAGCTTGCACAAGCATTAATTCGTCGTCCCTCTATTAGCCCAAATGATGAGGGCTGTCAGCAATTGATTGCTGAGCGTTTGGAAAAACTCGGCTTTCAAATTGAATGGATGCCTTTCAACGATACGTTAAATTTATGGGCGAAGCATGGTGCTGGTGAGCCTGTTATTGCCTTTGCAGGGCATACCGATGTGGTGCCGACAGGAGATGAAGCGCACTGGACTTATCCGCCGTTTTCTGCCGAAATTGTAGATGATGTGCTTTATGGTCGTGGTGCGGCAGATATGAAAGGCTCATTAGCAGCAATGATTGTGGCGGCAGAAGAATATGTGAAAGCTAATCTGAATCATAAAGGAACGATTGCTTTGTTGATTACTTCTGACGAAGAGGCTGCCGCGAAAGATGGCACGGTACGTGTTGTCGAAACCTTAATGGCGCGCGGTGAGAAAATCACTTATTGCATGGTAGGCGAGCCATCTAGTTCAAAAACATTAGGCGATGTAGTCAAAAATGGCCGTCGCGGTTCGATTACTGGTAACCTCTACATTCAAGGTATTCAAGGCCATGTGGCTTATCCTCATTTAGCGGAAAATCCAATTCACAAAGCCGCACCTTTCTTGCAGGAATTAACCACCTATCAATGGGATAATGGTAATGAATTTTTCCCGCCAACTAGTTTACAAATTGCGAATATTCATGCAGGAACAGGGAGTAATAATGTCATCCCTGGTGAGCTTTATGTGCAATTCAATTTACGTTATTGTACGGAAGTGACCGATGAAGGCATTAAGCAGAAAGTGGCGGAAATGCTTGAAAAACATGATTTGAAATACCGTATTGATTGGAATTTATCGGGTAAACCATTTTTAACGAAACCAGGCAAATTATTAGATGCATTAACGACGGCTATTGAGCAAACAACCGGTATTGCACCACAAGCAGAAACAGGCGGTGGCACCTCTGATGGGCGTTTTATTGCGTTAATGGGCGCTGAAGTGGTGGAGTTTGGGCCGCTTAATGCGACGATTCATAAAGTGAATGAATGTGTAAACGTTGATGATCTTGCCAAGTGCGGTCAGATTTATCATCAAATGTTAGTGAATTTATTGGACAAGTAAGATGAAATTAACGCCTGAAATGTTAACTGGCAAATCTCGTGAACATTTGATTAATTTGCCTACACCTCATTCTCCGAATCATTTTTTGCAAGCAGAGGCAATGAAAGCGTTTCAAGGATTGCAGCAAAGTGCGGTCAAAAATGGCTTTAATTTGCAACCCGCGAGTAGCTTTCGTGATTTTGAACGTCAACAACTCATTTGGAACGGTAAATTTAACGGTGAACGCAAGGTTCATGATGATGCGGGAAATCCATTAGATTTAGCGTTGTTAGATGATTGGCAAAAAGCACAGGCCATTTTACGTTGGTCAGCGCTCCCAGGGGGAAGTCGTCATCATTGGGGAACAGAAATCGATATTTTTGATCCTGATCTTTTGCTTCAAGGTCAATCTTTACAACTTGAACCTTGGGAATATGAAAAGGATGGTTATTTTTTTGAGTTAAGTGAATTTCTCACTGAAAATCTACCGCACTTTGATTTTGCTTTGCCATTTATCAGTCAGCCAGAAGGTAAAAAAATTGGCCGAGAGCCTTGGCATATTAGCTATTTACCGTTGGCAGAGCAGGCATCACGATTATTTACGCCAGATGTGCTATTGCAGGTTTGGCAGCATGAAACCGTGGCTGGAAAAGAAACGTTAATTGCACATTTGCCTGAGATTTTTGAGCAGTATGTGGTTTAATAAAAACGCAGCAAGTCGCTGCGTTTTTTTATGGTTTGATTAATTCTTTTCCAAGGATTTATGTTGAATTTTCACATTCTTGCCTTTGGCTTGGAAATATTCACCAATTTGTTGAGCGATGTAAACAGAACGATGTTTGCCACCCGTACAACCAATGGCAATGGTTAAATAGCTTCGATTATTTTGCTCTAACATCGGTAACCACGTTTCAATGTAATTACGCGTTTGGTAGATAAAATTATTCACTTCATCATGTGCAAGTAAAAATTGTGCAACGGGTTCATCAAGCCCTGTCATTGGACGAAGTTCTGGATCCCAGTGCGGGTTAGGTAGAAAACGCACATCAAAGACATAATCGGCATCAAGCGGAATGCCATATTTAAAGCCAAACGATTCAACCACGATTTTAAGCTCTTTATCTGTATTACCCCGTAAAACCTCTCTTAAACGTTCAGATAACGAATGAGTAGAAAGAGGTGCGGTATCAATAATAAAATTAGCATGTTGAATTAACGGTTCAAGTTGCTGATATTCTAAATCAATCGCTGATTCAAGTGGGAGATCTTGTGCTGAAAGTGGATGAAGACGACGTGAATCGCTGTAACGACGAATAAGTGTACTACGATCGCTGTCCAGAAAGATGATTTTGACAGAATAAGTGGCTTGAATATCTGTCAGAATCTTGTCTAAATCAGCACTTGAATGAGGAAGATTTCGAATATCAAGACTGATGGCAACAGCTGTTTGAGTTTTGGCGAGAATATTGGTGAGTTGAGGAAGTAAATCGAGAGGGAGATTATCCACGCAATAATAGCCCATATCTTCCAAAGCTCGTAATGCGACAGATTTCCCCGCACCAGAGCGACCGCTGATAATAATAATTTCCATCTGCGTGATTCCTTATGGTTAGTCGGTTAGGTTATACCTCTTGAGGTTCAATATTATCTAAATTTGTGTCGTCTTCAGATTCCTCTGAATGATCGGCACATTCAAAAATTTGCCAAATTTCATCCGCACTTTGTGCTGAACGAAGTTGTTTAATTAAGTTTTTATCCGTTAATTTTTCATTGAGTTCTGCGAGAACAGGAATATATTCTTGGCAGAGATTTTCAGGTACAAGCACAGCAAAAACGATATCCACCGGTTTATTATCAGCCGCATCATATTCAACAGGCGTTTCTAATTGCATAAATACCGTTAGGATTTTATCTGACACAGTAGCAGGTAACTTGGCTTTAGGCATGGCAACACCATTGCCCAATCCTGAATTACCTAATTTTTCCCGCTCAAATAAACATTCAAAACAGGCCTGTTCACCATTTTCGCATTGAAGTTTTTCAACAACGAAAGCGGCAATAGATTCAAATAATCGTTTCTTGCTAGAAAAAGCAACCCCCTGACGAATATCATCAGGGGAGAGCAATGTTGTAAATTTCATCGGTTATAGTTTAAATTGTTCGCCTAAATAGACACGTTTGACGTGCTCATCATTCATGACTTCTTCCGGTGTGCCGGTCGCGATAATTTTCCCTTCACCAACAATGTAAGCGCGTTCACAAACATCAAGGGTTTCGCGTACGTTATGGTCGGTAATTAACACGCCTAAGCCACGATTACGGAGATCCGTGATGATTTTCTTAATATCCGTCACCGAAATAGGGTCAACACCCGCAAAAGGTTCATCTAGTAAAATGAATTTAGGATTTGCCGCTAAGGCGCGTGCAATTTCCACACGACGACGTTCACCACCAGAAAGCGATTGTCCCAGGCTATCACGAATATGTCCAATGTTGAATTCATCAATTAACTCATCCGCTCTCTCTCTGCGTTGTTCTGCAGTGAGATCTTTGCGAATTTCTAATACCGCCATAAGATTTTCATACACCGTTAAACGACGGAAAATAGAGGCTTCTTGTGGTAAATAGCCAATTCCTCGACGAGCACGTTCATGCATAGGTAATACGCTAATATCATCGCCATCAATGGTGATTTTTCCCTGATCATGACGCACTAAACCGACGACCATGTAGAAAGTAGTGGTTTTACCTGCACCATTTGGACCAAGTAGGCCAACAATTTCATTGGAGTTTACGGTCAAACTCACATCAGAAACCACTTTTCGGCTCTTATAACTTTTTGCGAGAAATTCAGCTTGTAATACAGACATCGGTTATTTTTTACCTTTTTGTTGTAATTGGGTCGGAATTAAGACGGTTTGCACACGTGATTTTCCATTACCATTGGCTTTTAACTGTTGTTTTTTCACATCATAAGTGATGCGTTCACCGTTAATTTTGCTATCTAATTGTTTTAATTCAGCATTACCGGTCAATGTTAAGAATTCAGTGCCTAAATCGTAGTGAACTTTATTCGCTCTACCGTCAACAGGCTTACCATCATCAAGTTGTTGGTGGAAGGTAACAGGGCTACCAAATGCTTCAACAGTTTCTTTTTTACCTGAATTTTCTGGTGGGCGAGTAATGACTACTTTATTGGCTTTAATCAAAATGGAACCTTGCGTAATCCCAACGTTATCCGTAAAGGTTACTACGCTGTTCTCCATATCTAAAGATTGATTATCTGAGACAATATTAATCGGTTTATTGGTATCGTCTTTTAACGCAAAAGCAGACAAAGAAGTCATCATTAACGCCGTTAAAAGCAGAATTTTATTGTTTGTTGATTTCATAATATGTTTTTACCTGTTCCTTTAGAGTTGCAACTTGCTGACGTAAATTTCCGACGAGGTTCAATCCACTCGAGTTAAAGTTTAATCCGTTAATTTTTACTTGTGTATTGGAAGTAATGTCTTGTGTTTTTAAATTAATTACTGCGGCTTCAGTCTCAACACGTTGTAGGCGAGATAACGGATCAAGGCTCTCGGCAATCACGCCACCTTCAAGATAGAGCATTTGATCTTTCGTTAATTTTGCCTTTTTCGCGCTAAGTTTCCAATTTTGTTTTTCTAATTGAATTTTATCGGTTTTCGCTTCTTTATCTTTATTGTCCAAAGAGACATCAAAAAGATAGACTAACGGCGAAATAAAATCCGTATGGCCGTCTTGGGTGTAATATTCCACTTTGTCGGAAATCGCGAGATACTGTTTTTTACCTTCAGGTGAGAATACAGTGGTTTCCATTTTATTACCGACGTATTCTGGGCTATCAGGCTTTTTAATGAGGCTTTGTAAATCGCTATGATCTTGATTAAGCGAATAATACCAGCCTAATAAAGCGAGGGCGATGACACCTAAAATAATATTCCAACGAATATTCATAAATAACGTTTTTTCCTTTCTAAAAGGGTAGCCAATCATAGCACTTTTTTGACACAATGTGCGGTCAAAAATAGCGGTATTTTAGTCTTCTAAAATGAGTGTTTTTAAGATCTGATAAATCTCGCGATAAGCTTTTGACGGCTTATTTTGTTCCTTCTCTTTTTGTGCTGCACGAATCAAATTACGTAAT
>OGFR01001362.1_pt1 | contig 11053 bp, 9 predicted proteins | sample 1571001 | NCBI WGS metagenome assembly OGFR01 (sample SAMEA2582064, study PRJEB24529) | metagenome | biome: Human gut stool | place: China | collected 2011 | reverse complement strand
GTAGGCCCTCCCCGGAACTTCGGACCCTTTCGTGCTATTCCCTTAAATTGCAATTTGTTTTGTTTTGTTTTGTTTTGTGCTTTGCTCCTCAATGCGCTTCCGGATCTGGAGCATGTGCTGGTCGGTGGCGGCGATGACTTCGGCGCACTGGCGCAGATCCTCACTGATCTCATCGGCAGCGGCTCCGATATCCTTTTTGTATTTTAACTGGTGATCCAGGCTGGCCCAGAAATCCATGGCGATGGTGCGAATCTGGACCTCCACCCGCAGATTCTTTTTCTCCTCGGAGAAGAAAACCGGAATCTCAATGATGAGATGGTAGCTGCGATAGCCGTTGGGTTTTGGGTTCTTGATATAGTCCTTAATGGCAATGACGGTGATGTCATCCTGGCTGACCAGCATGTTTGCAACGGAATAGATGTCATCGACGAAGGAGCAGATGACGCGGATACCGGCTACATCGTCCAGATTGTTCACCATGGATTCCAGAGTGACCGGAAGGTTTCTCCGCTGCAGCTTTTCCACGATGCTGATAGGCTTTTTGACACGGGATTTGATCATCTCGATGGGATTTCTCTGGTTTTTTATGGAGAGCTCGTCATTTAAAACTTCCAGCTTGGTTTTTACCTCGCGGATGGCGCAGGTGTACATCATCATGGCCTGCTGGAATTCTCTGGCCTGGCTGATGAGGGCGTCCGGAACCTGAACAAGATTCGGGACATTGACAGCGGACTGGACCAGCTCACTGTTTGGGTTCATATTCATATTCATTTTGTAGATACCTCGTTGCTTTTGTGCGATATTTCTGAAAACAGTGGAATATTGTAAGATTATTAACTATATTATAACAGATTTTGATGCTCACACAAGGTATATTTTTGAAGTCACATGATACAGGCTGCATGATACAGGATATTTTTGTATACAAGGGTTTTGTTTTCCTGAAAAATGTGGTATGCTTACATGTATGAAATGTATTAGAAACTGGAGGAATTTACATGAGCGAAAATTGTACCCATAACTGCAGTACCTGTGGCGAATCCTGCAGCAGCCGCACAGCAGAGCAGACAAGCTTTTTAGAGCCGTTAAACCCGGCAAGCAGTGTGAAGAAGGTAATCGGTGTTGTCAGCGGTAAAGGCGGTGTAGGAAAATCCCTGGTAACTGCCATGATGGCAGTGAAGATGAACAGCAAGGGAAAACACACAGCAATCCTGGATGCAGATATTACCGGTCCGTCTATTCCCAAGGCGTTTGGGCTGAATAACAATATGGTCATGATGACCAAGGACAACCTGATGATTCCGGCAACTTCTGCGCTGGGTATCGACATTATGTCTGCCAACCTCTTATTGGACAATGATACCGATCCGGTCATCTGGAGAGGTCCGGTCATTGCAGGCGCAGTGAAGCAGTTCTGGAATGAGACTCTCTGGGAAGACGTAGACTATATGTTTGTGGATATGCCGCCGGGAACCGGTGACGTTCCGTTAACCGTATTCCAGTCCCTTCCGGTGAATGGCATCATCATCGTGACCTCTCCGCAGGAGCTGGTTTCCATGATCGTGGCAAAGGCCGTGAAGATGGCACAGAAGATGAACATTCCGATCATCGGTCTGGTAGAGAACATGAGCTACCTGGAGTGCCCGGACTGCGGCAAGAAGATTTCTGTATTTGGTGAAAGCCATATTGATGAAATTGCCAGGGAGTACAACATTCCGGTGCTGGCAAAACTCCCGATCGACCCGAAGGTTGCCGAGCATGTGGACAACGGCACCATCGAGTATCTGGAGAGAGACTGGTTTGATCTGGCTGCAGAAAAGGCCATGGAGCTGTAAGTTGTTCTTCATTTAATAGAAGTAGTAGGACAGGGTTTTCGTGACAGAGAACCCTGTTTTTTTGTACAGTGCAATGGCGGCGGCATTATCTCCGGATACCTGGAGGACAGCCTTCTGAAAGCCTTCTTTGGAAAGAGCCGGGAGGAGCAACAGGAGAAAAGCTGTTCCATATCCCCGGTTGCGGTATTCCGGGACAATTTCCACATGGTGCAGGCAGACCGTGTCGGCACTGACTGGTTCAGCTGAGGCAAAGCCGCAGAGGACACCGGAACAGGAAAGGGCATATTCCGTGCCGGAAGTCCGGGTAATGGAAAATGGATGGTGGTTGCGGAGACCGTTGCTGGCAGTATTGTGGGGACAACTGCTCAGGCTGCATTCCATGATGTGTTCTTCCGCACCCTTCTCTGCATCCAGGGCCTCCAGCGTTTTTAAGGTATCCGGACAATTTTCTGAGACGGCAAACAGCAGGTCGGTATCCGGATGCCGGGAGAGCGCTTCTTCAAGAAGCCTGGTAAAACAGCCCTGCTGCCGATCGTCCGGATGGGTGAAGGCGCTGCATTCCATCAGATCATCCTCGTAGGGAATCAGGGCCAGACAGGCAGCAAGATGTCCGTCCGGAAGATAGGCCAGAAAATGAGCGAGATCTTCTTCCTCTGACGGATAGGACAGGTCAATGCCGTCATGATGGCGGCAAAATGTTGTCAGCTCCGCGATTTCCTGCTGCTGCTTTTGGGTGAGCAAATTGGTTGAGTTAATATAAAGCTTCGGGTACATAGAGACCTCCTGATGAGATTTTTTCTTCTGATCGTCTGTAGCTCCAGTATAGGAAAAAAACATAAAGAATACAAGAATGCGCATTGACTTTTCTGTTTCTGATGGTAGAATACAGTACTGTTTACGAAAATTTATAAGACGGTGACGCAGTGCTGGCATCACCGGAAAGGATGAATCATGAAGTATATCAAAGAATCAGCGATCATCTTTGGCATTACGATGATCGGAGAATTTTTAAATGCAATCCTGCCGCTTCCGGTTCCGGCCGGTGTATATGGACTGTTCCTGCTTCTGATCCTGCTCTGTACAGGACTTCTAAAGCTGGAGGATATTGAGGCAACCGGTAATTTCCTTCTGGATATCATGCCGATCCTGTTCATTCCGGCATCGGTCGGACTGATCGAGAGCTACGATGAAATGAAGGCCATCCTGGTTCCGCTGATCGTGACCTGCCTGGTTTCTACACTGGTGGTCATGGGTGTGACCGGAAAGGTGACTGAGCTGATGGTTGCTGTCCTGAAAAAGAAAGACGCGAAAGGTGCGGGAGAGGAGGAAACAGTATGAGCTTTTTACAGGAATCTCTTTATTTTGGCTTTGTGATCAGCCTGGCTGCATATCTGGCAGGGGTATGGATCAAAAAGAAGGTGGGATGGGCTATATTAAACCCGCTTCTGGTTTCTGTGGTCATTGTGATCGCGGTGCTGAAGCTTTTGCATGTGGATTATGCTTCCTATAATAACAGTGCAAAATACATCAGCTATCTGCTGACACCGTCCACTGTCTGTCTGGCCATTCCCCTGTACAAACAGCTGGAACTGTTAAAAAAGAATTTCCTTTCTGTAATCGTGGCTATTACCTCGGGTGTGGCAGCCAGCGCAGGCAGCATTTTTCTCCTGTGTACGTTGTTTGGCGTAGAACACATCCACTATGTTTCCTTCCTTCCGAAGTCCATTACCACGGCAATCGGCATGGGTGTAAGTGAAGAGGCTGGTGGTATTGTGACTATCACAGTAGTCTGCATTATCATTACGGGCATTTTCGGAAATATCATCGCAGATCTGCTCTTTCAGATTCTGAAAATCCGTGAGCCGATCGCCCGGGGTCTGGCACTGGGAACCTCCGCTCACGCGATCGGAACAGCCAAGGCTTTGGAGCTTGGCGAGGTCGAGGGAGCAATGAGCAGTCTTTCCATTGCTGTGGCAGGTCTCATGACAGTCATTGTGGTGCCGCTGGTTTCCGGACTGATCTGACATGGTAAAAAATGCTGGACAGAAAAATAAAATCCCGATATAATGAGCGTTGTATCGTCCATAAAGCAGAGTATCATACAGCTTTTGACATCTGAGTGGTTTTAGATGCCGAAAGCTGTTTTTTTAGCTCAGAAATTTGAGTGATAGTGTCTGTACGACCGGAAGACAAAGAAAGGGATCGGTTCTATGTGTAAAAGAAAAAAGAAAATGAAAGAATTCGGAGGAAGGCCGGCCGGACATAAAAAAGCGGCATGGCTGCTTGTGGCATGCCTTCTTGCGCTGCTTGTGGCGGGAGCCTTGCAGAGCTGCAGACGGAAGGATGGTCTGACACCGGAAAAGAAAACTGCGGTTGTGAAAATCGGATTCGATTCGTTTGAACCATATTCCAGTGTGGATGAAAACGGAAATTATGTCGGGATCGATATCGAACTTGCAACGGAGGCATTCAGCCGCATGGGATATCAGGCAGAGTTTCAGATGATTCCGTGGGAAGAGAAGGCGCGGCTTCTGGCAGAAGGAAGCCTGGACTGTCTGTGGAGCTGCTTTACCATGACCGGACGCGAGAACGACTATGAGTGGGCGGGGCCTTATCTGTACAGCCGTCAGGTGGTGGCCGTGCGCTCAGACAGTCAGATCTATGCCCTGAAGGATCTGGAGGGAAAACGCGCGGCAGTGCAGGCTACCACCAGGGCATCCGGTGTGCTTTTGCATGAGATTGCTTCTCCGGTCCCGCAGCTGAAACAGGTGAACTGCTTCTCTACCACGGAGGAATTGTTTGCGGCACTCCGAAAGGGATATGTCGATGCGATCGCCGGCCATGAGGCAATGATCACGGCGTTTGTAAAGGGAGGAAACGGCAATTACCGTCTGCTGGAAGAAAGTCTGTATGTTTCCGAACTGGGCGTGGCTTTTGAAAAAGGAACACACCGGGAACTGGCAGAAAGACTCACAGAGACCTTAAAAGCAATGGAAGCAGACGGGACCATTGCCAGGATCGTGGAAAAGTATGGACTGGATGCGGCGAAAGTAGTCTGGAAAGGAGCACAGAAATGAGAAAACTGAAACTAACAGGAGTCTTGAGAACTGTGCTCCTGGTACTGACTGTGACCGGAATCCTGCTGTTTTTTCTGTTGACGTCTATGGACAGGAGAAAGCTGCAGCGGACCATCGATGATACCATTGCGTTTGCCAGAGCCAGGATCCAGCGCTATGAGGACTTTAATACCAATGACAGGGTAAAAAGCCTGATCCGCCTGCTTGACAAATCCACAGAGCTGAGCCGCGTGATCGCGGCAGAGGGAATTATGGATCAGGAAAAGCTGGACCGGTATGTGGTGGACCAGCGTCTGAGCGGTGTGCTGATTTTGGATGAAAACATGAGCGTTGTGCTGCAGAATTCCCAGGATGGAGATACCATGCCGGTCTGGGAAAATCAGATCAACGGGGCGTATGTGCGTGATATCTTAAAGCATCCGGAGGAGACCTACAGCACACGTCTGAGCAATGAGGGCATACTTTATGATTTCGCTGCCGTAGCCAGACAGGATGCGCCGGGACTGCTCATCACTTACATAAAGAAAGAAGAAATCAGTCAGGAAAACGGGGATCTGACGATGGATACCCTGTTTGCAGGCTTTCATTTTCAGATGGACGGAGCTCTTGTAGTCAGTGACGGGACAAAGGTCGTGGCTACAAACGTGGAGAAGCTTTGGGGAAAGCAGGTAAGCGAATGCAGAGAGCTTTACAGGGAGCAGTACTGGCCGGATTTCGGCAATATCGTCTGTTTGCATTCCGGCAGCCGGGTGTGGTACGGAAGCAGGCAGAAAGCAAGTGAATACGAGCTTTCTGTATTCATTCCTTCCAGTCAGGCATTTATGGCGCGCAATGTGGTCTGCGGAATCTACGTGCTGCTTGCGGTTTTGCTTTATGTGTTTTTTGTCCTCTGTAAAAATCATACAGAGAAGGAAAATCTGGAACGAGAACACAAGCGTCTGCAGATCATTGATGCCCTGGGACTGGCATATTCCTCCATTTCCCTGGTGGACCTGGAGACAGAGACCGTTGAGGTGTTGAAGGGTACAGAACAGGTAAATGAGCTCATTGCGGAGCCATACCGCAAAGCTTACATGGAATTTACGGATATGGCTACAGTTGCAGCGCGACTGGATGGTCATGCTTCGCTGTCCTTTACGGCCCAGACGGAAAAAGGAGCCTGGCTGTTAACCCTGATCGTTCCTCAAAAACGGGACAGACAGGGGCAGATCACGGCGGTTCTGGTCGCAGTGCGCGATGTGACGGAGGAGCAGGAAAAAGCCAGAGAGCAAGATCAGGTGCTACGCAGCGCCCTGGCGGCAGCTGAGCATGCGAACCGCGCGAAGACGGTATTCCTGAACAATATGTCCCACGATATCCGCACACCGATGAATGCCATCATCGGATTTACGGCATTGGCGGCAGCACACATCAATAACACGGCGCAGGTACAGGATTACTTAAAGAAGATCAGTACCTCTGGAAAGCATCTGTTAAGCCTTATCAATGATGTACTGGATATGAGCCGAATCGAGAGCGGAAGCGTGAAGATCGAACAGACAGAGGTTCATCTTCCGGATGTTCTCCATGACCTGCGTTCTATCATCCAGGGCAGTATTCACGCAAAACAGCTGGAGCTTTACATCGATATCCAGGATGTGATCCACGAGGATATCATCACCGACAGGCTGCGTCTGAATCAGGTGCTGTTAAATATTGTCGGAAACGCGATCAAATTTACACCGACCGGCGGGATCATCAATATCCGCGTCAGCGAAAAGCCGGGGCCGAAAGCAGAAACGGCAACCTATGAGTTTTCCATCCGGGATAACGGAATCGGTATGTCCAAGGAATTCCAGGAGCACATTTTTGATTCCTTCTCAAGGGAACGGACAGCCACGGAAAGCGGCATCCAGGGCACCGGTCTCGGTATGGCCATTGCCCGGAATATCGTTCATCTTCTGGGTGGTACGATCACGCTGAAAAGTGCTCCGGGAAAGGGGTCGGAGTTTACTGTGACACTGGAGTGCAGACTATCCGGAAGGCCGGTGCGCTGTGAACTGCTCCCGGAGCTGAAGGGCGCGCGGGTCCTGGTGGTGGATGATGATACAGATACCTGCATGAGCATCAGCAAGATGCTGCGCAGTATTGAGCTAGAGGCAGACTGGACCACGTCCGGCAAGGAAGCCGTCCTGCGTGCGAAAGAGGCATATGAGCAGTCCCGGGCCTTTAAGGTATATATCATTGACTGGCTGATGCCGGACATGAATGGAATTGAAACGGTACGCCGTATCCGCCGCGTGATCGGCAACGAGGCTCCGATCATTATCCTGACGGCTTATGACTGGGCAGATATTGAAACCGAAGCGCGAGAGGCCGGAGTGACCGCCTTTGTCAGCAAACCGCTGTTTTTGTCAGATTTTCGTGCTGTGCTGGCCCCTCAGTCCCGGACAGAAAGAAAACAAGAAAGCGTTCAGAGAAACCGGCGTTTTGCGGGAAAAAGGGTGCTTCTGGTGGAGGATAACGAGCTGAACTGCGAGATTGCTACCGTTATGCTGGAGGAGCTTGGCCTGACCGTAGATTCCGTAGAAGACGGAGCGGACGCAGTGATGCGCATGGAACAGGCGGATGCCGGCCGGTATGACCTGATCTTTATGGACATCCAGATGCCGAGGATGGATGGTTATATGGCAACCCGCGAGATCCGGACCCTGACAGACAGCCGTAAGGCCAACATTCCGATCATAGCCATGACAGCCAACGCGTTTGAGGAAGACAAACAGAAGGCACTTGCGGCCGGAATGAACGGACATATGTCCAAACCGATCGAAGCCGATAAGATTGAGGCCATGCTGGAGCGTATCTTTCCTGCATAAGCAGGCAGAAATCTTGAGGCCAGTCATGTTTTTCGGTTGAAAGGGTTATGCGGATATGGTATATTGAAAGGAAGCAAAAGATTATTGCGCTACGCATACACTTAAGGAGGAAGCCATCCATGATTCAAAAACTGATTGAGAAAATTCAGAAGACAAAGGCACCGATCTGTGTAGGATTGGACCCAATGTTAAATTATATCCCGGAGCACATTTTAAAGAAGTCCTTCGGAGAGTTCGGAGAGACCTTAGAGGGCGCGGCAGATGCCATCTGGAATTTCAACAAGGAGATCGTGGATCACACCTGGGATCTGATTCCGTCCGTGAAGCCGCAGATCGCCATGTATGAGCAGTTCGGTATCGAGGGACTGAAGGCGTATGACAAGACTGTGAAATACTGCCAGGAGAAGGGACTTGTAGTGATCGGCGATGCAAAGCGCGGCGATATCGGTTCCACTTCCGCAGCATACGCAACCGCTCATCTGGGTAAGGTAAAAGTTGGAAACAGTATCTGCTCTGCATTCAATACGGATTTCCTGACCGTAAACCCGTATCTGGGAACTGATGGCGTGAAGCCGTTCGTAGATGTCTGCAACGCAGAGGACAAGGGTATTTTCGTGCTGGTCAAGACCTCAAACCCGTCCAGCGGAGAGTTCCAGGACAGACTGATCGACGGTAAACCGCTTTACGAGCATGTAGCAGCCAAGGTCGTTGAGTGGGGCGAGGCTTCCATGGACGGCGCGTACAGCAATGTAGGCGCAGTGGTTGGTGCAACCTATCCGGAGATGAGTGCGGTATTGAGAAAGCTCATGCCGAAGACCTACTTCCTGGTACCGGGCTACGGCGCACAGGGAGGCACCGCAAAAGACTTAAAGAACTGCTTCAATGAGGACGGACTCGGCGCAGTCGTAAACTCTTCCCGCGGTATCATTGCGGCATACCGCCAGGAGAAGTACGCAAAGTTTGGTGCAGAGCATTTCGCAGAGGCATCCAGACAGGCTGTCATCGACATGGTAGCTGATATCAACAGCGTACTGTAAGGGAGCAGAGAGAACAGAAAAGAGAGAAGAAAGAGTATGGAAACGATTCAGAAGGAAAAGGTAAAGCTTACGGCAAAGGTGGTCAGCCAGGAAGCTTTGACAGACGATATCTGCAGCATGTGGATCCAGGCAGATGAAATTGCGAAGGCTGCAAAGCCTGGGCAGTTTATTTCTGTATATACGAAGGACAAAAGCAAGGTGCTTCCGCGCCCGATCAGTCTTTGCGAGATAGACAAAGAGCAGGGAAGACTGCGCATCGTATACCGTGTGGTGGGTGCAGGAACAAAAGAGTTTTCCGCATACCAGGCCGGAGATGATATCGAGATCATGGGACCGCTCGGAAACGGCTTCCCGTTAAAGGAAAAGAAAGCTTTTCTTATCGGCGGCGGTATTGGTATCCCGCCGATGCTGGAACTGGCAAAGAACTTAAACTGTGAGAAACAGATGGTTCTGGGCTACCGTGATGTTTTATTCTTAAACGATGAATTTGAGCAGTACGGCAGGGTGTATGTAGCAACCGAGGACGGCAGTGCCGGAACGAAGGGCAACGTCATTGATGCCATCAGGGAAAACGGACTGGATGCCGAGACCATTTATGCCTGCGGACCAACCCCGATGCTGCGTGCTTTAAAGGCTTATGCGGCTGAGCACGGCATGGAGTGCTGGCTTTCCCTGGAAGAAAAGATGGCCTGCGGAATCGGCGCGTGCCTGGCCTGTGTCTGCAAGTCTAAAGACATTGACGAGCATTCTCATGTGCACAATAAGCGTATCTGCAAGGATGGCCCTGTTTTTGCTGCAGAGGAGGTGGAGCTGTAATGAACACAAAAGTGAACCTTGCCGGTGTTGAATTAAAAAATCCGGTCATGACAGCCTCCGGAACCTTCGGAAGTGGTGCCGAGTACAGTGAGTTTGTAGATTTAAACCGCCTTGGCGCAGTTGTGACCAAGGGTGTGGCCAATGTACCGTGGCCGGGTAATCCGACCCCGCGTATCGCGGAAGTATACGGTGGAATGTTAAATGCCATCGGCCTGCAGAACCCTGGCATTGATGTCTTTGCAAAGCGAGATATCCCGTTTTTAAAGCAGTATGACACAAAGATCATCGTGAACGTCTGCGGCAAGACAACGGAAGATTATATCGAAGTGGTGGAGCGTCTGGCGGATGAGCCGGTGGATCTGTTAGAGATCAATATCTCCTGTCCGAACGTCAAGGAAGGAGGCATTGCCTTTGGCCAGGATCCGAAAGCGGTTGAGGCTATCACCCGGGAAGTAAAGAAGCACGCAAAGCAGCCGATCATCATGAAGCTGAGCCCGAACGTAACGGATATCACCGTTATGGCCAAGGCAGCGGAGGCAGGCGGTGCGGATGTACTGTCCCTCATCAACACCCTGACCGGCATGAAGATCGACATCAACCGCAGGGCCTTTGCCATTGCCAATAAGACCGGCGGCATGTCCGGCCCGGCTGTAAAGCCGGTGGCTGTCCGTATGGTTTACCAGGTGGCGAATGCTGTGAGCCTTCCGATCATCGGTATGGGCGGCATTGCGACTGCAGAGGATGCGCTGGAGTTCATCATGGCAGGTGCAACCGCGGTTTCCGTAGGTACCGCCAACTTCTACAACCCTTATGCGACCGTGGAGATCGCGGAGGGTATTGAAAACTTCATGAAGAAGCAGAAGGTAGAGGATATCCGCGAACTGATCGGATGTGTAAAATAAATGTGGGAACGGTTCTGCCGTAAGTGACAGACCTGGAAGGAGAAATCATGGAAGATTACAAGAAAGAATTTATTGAATTTATGATTGACTGCGAAGTACTGAAATTTGGTGATTTTGTAACCAAATCCGGTCGTAAGACCCCGTTCTTCGTAAACACCGGCTTCTACCGCACCGGCGCGCAGCTGCGCCGCCTCGGCCAGTATTATGCGCGTGCCATCAAAGAGACCTTCGGCACAGATTTCAATGTACTGTTCGGACCGGCTTACAAGGGCATTCCGTTAACCGTTGCAGCAACCATGTCCATCAGCGAGCTGTACGACGCAGATATCCGTTACTGCTCTAACCGTAAGGAAGTAAAAGATCACGGAGACAAGGGCATCTTGCTGGGCAGCCCGATCGTTGACGGCGATAAGGTTGTTATCATTGAGGATGTAACCACAGCCGGCACCTCTATCGAGGAGACCCTGCCGATCATCAAAGCACAGGGCGATGTAAACGTGCTTGGTCTGGTTGTTTCCGTAGACCGTATGG
>OGFR01001357.1_pt1 | contig 11088 bp, 8 predicted proteins | sample 1571001 | NCBI WGS metagenome assembly OGFR01 (sample SAMEA2582064, study PRJEB24529) | metagenome | biome: Human gut stool | place: China | collected 2011 | reverse complement strand
GTGACCTGACGGAACTGGCCCTGCAGGAGCACAGGGAGACGACCGGTGAGGCAGAACAGAAAATGTTAAAACGAGACGCGGATCCAGTACAAGTTATTTGAGTACGAGTGAAGATGGAATGACCGTGTGGGAAAGTGATGACAGCAGTAGAGGATATTACTCTGGGAAAGCTCATATGAGAAATGAAAAAGGATTGGAGCTGGAAAAGTCTCGAAATTTCTCTGCACGGAGTATCTGAATGAATGTTAAATCAGCACCATGATGATATGTACCTTCATTTAGTGTTATAAACTTTAAGACCTGGAAGAGCTGGTTGCTGGAAGAGAATGTGAAAGCATTTATCTCTAATGATTTTTATGTGGATTGTGATTATTATGAAACGGAAGATGAAACCACTATAAAACATGGATTTCAGTTACTGATTTTTTATTGTCCACCCAGAGAGGAAGGATGATGGAGGGAGAATTCATGCCTAAAATTATTTTTACCAGCCGCTATCTGCGGGATGCCCCGCCGGAGCAGCTTGGAAACTATGTCAAGTATATCGGAACCAGAGAGGGTGTGGAAAAGATTGATGAGAGCAAGGGGCACTTGCCCGCAACCGCGGCGCAGAAGAAGCTGATTGTACAGCTGCTTCGTGATCTGCCGAAGGCAAGGGCGATGCTGGAATATGAAGATTACAGGCTTCATCCAACCAGACGAAACGCCTCTGAATTTATTTCCACGGCCCTGGAATGGAATCTGGAGCTGTTCACAAAACGGGAAAACTATGTGGACTATCTGGCCAACCGTCCCCATGTGGAGCGGATTGGAGAGCATGGATTGTTCACGGATGCAGGGAAGCCGGTGGTGATTGCCAGAGTGCAGGAGGAGGTGAAAGCACATAAGGGGCCGGTGTGGACGCATGTGGTCAGTTTAAAAAGAGAGGACGCGGCGCGGTTGGGCTATGATTCCGGAAAGCAATGGATGGAGCTGCTGCGGTCGAAGCGGGCGATGTTCTGTAAGCAGATGAAAATAGACAGCGAGAACCTGAGATGGTACGCTGCATTCCACAATGAGAGCTACCACCCGCACGTCCATGTGATGGTGTATTCTGCAAAAGATCATGACGGATTCCTGACCGAGCCTGCGATTGAAGCGATGCGCTCCGAGCTGGCTCACGATATTTTCCGCCAGGACTTTGCTAATCTCTATGGAGTGCAGAATGCAGCCCGCGAAGGACTCAAGAAAGAAGCAGAACAGACCGTGAAGCGGCTGATTCAGGAAATCCAGTCAGGAACCTGTCAGAATCAGAAAATAGAAAAACAGATACATCGGCTGTCCAAGCGGTTGCAGAGAACAAATGGAAAAAAGGTGTACGGGTATCTGAAAGCAGACTTGAAACAGATGGTGGACCGAATCGTGGATGAGCTGGAACAGGAACCCCATATCAAGGAACTGTATCAGTCATGGGGAACCGCCCGGGAGAAAATCTGGCAGACCTATTCTGATCAGCCAATACCGCTGGCACCACTCTCCCAGCAAAAAGAACTGAAACGGATTAAAAATATGGTGATTACCGAGGCAATGAAGATCGGGAGTCACCATTTTTTGTTGGAAGAATCATCTGCAGAAGAGACTGATATATGGATCGATAGAGCGGTAACCGAGATGGGTAGCATAGCGGGAGATGAACGAAGAGGAGAATCAGAAAGAAGAGATGCGGCAGATGAACCGGAGGACAATGAACTTCCAGGTGACAATGATGCAGCTTTCCATGCAGAGTGGAGTGATACCTATAAAGTAGCCTGTCAATGTCTCTATGGAAGCGATGAGAAGGAGCCGGATTTTAAGGAAGCCTTCCGTCTGTTTTCGGGAGAGGCAGAAGAGGGAAATGCACTTGCCATGTTTGATCTGGGACGTATGTATGCAGATGGCCTGGGAAGGGAAGCAGATCCCGCGAAAGCGCATGAATGGTATGGGAAAGCGCTGACTGCATTTGTTGCAGCGGAGCAATGTGCAGAGGAAAGGCAGCGTCCCTATCTACAGTACCGGATTGGAAAAATGTATGCGGCTGGATTGGGATATGAGCTGCCTGTAGTGCCGGATGAAGAAGGCGGGGACGGGAAAGCAGTAAGGGATTATGAAAAAGCGGTTGCGTGGTTTTCCCGTGCAGTGTCGGCCGATCACAAATACGCCCAGTATTCACTTGGAGGTCTCTATTACCGGGGGCAGGGAGTCACACAGAACTACAGTCAAGCATTTAACTTATATCAGAGGTCCGCAGAGCAGGGAAATCCCTATGCCAGTTATGAAATGGCAAAGATGTACCGGGACGGAATTGGAGTTGCCGTTAACGTGGAAAATGCGGAAAGTTGCTTTGAACAGGCATTTTCCGGTTTCTGCAGACTGGAAGCGCAGAGCCATGATGACAAGCTGCAGTACCGCCTGGGGCAGATGCTGCATACAGGAACCGGTACGGTAAAGGATGATAGAGTAGCGGAAGCATACTGGGAACGGGCCGCACAGCTTGGAAATGTGAATGCCCAGTATGCATTGGGAAAGCTCTGGCTGGAAAATGGAACAGGAGATCAGAAACAGGCGGTTGCCTGGCTTGAGAAAGCGGCAGAAGCAGAAGACGATATGGAACTGGAATACTTCTATGGTTTTGTGGGAGAGGTAGCTGATAAGGTGGTTACCGTTAAGGACGACGAAGGCAAAGAAGTGAAGTTTGATGTATCTGAGGCTAAGATTGAAGGCGCAGATGCCATTGGAGAAGGTGATGAGGTAGAGGTTGCCTACGCAGGTGAGCTTTCCGCAGACACCACCAAGGCAAAATCAGTGGATATCGTTACATCTGCAGCAGCAGAGGCAGCGGAAGAGGCAGCCGCTGAGGAGGATGACATTGTCACAGGAACCGTAGAGAAAGCAGACGACAATACCCTGACCCTGACCACGGACGAGGGTACATATACCTTTAACACCAAGATTGCGCAGAAGGTATCCAAGGACGGCATCAAGTCCGGAGTACAGGCAGATGTGACCTACTACGGGGACCTGGAAGACGAGACCGACAAACCGGTGGCCACCAAAATTGTGACCGAGGATGCCATGGACTCAGAAGACGCTAAGATCAATACTCTTTCCGGCAAGGTGGCAGAAGTTGGGGCGGATTATGTGGTCATCGACACAGCGGACCCGGAGAATACCCTGTTTACCTTCCTGGGAAAAGAAGGCATGTTTGACAAACTGAAGGTAGGGGATACCGCAACTGTTATCTACGAGGGAACCCTTACAAACAAGACAATTACAGCTACCGGCGTGAAGTAGAGAAGATGCAGCTGGCCGCGGCACAGACAGATAAGGACTGTGCCGCGGCATTTTTTATTTAAAATAATTAGCACTCGACCCTTGACAGTGCTAACAACATGTGTTATAGTACGACTAGAACAAAGATGACAAAGCACAATTCCGTAGGCCGCTGCTTCCGGAGGATACACACAGGCATTCTGGTCAGAGGCGGCAGAGAAGAAAGGGGAATGGGCAATGAATATTAATAAATTTACTCAGAAGTCAATGGAAGCAGTTCAGAACTGTGAGAAGCTGGCATATGAATACGGAAACCAGCAGATTGATGAGCAGCACCTTCTGTACAGCCTGCTGACCCTGGAGGACAGCCTGATTCTTAAGCTGATTACCAAGATGGGAATACAGGGAGATATGTTTTCCAATGAGGCAAAGCAGGCAGTGGAGCGTCTGCCCAAGGTAAGCGGCAGCGGCCAGCTTTACATCAGCAGTGATTTGAATAAGGTGCTCATAAGCGGAGAGGACGAGGCAAAGGCCATGGGTGATGAATATGTATCCGTGGAGCACTTGTTCCTGTCTCTTTTAAAGCATCCCAATAAGGAAATCAAGGCGTTATTCAAGTTATATAATATAACCCGTGAGACATTTCTTCAGGCACTGTCCACAGTAAGGGGCAACCAGAGGGTGGTCAGCGATAATCCTGAGGCCACCTATGATACATTAGCCAAATACGGATATGACCTGGTGGAGCGGGCCAGGGACCAGAAGCTGGACCCGGTTATCGGCCGTGACAGCGAGATTCGTAATGTTATCCGTATCCTCTCCCGTAAGACGAAGAACAACCCGGTGCTTATCGGTGAGCCCGGCGTGGGCAAGACAGCCGTGGTGGAAGGTCTGGCCCAGAGAATCGTGCGGGGGGATGTCCCGGACGGACTGAAGGATAAGAAGCTCTTTGCCCTGGACATGGGAGCCCTGGTGGCGGGAGCCAAGTACAGGGGTGAATTTGAGGAACGGCTGAAGGCTGTGCTGGAAGAGGTAAAAAAGAGCGACGGGCAGATTATTTTGTTTATTGATGAGCTGCATACCATTGTGGGGGCAGGTAAGACAGAGGGGTCAATGGACGCGGGCAATATGCTAAAGCCCATGCTGGCCAGGGGAGAGCTTCACTGTATCGGCGCCACCACACTCAATGAGTACCGCCAGTATATAGAGAAGGACGCTGCGCTGGAACGGAGATTCCAGCCGGTGATGGTGGATGAACCCACGGTGGAGGATACTATCTCCATACTGAGGGGACTTAAGGAGCGCTATGAAGTATTCCATGGAGTGAAGATAACAGACTCTGCTCTGGTGAGTGCAGCCACCCTGTCCGACCGGTATATTACCGACCGTTTCCTGCCTGATAAGGCCATTGACCTGGTGGATGAAGCCTGCGCCATGATTAAGACTGAGATGGATACCATGCCTGCGGAGCTGGATGAGATGTCCAGGAAAATCATGCAGATGGAGATAGAGGAAGCAGCCCTTAAGAAGGAAACAGACCGTCTGAGCCAGGACCGCCTGGCGGATCTCCAGAAAGAGCTGGCTGAGCTTCCCGATGAGTTCGCGTCAAAAAAAGCCCAGTGGGAGAATGAAAAGGCCAGTGTGGACCGTCTTTCGTCCCTCAGGGAAGAGATAGAGAGTGTAAACAGGGAGATTCAGGACGCACAGCAGAAGTATGACCTGAATAAAGCGGCGGAGCTGCAGTATGGCAGACTGCCGGAGCTTCAGAAGGAGCTGCAGGCGGAAGAGGAACGCATCCGCAATGAGGACTTAAGCCTTGTGAGGGAGAGCGTTTCAGAGGATGAGATTGCAAGAATCGTATCCAAATGGACCGGAATTCCGGTTGCCAAGCTGACAGAGAGCGAGAGAAGCAAGACCCTGCATCTGGATGAGGTTCTTCACAAACGTGTGGTGGGCCAGGATGAAGGCGTGCAGCTGGTAACCCAGTCCATCATCCGTTCCAAGGCAGGCATCAAGGACCCCACCAAGCCAATTGGATCCTTCCTGTTCCTGGGGCCTACCGGTGTAGGTAAGACGGAGCTGGCCAAAGCCCTTGCCGAGGCGTTGTTTGACGACGAGTCCAACATAATTCGGATTGATATGAGCGAGTACATGGAGAAGCATTCCGTGTCGCGTCTTATCGGAGCGCCTCCAGGATACGTTGGATACGACGAGGGAGGACAGCTGACAGAGGCCGTGCGCCGCAAACCATACAGCGTGGTGCTGTTTGACGAAGTGGAGAAGGCCCATCCGGACGTGTTTAACGTACTTTTGCAGGTCCTGGATGATGGACGTATCACGGATTCCCAGGGCAGGACCGTGGATTTTAAGAATACCATCATTATCCTCACCTCCAACATCGGTTCCCAGTATCTGCTGGAAGGAATTGATGAGAACGGAAACATCAGGCCCCAGGTGGAAAATATGGTTATAGATGAGCTTCGCGCCCATTTCAGACCGGAGTTCTTAAACCGTCTGGATGAAACCATACTCTTTAAGCCCTTAACCAGAATGGATATTGCAAGAATTGTGGATCTCTGTGTGGCAGACCTGAATAAACGTCTGGCCGACAGGGAACTGACCATAGAGCTGACAATGGGAGCCAAGGAATTCGTAACGGATAAGGGATATGATCCGGCCTATGGTGCCCGTCCCCTGAAACGTTATCTCCAGAAGAATGTGGAGACCCTGGCAGCGAGAATTATACTGGGTGACGGAGTCAGGGAAGGAAGCACCATTGTCATAGATGTGGACGAGGACAAAACACGGCTGATTGCATATGTGGAATGATGTTAGATAAATATATATGAAGATACAGGTGAGGGAGCGAATCTGCGCAAACAGGTTCTCTCCCTTGCTTTTTTCCATAAATTAGGAGGTATTTTTCAGAAAATTTCTAATGAAGAAATATAATTACATCAACTTCTGGGGATGACGAAAAAAGTAGGGAAAATACCCTAATTTCATGTTGAAAACGTTACTTGCAGGTGATATAATCGTTTCTGCTGAAAGCCGGTGTACCTATAGCCGGAATAGAACTAGATATAGGGTATTTGATGTGGATTTAATCAATATGAGGTAATAGAAAGCAGGTAAAAATTGTGAGTACCATTCCGAAAGACCCAGTTATTTTGCTGAGTTATGTAAACACGCAGCTCCGTGACAATTATAGTTCTTTGGACGAGATGTGCCAGGCATTGGATGCGGATAAGTCCAGAATTATATCTGTACTGTCTGGTATTGGCTACCAATATGAGCCGACTCAGAATAGTTTCCGTTAATAAAATCATATATAAGTGTTTTGCGGCCGGCTTTGTCTGACTTATATCAGATAAAGCCGGTTTTGTACATATGAATGCCATATGGAAAGGGGGAGGGGAACCATGCCGCGTTACAGATACAGGGCGAAAAGTGAAGATGGAAGAGTTCACTGTGGAACCGAGAAGGCAGACAGCGGCCGGGCTCTTTTCGTCATACTTAAATCCAGGGGACTCTATTGTTATGAATACAGCTCGCTGGAGCGGACACCCTCAGCGCGTCCGGCAAAGCTGAATCAGAGACAGCTTCCTCTGCTGTGCAGGCAGTTAGCAGCCATGCTGACAGCCGGAGTGCCTCTGTCCAGGGCTCTGGAGGTGAGCGCGGGGTCTGCCAGGGATAAGACCCTTAAGGTGACGCTTGCCGGACTCAGGGAGAGCATACACAAGGGACGTACCTTGTCAGAAGCCATGGAGGAGATGAAGGGAGTATTTCCTAATCTGCTGGTTTATATGACGCGCACGGGCGAGTCCAGCGGAAGGCTGGATGAACTGCTCCATAAGATGGCGGGGTACTACGGCCGGGAGGAAGAATTAAATGGCAAGGTGCGGGCGGCCATGACGTATCCGGTCATATTGTTTTCTATTACCGTGTTAGCCGCCGTATTTATGCTGACCACGGTTCTTCCGCAGTTTGCCTCCATGCTGCAGGAGCAGGAGCTGCCCTGGATTACCCGGATGATGATGAGGCTCAGTTTCAGCCTCCGCAGCCGCGGGGTTCTCTACATTATGCTTATTCTGGTATTGATGGCCCTGTTCAAGGGGATTCTAACATGTCCTTTTGTCCGGCTGCAGGCAGACCGGGCTGTGCTGTATACTCCAATAATAGGAAAACTTTTAAGCACCGTATATACATCCCGCTTTGCATCTGCCTTTGCCGTGCTTTACGGAAGCGGAATTGGAATTCTGGATGCCATGCACACCGTAGGGCGGGTCATGGGAAACTCATATGTGGAGAAGGGACTGGTCCAGGTTGCGGAGAGCTTAAAAGGAGGCGTGATGCTGTCCCAGGCACTGGAGGAGCTGAATCTGTTCCAGCCTGTGCTCATTTCCATGGTGGCAGCAGGAGAGGAATCAGGCGCATTGGATATGGTGCTGGAGGATGCGGGAAGTTTTTATGAAAAGGAGGCAGCCAGGGCAGTCAACCAGATGATTGCCCTTCTGGAGCCAGCCATGATTCTCATACTTGCCCTGGTGGTAGGCAGTGTGGTCATGGCCATCATGATGCCTGTATTTAACATGTACTCGTCAATGCTGTAAGAGGTAGAAAATGGAATATTACATATGTTTGGAAGAGGACAGGATATGTTATGTCCGCGGCAGGTTTAAACGGTGTGCGGGTTCCGGGCTTCGCCGCTGCCTGGAAATAGTGGAGTGGGAATTCGTGGAGCCGGTGCCTGATGTGGCATCGGCCCTGACGCGTCTTGCTGAAAAATACGGCATGGAGGGGAAACGTGTCAATCTGATAGCTGGACGGGATGTCAGGATGATGAGCTTTGCCATTCCAAAGGCAGGAAAGAACGCCATGAAAAGAATGGCAGTCAATGAGATGTCCCTGCTGGACCCGGATTTTGGAAACCATGCAGCAGCCCTGGATCTGAGGGCGAAAACCGGCAGGACAATGGCGGATGTTACTGCCTACTATATGGAACAGCGCAGTCTGGATGCGTATAAGAAGGCCGTGGAGGACGGGAAGATGATATGCGGCCGTGTCCTGGTCCTGCCTGACTGTATGGCCATTATGGCCAGGGAGCTATGGAGGGAAGAGCGGGTTCTTCTGCTGGATGTGAACCAGGCCAGCATGGGCTTTTATGTGTTGTCAGGCGGACATTGTCTGGCATGCCGTATGACAGGCCTGAAGGCCGGCTGTTTTCTGCGGGAGGGAGCAGTGGACATGCTCTGTGAAGAGATGGCGGAGCAGGTGGAGGACCTGATACAGGACTGTACTGCGGCGTCAGATGTTCCTGTCCCGGATTGTATGGTACTCATGACATCCTGTATTCCTGACGCACAGGCAGCGGCTGAATATATGTCCGGACGGTTTAAGATACCTTGCAGTGTCAGAATGCCGGAACCAGTGGACGCCGTATGTCTGGCAGTTTGTGTGGCTGGTTCCCTGGAGGGAAAGAGAAAGGCTCTGGAACTGGAGGAACGGAGCTATGAGGATGGAAAGAACTCTATTCTGGGCCGCGGGCCGTTTATGACCAGAGGCTGGGCTTTATTCCTGCTTGCCAACGGATTGGCGGCGGCGGGACTGTCCTTTCACGCGGCCTATATGGACCATGCGGCAGGGAAAGCCCTGGCCAGGACAGAGTATGCGATGGAAGGAGCGGAGTATAAGACCCGTGTCCGTAAATCCATGGAGATGGAAGAAAGAATAGGTGAAATGTCGGTTGACAGGGAGAAAACACGGACAGAGAAGGCGCTGTTGGCCGGAAAGAATCTGCTGGGCATGAATGAATTCAGGGCATTTACAGAGGCCATGAATCCGGAGATGAGAATTGAATCCATTTCCTTTGACGGCGAGGGGCCTTACCTTCAGATGGTGGTGTCCATGGATCGTTCTGAGGATGTACCGGCCTACGTGGAGAGGGTGGAACATTCCGGGATTTTCAGGCAGGTAGGACACAGCCTGTGGGAAAAGAGCGCAGAGGACAGGGAGACAGAGCGGATATACGCAACTGTTTACGGAACTCTGGGAATGGGAGGACAGGATGAAGCTCAGTAGCAGGGAGCGGTTTCTCATAGGTGTATTGTTCACCATCATTATCTGGGCTGTGGCGCTGGAAGTATTTATCTGGCCGGGACGCGCCGAATACCGGAAGTCTGTGGAGCTGATGGAAAGCGGGAATCAGGAAAGGGAGGAAATGGAATTTTACCTGAGCCATTATGAGGAACTGGAACAGAAGTTAAAGGAATGGGAGCGTTTAAGGAATACAGAGGATTTCTTCTACCGGGATATTGATGATATTTTTATGGACAGGAGCCTGCAGGACATGGCAGCCAGGGCAGGGGTAAGCATACGCCGCATGAGTATAGGCGGAGCTGCTGCGGCAGAAATTTCCTATGACACGCAAACCTATGACGCGCAAAGCGATGACCCGGAGGAAAGCGGGAAGCCGGCCGTGGAAAGCGGGCCAGCCGGCAGGATGGTAAAGGAATCAGTCATTACCATGGAAATAGAATGTCCGGACCCAAAGGGTGTGATGACGTTTGCAGATGAAATATACAGGGAACAGAAAAGTGTTTTGGTAAGCTTTATGGATGTGGAAGCTGTGTATGAGAGCGGAGAGGATGGACAGGAAACGTATCAGGGAATGAAGGGAATCGTGGAGGTCAGGTATTATTATGAAGAAATCGGTTAACAGGTCATCCAGAGGAGGGTTTACTCTGATTGAGATTGTGGTATCAACTGCCCTCCTGGCAGTTGTCTGTACAGGGTTTCTGATGATGACGGCTGCCAATGCAGGCCAGCTGTCCGGGGAGCAGAGATTGGAACAGTCTAATTATAACCTCAGCGCCTTGGCCGGCGAAGGGGAGGGAGAGCCTACGGGAGAAACCATTGCAGTGGAGTTTGGCCTGGAAGAAGAGAACGGAGTCCGGGAAATATTTGAACAGTATGAAATCACTGAATCGGAGGAGGATACAGGCAACCATATGACATTTTACAGGCACAGATAAAGGCGGGGAATATGGCGAAAGGAAGCAGGACAGGGAAGAACAACGGAGGATTTACATTGATTGAGACAGTGGCTGCGCTGGCCATTGCCGCGGTCCTGGCTGTATTTATTTCCGGTTTTATCCATCCGCAGATGAAGCTGTATTATGAGCTGGACCGGCTTTCCCAGGCAAAGGCCATGTGCAGCGAGGCGTATCGCGGTCTGGAGGAAAAGCTGAGGTACGGCTATGTATTTTTCTGCGATTACCAAGATACAGGTGTGATATCGTACTATGTAAGGGACAGAGAGAAGATTCCGGATATTAAGGAGGGCAGGTCATATTATGAAGAACTGCCGCCGGTGGAGGACTGGCCGAGTATCTCCGCCGAGGAATTAGAAGTGGCGGAACTGGGCGGTATGGAATTAGAGCTGGATTTTAGCGGAACAAAGAATACGCGGGCCAACGTGAGCATAAAGGTGAAGAAGGACGGGGATGTTATATATGAGCAGAAGACGGCCATCGGTTCCATGTATGGTTATACCATGGATTGGGAAGGCGGGACATGATGGGCAGGAGAAGAACAGTAAGAAAAAATAATGGGCATACCCGTGGAAGCAGCCTGATGTATGTGGTACTGCTCATGACGCTTTTAGCTGTGCTGTCCAGCGGATATATGGCTATTTCCCGGTACAATATGAAAGCTGCCCTGAAAAACAGGCGCTATATGGAGGCCCAGCTCTCCGCCAAGACCATTCACCGCTCCTTCTGCGAGGCAGTAAGCAGTGGG
>OGFR01001352.1_pt1 | contig 11150 bp, 10 predicted proteins | sample 1571001 | NCBI WGS metagenome assembly OGFR01 (sample SAMEA2582064, study PRJEB24529) | metagenome | biome: Human gut stool | place: China | collected 2011 | reverse complement strand
TATGGAAGAAAAGAATCAGAACAGGAATCAAAACCCGGAACAGCAGCAGACACCGCACAAACGCCGCGTCCGCTACAAAGGAACTCATCCGAGAAGATTCGAAGAAAAATACAAAGAGCTGAACCCGGAAAAATATGCAGATACCATTGAGCATGTCATTCAGAAGGGCGGAACACCGGCCGGGATGCATATCTCGATCATGGTAAAGGAAATTCTGGATTTTTTACAGATTCGGCCGGGACAAAAAGGCCTGGATGCAACTCTGGGCTATGGCGGCCATACGCGTGCAATGTTAGAACAGCTGCAGGGCGAGGGCCATATCTATGGCCTGGATGTTGATCCGATCGAGTCCATAAAGACAAAGAAACGACTGGAAGATCTGGGATTTGGCGAGGACATTATGACTGTGCGCCAGATGAATTTTGCAGATATCGACCAGATCGCGGCGGAGGCTGGTCCGTTCGATTTTATTCTGGCGGACCTTGGTGTATCCTCTATGCAGATCGATAATCCGGAACGCGGATTTTCCTATAAATTTGACGGCCCGCTGGATCTGCGTTTAAATCCGCAGGCCGGCATTTCTGCCGCAGAACGGTTAAAAGAAGTAGACCGGGAAGAACTGGCCGGGATGCTGGTGGAAAACTCCGATGAGCCATATGCGGAGGAGATTGCCCGCTGCATCACCGGTGCAATCCGCCGTGGTGAGAAGGTGGACACTACCACGAAAGTGCGGGAACTCATTGAAGAAGCTCTCAGCTTTATCCCGGAAAAAGAGCGCAAGGAAGCAGTAAAGAAAGCCTGCGCAAGAACCTTTCAGGCGCTGCGCATTGACGTAAACAGTGAGTTTGAGGTGTTGTATGCCTTCCTCGACAAGCTTCCGCATGTTCTGGCGCCGGGCGGCCGGGTGGCTGTTCTGACTTTTCATTCCGGCGAAGACCGCATGGTAAAAAAATCCTTTAAACAGTACCGGAAAGCCGGACTTTACTCTGAGATTTCAGACGATGTCATCCGCCCGTCTGCAGAAGAATGTGTCCGCAACAGCCGCGCAAGATCTACAAAGCTGCGCTGGGCTGTGCGGGCAGAATAAGAAATAGCAGAATTACATCCGGATCAGTTCATAGTCACGGCTGCCGAGTCCGATCTTCTCAGCATGCTCCAGGCAGGAACGCCATTCTGATTCCGGGGTAGAGTTTGTGAAATGGTCATGGTGATCATGAAAGTCAGGATCTGCCAGATGCTTTGCCAGCTGGCTTCCCGGCATTGGCTGTGCAGCCATGCAGGCATCTACGCAGGCCTGGTCAAGGGCAAGCGGGTCGAAGGACGCGAACATGCCGATATTTGGCAGGATCGGGACATCGTTTTCACCATGGCAGTCACAGTTTGGAGAAACATCCACGATCAGGGAAATATGGAAGTTCGGTCTGCCATCTACGACAGCTTTGGCATATTCTGCCATGCGGCAGTTTAACAGTTCGTTTGCGTTATTATTATCGAAACGGATGGCATCAAAGTTGCAGGCTCCAAGGCAGCGTCCGCAGCCGACGCAGTTCTCCTGGTTTACGTGCATTTTTCCGGCTGCTTCGTCGAAAATCAGACCGCCGTTGGCACATTCCTTCTGGCAGCGTCTGCAGCCGCGGCACTTACGTTCCTTGATATGTGGTTTTCCGCTGCAATGCTGCTCGGTTTTTCCGGCACGGGAACCGCAGCCCATGCCAATGTTTTTGATGGTGCCGCCGAAGCCGGTCATCTCATGGCCCTTGAAATGGGTCAGGCTGATGAAGATATCTGCATCCATGACAGCACGTCCGATCTTGGCTGCTTTTACATATTCACCGCCTTTTACCGGAACTTCGATATCATCGGTGCCCTTTAATCCATCACCGATAATGACAGGGCAGCCAACAGAAAGCGGAGTAAATCCGTTCTCCCAGGCACATTCCAGGTGCTCCAGCGCGTTTTTCCGGCTGCCCGGATACATGGTGTTGCAGTCTGTGAGGAATGGCTTGCCGCCAAATTCTTTTACCACATCTGCAACGGCCTTGGCATAGTTCGGCCGGAGATAGCTGATATTTCCAAGTTCACCAAAATGCATTTTGATCGCTACAAATTTGCCGTCCATATCCAGCTCGGATATGCCGGCTTTTTTAATGAGTTTTTTCAGCTTTGTGGGAAGACCGTCACCAAATGCAATCGTGTGAAAGTCGGTAAAGTATACTTTTGATCGTTCCATGTCAGATAAATTCCTCCTGTCAGTTCTGTTATGTAAATCCTAAAATATATTTTATTATAATCGAAAAAATTTTTCAACAATCCCCTAGGATCGCTTGATAATTATTTTACATTTGCATTGCTTTTTCCTTTTAGAACGTGTACTATTATAAAGACAATTTGTGTAAATGATGATACTGAACAAAGTATAAGAGAAAAGGACAGGTGACTTGCGTGGAAAGACAGAATGAAATAGAGTCAGATAAAATTTATGTTCAGATGTTCGGAAGCTTTCGTATGACATATCAGGGACAGCAGATCCAGCTGGGAAAATGGCTGAGTGCCAAGATGATCCATCTGCTGCTGTTGCTGATCTGCAGGAGAGGAGAGGGGGTTACCAGAAGTGAACTGATCTGGCGTCTGTACGGAGCAGACGAAAATGATAGTCAGTCCAGCAATTCCCTGCGCGCCATGATCTTCCGGCTGCGCCGAAGCATCCAGGAATCCGGGCTTCCGGAAGGAGAATACATTTCTACCAAGGGCGGACGTTATACATGGAATAACCAGCCACTGGAGACAGAGCTGGATGTGGAGACATTTCAAAAACTGGTCAAGGCTGGTTTTGAAGAAATTGATCCGGTGCACAGAGTGGAGCTTCTGACGGCTGCCTGCAAAACCTGCAGTGGAGATTTTATGCCGGATATGGTTTCGGATGAGTGGGTCGGAAAAACCAGCTGGCGTTTCCGGGAATTATACATGAGGGCACTGAGGGAACTGACGAGTCAGTTAAAAAGCCAGAAACGTTATGCTGAGCTGTTAGAGGACTGCGAACTGGTATTAAAACGCTATCCGTCTGAAGAATGGCAGTGTATGAAGCTGGAGTCACTCAATGATATGAAACGTTACCGGGAAGCCGTGGAGTATTATGAAGCTCTGGAGACGGAGGCGCGGCAGACTTGCACTCCGTTTCTGTCACAGGACTTAAAGGAGCAGTATCTGAAGGCAAAAAATATGATGCAGTATGAAGTGGTGGAAATGGAGCAGATCCAGAAAGAACTGATGCCGGTGCTGCTTAAGCCGGGAGCAACTTCATGCGAGTATCTGGAATTTGTTGACATTTACCAGTTTATGATGCGGGTTTTTGCCCGGGAGGGAATTTCGTCCCAGCTGCTTTTACTGACTCTGGTCGGCCCGCAGGGAGCGGAGCTGGAATCTTCAGGGATGCTGGAAGGTGCCCGTTCCAGCCTGGAAAGTGCGATCCAGAAAACAATCCGCTGCTCTGATCTGTACACACGCTATGGCAGCAACCAGTTTTTGGTACTCCTGGCAAGCACCGGGCAGCAGGGCGGTGAAGAAGCCAGGGAGCGTATTCTGGAATGCTATCGTGCGATCAGCCGGAATCCGCAGATCACATTGCGCTGTGAACTGCGCGATATCTGTTCGGATGAGCTGTAATGTGGCTCATGGATATTGTCATGCGGTAATAAATCCTTAAGAGAAACGTTCATAATAATCAATGGTAATTAAGAGATCTCTCTGTTATACTGTGGGTGTGTTAAGGAAACAGCTGAAAACTGTAACCAATACGATACGGAGGCAGGAAAAAGGTACCCCGGGGTATCTTCCGGCACCGAACCATGATTACGGATAAGGAGATAGAAATTATGAGCAGAAAAACAAATAAGACCATTACCGCTGTCGGCATGGCAGCACTGATGACAGCAGCCGGTGTCCTCACCGCCATGGCAGCACAGTCCCCGACCATTATAGCAGGAAACGGCATGAGCCAGATTGAGACAGCCGGACCGGGTGTACAGAGTCCTGACGCAGAACAGGAGCAGGCACCGATCTGGGGAAGCATCATCAGCGCAGATAACGGCAGCATTGACATGGATTGTCCGTCCGGCAATATCTATGAGGGCGAGGTGATCGTGAATATTTCCGGTGATACGCTGATTCTGGACGGCGAGAACGGCTATCCGCTGGAGGCAGAGGAGCTTCAGGCAGGCGAGACAGTATATGCCTACATTGGACCGGCCATGACCATGAGCCTGCCGCCGCAGACAACCGGCGAGGTTATCATTGGTAAGATCCCGGCAGACCAAAAGGCACCGGAGTATATCACCGCAGTGTCTATGACAGCCAACGCAGACGGAAGCTGGACTCTCATGTCTGCGGCGGGTAAGGAGTATGCAGTTTCCGCAGACTGCCGCATCATGCCGTATCTGACCAGACAGATCGTTTCTCTGGAGGATGTGGAGCAGGGCAGCAATCTGCTGGTATGGAGTGATGACCAGAACCATGCGCAGAAGCTGGTATTGTTTGCAAAATAAAAATTCAGCAGCACAGTCTGGCTGACAAAATAAGCAGGGAATGTCCTGTCCGCATGAAAGAGATTGCGGCAGGGCATTTTTCTGCATCACTGCGATGAAAATGATATGGGAGGGATGGATGATGGACGCAGCTGCCGTATTCCGGTTGTCAAGGATGCGGATGCATGGGAGTGGAAGATCAACGGTGTCAGCGAGTATGAATGTTTTGGAATGCTGCCTTATGCAGGATAAAAAAGGGGATTAAGAAAATGAGAAAACTTTGTGCGGATTTTCACACACACACAACCTATTGTGACGGCAAAAGCACGCCACGCCAGATGGTGGAGGCGGCATACAGCATGGGCCTGACAGATTTCGGTATTTCCGGCCATGCGGATTATTCCATGTGGGAGCCGGGATTTGGCATGTCGGATGCGATCTTGTCAGCCTACAAGCAGGAACTGGAGATACTCAGGGAAGAGTATGCCGGGAAGATAAATATTTACATCGGAATTGAACTGGATACGCTGGGGCCGGTGCAACAGGCAGAGTATGCCATCGGCTCTACCCACAGCATATTAAAAGACGGGCATCTGGTTACGGTGGATGACACGGAGGAAAAGCTGGTGCAGGCTGTGGAAACACTCTGGAATGGCGACTGGTATGCCATGGCACGGGATTATTTCGAACTGGAGGCCACGGTCTATGATAAGCTTCACTGCGACTGGGTGGGACATTTTGACCTGCTCACCAAGTTCAATGAAGCCTATCGATATTTTGATGAGACAAACGATCGATATCTGGAACCTGCACTGAATGCCATGAAGAAGCTGCACAGCCAGGGACTTCCGTTTGAGATCAATACCGGCGCCATGTCCCGCGGCTACCGTACTGCGCCATATCCGAATCCGATTCTCTTAAGAGAACTCCATGCCATGGGCGGTCGCATCATGATCAATTCCGACAGTCACAGCGCAGGCACGATTGCCTACGCTTTCGATCAGGCAGAAAAAATTGCGTATGAGTGCGGCTTTCGGAATGTAACGGTATGGAGCAAAGACGGTTTCCGTGAAATTCCGTTAGGATAAAAACGGGTCCTTTCCTTCCGTTTCAAAATATTCCCTGGTCAGCTTAAATACCGTTTTGGACAGCAAAAATACACCGATCAGGTTGGGGATGGCCATGAGGCCGTTGAAGGTATCTGCAATGCTCCATAGCAGGCCCAGATCTACCGTAGCACCCAGGATGGCTACCAGAGAGTAGGCAACCATGAAGGGCTTGATGATCTTTTCATCGAAGATAAATTCAATACAGCGTGCGCCGTACAGTCCCCATCCGATGATGGTGGAGAAGGCGAAGCAGCACATGGATATGGCGGTGAAGATGGATACCCAGCTTCCGTAGGTGGAGGTGAAGCCGGAGATGGTCAGCTCGGCGCCGGCTGCCTGTCCATAGTTGACAGTAACACCGCTGCACAGGATAACCAGCGCGGTTAATGTGCAGATGACAATCGTATCGGTAAATACCTCAAAGATACCGAAGAATCCCTGCTTCACCGGCTTTTTGGTATCGGCACATGCATGGGCAATGGAACCGGTACCAAGACCAGCTTCATTGGAGAAGATGCCGCGGGATACGCCGCGCTTCATGCTGGTAAAGAAGCTTCCGATCACACCGCCGGTCACGGCCTGCGGATGGAAGGCACCCTCAAAGATCATGGAAAATACCAGCGGAATGCGGTTTGCGTGAAGCAGGATTACGCCAAGGGCCAGCAGGATGTAAAACAGTGCCATGAAGGGAACCAGTTTTTCTGCTACATTTCCGATTCTCTTTACGCCGCCCAAGAGCACCAGGGCTACCAGAGCAGCCAGCACAATGCCGGTTATGAGGCAGACAACAGGTTTTGACTGGTCTGAGATCAGGCTGTAGTTTTCCAGTGCAGAGTTGATCGCGGTGGTGATGGTGTTGACCTGAGTCGCATTTCCGGTTCCAAATACGGTCAGCACGCCGAATGTGGAGAACAGGACTGCCAGCCAGTGCCATTTCGGGCCAAGACCGTTTTTGATATAGTACATAGGACCACCTACCAGGTCACCGTTTTTATTGGTCTCTCGGAAATGGACGGCCAGGGTTACTTCAGAGAATTTGGTGCACATGCCCAGGGCTGCGGAAACCCACATCCAGAATACAGCGCCCGGTCCGCCGATGGCAATAGCGCCTGCTACACCGGCAATATTTCCGGTGCCTACGGTCGCTGCCAGAGCCGTGCAGACCGCCTGGAACGGTGTCATGGCACCGTCTGAGGCATTGCGCTTACGGAAGATGCGTCCGATGGTCACGCGGATTGCGTAAGGGAATTTGCAGATCTGCAAAAAGTGCAGGCCAAAGCTTAAATAAAGGCCGACACCGATGATGCAGATCATAGCAGGAACTCCCCAGATGAAATTGTTGATCACGTTGTTGATGGATTCGATGGTGTTTAACATAGGGATACCTTTCTTTTATAGTAAAAATACCAGAAGATGATATCATAATCGGGAAAAAATGTATAGCAAAATGTGGCGCGGTAAGGCAAAAAAACGTTGCCGGGCACATATGTGTGAGCAGTAACAGTAAAACGAAAAAAATAAAGATCCGGTTCTTTAAAAGAACAGATGCCCGATCAGAATTTTGAGACCGATCAGAATCAGGATGATGCCGCCGGTCTGTTCTGCTTTGGACTTGTAGAGGACTCCGAATACAGTGCCGACTTTAACGCCGATCACGGAAAGTATGAACGTGGTGCAGCCGATAAAGCTGACTGCCTGCAGAATCCGGACATCCAGAAATGCGAAAGTGACGCCGACGGCCAGTGCGTCAATGCTGGTGGCTATGGCCAGAAGCAGCATGGTTTTGACATCGATGGAGGCATCACAGGACTCAGTCTCATGGTCCATGGATTCCTTCACCATGTTAAAACCAATGATGCCAAGCAGGATAAACGCAATCCAATGATCGTACGCTTTGATGGCACCCTGGAAACGGATACCCAGCATATAGCCGATCCAGGGCATGAGAGCCTGGAAGCCGCCAAAATACAGGCCGATGACGAGCGCATGCTTTACGCGCATCTTCTGCATGGAAAGGCCCTTACAGACGGCAACGGCAAAGGCGTCCATGGAAAGCCCTGCTGCCAGAAGAAATAATTCGATCAGCGACATAGGAAAATCCTCCTGTTTCTTTCATACATTTTATGTGGAATGCCGCATGATAAAGCGCAATTTCCGGATGATATAAAAAGAGACCTGTCTGCAGAAAAAATCCTGCAGACAAGTCTCATCATTTGCCATATCTTTATGCATTAAGCAGAACCAGATGCGTATGCACCAGTGTGTTGACTCTGCTCCAGGCTGGCGCCTGGCGACTACTCCCTTATCTTCTGCTTATTCTACTCAATAGAGCGGGAGTTGGTCAATGCTAACAATCTTGAAAAAATGCACGCCGCATTCTCGTTACTTTAGTGATGAGTTAGGCGTGCAAAAAATATAAATAAGAATCGAACATACATTTGTATCTTGGCAATACATATGGTATACTATAAATATGGATAATAATATATTTAATATTAAGGAAAATAGTCTTTCGTATGGTAGAGGTTATGTTTATTCTTTACAGTATCATTTGGTATGGTGTACAAAATACCGTAAAAAAGTTTTAGCAAATGGAATCGATGTGGAATGCAAAGAAATGTTACAAGGATTGGCGGAAGAGTATCACTTTCAGATTTTGGCTATGGAGGTAATGCCGGATCACATTCATCTGCTTGTGGATTGTCGCCCACAGTTCTTTATTTCTGACATGATTAAAATCATGAAAGGAAATATTGCCAGACAGTTATTTCTTTCACATCCGGAATTAAAACAGCAGTTGTGGGGTGGGCACCTTTGGAATCCTTCCTATTGTGTAGTGACAGTGAGTGAGCGCAGTAAAGAACAGGTTTTGTCGTACATTGAAGGGCAGAAGGAGAAAGAAAAGCGAAAGTAGGAAAATCTCATGAAGACGGTATCCAGTTATGGTGTAGAAATTAAAAAACAGAATATTCCCCTTCACCAAACACTGAGGATTTATCGTCAGGCAGTTTCTTATCTGACCAAAGTGTATCATGAAGTATGGGAAGGACTTTCGGAAATTGAGAACACCCAAAAGCGGTTTAATGAAGCGGAACATCTTGTACATAATACAAAGAAAAATGTGGCCAGATTTGATTTCGACCAGCGTTTTGTTAAAATGCCATCTTACTTGAGACGTGCAGCAATTCAGCATGCACTTGGAAGTGTATCTTCTTACAAAACACGAATGAAATTATGGGAAAACGGCGATTTATCAGGGAAGCCGAAACTCGTATATGAAAATCACGCGATGCCGGTATTTTACAGAGATGTCATGTACAAACCGAGCGAGTCAGGGGAAGATATTGCATATCTGAAATTATATGATGGTTATGACTGGAAATGGTTTCGCGTTTCTCTGCTGCATACAGATATGGAATATCTGAGAAAACATTGGTCAGGAGTTTGCGCTATGGCCCCAGTTCTGGAGAAGAAGCATCAAAAATATTTTCTGAGATTTTCTTATACGGAGGATGTGATATTGACGAAGCATGCTGTAAATGAGCAAATCATTTGTAGCATAGATCTGGGAATCAATACGGATGCGGTTTGCACAATCATGCGTTCAGACGGAACTATTCTGGGACGAAAATTTATAGATTTCCCCAGTGACAAAGACCGGCTGTACCATGTTTTGGGCAGAATTCGCAGATTTCAAAGAGAACATGGTTCCGGGCAGATAAAGAGAAGATGGACCTATGCTAAAAGACTGAACATGGAATTATCCAGGAAAATCGCAAATGCAATCGTAACATATGCGGGGAAATATCAGGCAGATGTACTGGTCTTTGAGTACTTAGAGATAAAAGGGGTTATTTCCGGAAAGAAACGTCAGCAGCTTCATATGTGGAGAAAACGGGATATTCAGAATATATGCGAGCATCAGGCTCATAGACATGGAATGAGACTGGCGAGGGTCTGTGCCTACAATACCAGTAGGCTTGCTTATGATGGAAGTGGTATGGTAGAGCGAAGCAAAAAGAATCACAGCTTGTGTGTATTCAAAAATGGGAAAACATACAACTGTGATTTATCTGCATCCTATAATATTGGAGCAAGATATTTTATCAGAGAATTATTAAAACCCTTCCCGGAAACGGAAAGGTCTTTACTGGAGGCAAAAGTTCCTTCAATAAAGCGTAGAACCTCATGTGTTTATGCAGATTTGAGAGTGCTGCACGATGTGTTGGCAGACTCTAAATCTGCATGAATGCAGGCAGATATTCAGTGGACTACCTGTAATGTGGAAACCTGCCGTATCCGGCATGGACATTGCGCATAGCTGCGCTGTTCTAAGTTACAGGCGTATCCGCCGATATTTAGTCTTGTCGCTTAAAGCGGCTGAGAAGCACGTGACTTTAGTCATGTGAGGTTCACTAAGAGAGAGCTTCCAAAACAGATGGAATATCTGGGTAAGGTATTTCCTATGGCAATTATGGCTACTCTTGTGGTATACTGCCTAAAGAGTATTCCGGAGTCCGCGCTTCAGGACAATCTGATTCTGCTTGCAGGTGTTGCGGTGACAGCAATGGTTCATCTCTGGAAGAAGAGTTCCATTTTGAGCATCACCGTGGGAACGGTGGTGTACATGGCGTTGGTACATATGATTTAGAGAAAGGGAAATACGATGTTAAATCAGTTTTCAAGAACAGAATTATTATTTGGGAAAGAAGCCATGGAGCGTCTGGCACAGTCCAGAGTCGCCGTGTTTGGTGTCGGTGGAGTAGGCGGTTATGCTGTGGAGGCGCTGGTGCGCAGTGGTGTGGGAGCCATAGATATCATCGATGATGATAAGGTGTGCCTGACCAACTTAAACCGTCAGATCATAGCCACCAGAAAAACCGTTGGAAGATATAAGGTAGACGTGATGGAAGAGCGCATCCATGATATCAACCCGGACTGCAAGGTCACCACTCACAAATGCTTTTATCTGCCGGAGACGAAAGATGATTTTGATTTTTCCAAGTATTCCTATGTGATTGATGCAGTGGATACGGTAACGGCAAAGCTTCAGCTTGTCATGGAAGCACAGGAGAAACAGGTGCCGGTCATCAGCAGCATGGGAGCCGGAAATAAATTGAATCCGGCTATGTTCGAAGTGGCGGATATCTATAAAACTTCCGTCTGTCCGCTGGCAAAGGTCATGCGTCGGGAACTGAAAAAGCGCGGTGTCAAAAAGCTGAAGGTCGTGTACTCCAAAGAACAGCCGATCCGACCAATTGAGGACATGTCCATCAGCTGCAAAAATCACTGCATCTGTCCGCCTGGAGCCGAGCATAAATGCACCGAGCGTCGGGCTATCCCGGGTTCCACTGCATTTGTTCCGTCCGTAGTGGGGCTGATCATTGCGTCAGAAGTCATCAAAGATCTGGCAAAATAAAAATTTGAGTTACAAAGCTGAATAAAGGTCCGGAAGTGAAAGAGACTGTCTTCCTCTATTTTCACATATCGTTGTTTGCTTGCTCTCGCTAACACGCGTTCG
>OGFR01001342.1_pt1 | contig 11262 bp, 8 predicted proteins | sample 1571001 | NCBI WGS metagenome assembly OGFR01 (sample SAMEA2582064, study PRJEB24529) | metagenome | biome: Human gut stool | place: China | collected 2011 | reverse complement strand
TCAAAGAACTGGGTAAAAAATGATACGAAAGCAGGCACCATCACATGGAATCTGAATATCAACAAGGGATATGGGAATGATGCACCCCAAAATCTGGGGCGTTTCACGGTTGATGTTATTGAGTATATACCGGAAGGACTAACTCTGGACCATATTAAATTCCAGAGCATGAACTATACGCTGAAACCAGAAAAGGGAGATTACGATATAGATGGAAATAAAGTGACCATCCATCTTAACACGGTTGCTAGAAACTTTTCTGGTTACAAGATGAGCAAACATATTAACCTAAACATCATAACCAAGGTTACAGATCCATCTATAAAGAGTTTTACAAACAGCGCCCAGATGGTTATTGATGGAAATATGCTTCATAAAGTATCAGCTACGACTGGCTTTGATAAGAGCTTCCTGAAAAAAGGAATGGCATACAGCCGCGACACGGCGCCGTATGCTGAATATACAATTCTGGTCAACCAGCCAGGGGCAGATATCAGCAATGGTACCCTGACCGTAATTGATACCTTAGGAGTACCCGGGAAAATGGCATATGTTCCGGACAGTTTTAAGGTAACAAATGCAGAAAACGGGACACCTATAGAAGAAGCGAATATCAGGGTGGGAAAAGACAGTTTTGGCAATGACAGTTTTGAGATTTCCAATCTTCCGAATAAAACGCCCATTAAGATTTTTTATAAGGTAATGATTACAGGAGCTATAAATGAAACCGTTGATACGAAGAACACAGCGTCCCTGCTCTACAGCAGAGAAGGTATAATTACCGAAACCATTGAGCGCAGCGTCACTATTGTAAAAGCCGCCTTTACAGGAGGAGGAAAATTCTCTATAAAACTATACAAGGTGGATCAGAATAAACAGCCGCTGACAGGAGCTGCCTTTACGCTGAGCAAAGTATCAGAAGTGGGAAGCCCGGATTTAGAATATGTGGGAGAGTTTACCCCGGTAATTGACTCTGGGAATCCGCAGGCAGGCGCGGCAGTGCTGATAACAGAACTGGAGAAGGGGCAGCTGTATTATCTGGAGGAGACTACGGTGCCGGAAGGATATCAGAAGGCAGAAGGGGAGTATTTTATCATTCCGGATAGGGAGAATGGTATTGGGGTGCCGGATGGAGCGATAGCCATAGAAAATGCCGGAACACCTCATGTAGTAGAGAACATTAAGAATTCCGGTACATTAAAGCTGACCAAAGAGGTAAATGGCAGAGAATCAGACAGTGATTTTGAGACTGATTTCTACTTTACGGTGTATGACGGAAACCGGTACTATGATAGGGATGGCTCCTACGCCGACCTGAGGACTGTAAAACTTCACTATGATTCCAGGATTGCTGATAACAGCCTCATACTGTCGCTGCCTATTGGAGAATATGTGGTGAAAGAAGTGGCAGACGCAGAGGGGACGCCTATTAACGGTGATAATTTCTATTATAATGTACAGATAAATGGTGAGGACAGGAATGAAGCGGTCATAGCTATTGAAAAAGAACAGCAGGCGGAATGTCTGGTAAAGAATCTATATGAAGCAGATGGAAATCTCCAATTCACTGCCATGAAGACAATGGAAGGAAGGCCTTTGGAAGAAGGGGAATTTACTTTCCGTATATACGAGGGAGACACGCTGAAAGCGGAAGCTCAAAATGGACTAAACGGAGTTATCCTGTTTCCGGAGATTAACTACAAAGCCGACGATGCAGGCAGACATACCTACACAATCATGGAACAGAAGGGTACATTGACAGGTGTTGACTATGATGATACTGTTTATACTGTGACGGTAGAGGTTACGGACAATCATGACAGAACAGTGAGTGCAGAAATAGTAAATATCCAGAGGTCTGACGGCAATGAGGCAGAGGTGGTGCAGTTTAATAATGTTTACCATGAGAATCCAGAAACCACACCGGATCCGTCTCCAAATCCAAACCCATCTCCTTCTCCGGGAGGGAGTACTGGAGGAGGCGGCGGTACTTCCAATACTGGGGGTGGACGGTACCAGCCTTCTGATGGCGGACCAGGAGTTACAATCAGTATTACCCCGGAAGAGGTTCCTATGGCTCAGATTCCCAGCCAACCAGACTCTCTGATTACGATTTTGGATGACGATGTACCGCTGGCACCACTGCCAAAGACAGGTGATATGTCAGTTGATCATTATATGCTGACTGTGATATCAATGTTACTGACAGGGATTTATCTAGCGTTGACGAAAAGAAAAAAGGAATGATTATTCAGTAATATTATTTTAAGCATTATGTTAGCATCATAGAGCAGATGCTCTGATGTTTGAAAGGGCAGCCGCTTCACAAGTGAAAAATTGTGAAGCGGCTGCCTCTTTTTTTATTTTCTCTTCAAGACCAATACTGATGCGGTGCAGATAATGGGCGTCATCTGTATCCGGTGAATCTTCCCTGTAGTGGCTGCCGCAGCTTTCTTTTCTTTGCTTCCTGATATGCCTGCGGTGTTCAGGGTGTGCAGATACAGATTTCCCATACCGCCGCTGGTGGGGATGACGGCCTTTACAGACAAGGTAAGGAGCTGTACCAGTCATGGCACAGCTGACCGCTGGTCCGGTATGGTCAGCGCTTGAAATATCCTACATTGAAATGGAACTGCATGGCGTCATAAAAATCAGAATAACTGCCGGCTTTCAATGCATGGCAGATACGCTGGTGTTTTTCAACGGTAAGTTCCATGTTGCTGTGGGTAGTCTTTACTTTATAGTACCGGTCACAGGCCCAGAAAAACTCTATAATGGACTTTAACAGCCGGTTATCCACATCCTGGAACAGGATTTTATGGAAGGCGGCGTCGGTTTCGGCAAATTTCACACCGTATACGGAGGAGTGGGAACGTTTAATCTGATTAAACAGTTCCTCCATGGTAACCACCTTTTCTGACAGAAGCGCAATGCCCTTTTCTGTCATGCGGTCAAATGCATCTTTTGCGAATCCCAGTTCCAGGACGCGCCTCAGTTCCTCAATCTCCTTGTGGAGCTGGTCCTCATCACTGATACTGTATATGAGATTGCTCAGGAAAAAATCCGTATTAAATTCCTGAATCACGATACCCACGCCGGGAGTGGAGTGGACCGCCCCGGTTATCTCCAGTGATTTAATAGCTTCCCGGAGCACATTACGGCTGACTCCCAGCATCTCGCACATCTTCATCTCCGATGGAAGCTTGTCACCTGGCAACAGGTGATTTTTTTCTATGTAGCTTTTGATTTCGTCGTAAACCTGTAAATACAGACGCCGGGACTTGAGGTTTTTCATACCGGTAGATTCTGCCATGTCTGATATTCTCCCTTAATATGTAATTGTTAAAATAATAATTTATAGGACTATCATATTTCATCATGAAAGAAAAGTCAATACGATATACATATACAACAAAAATATATGGAACAAATTATATATTATACACATATATACAATCTAAACATTTTAATATATTGACATATATGTCAGATTAACGTACAATAAGGCTGTATTGATTAATAAATACAGCAACATGCCACATACTTTGTAGTACAAAGTACAAATATAAAAGAAATGGAGGTTACGTAGTATGAGAAAAAGAAGATTGGCGAGCCTGTTGTTGGCGGCATCCCTTGCAGCCAGCGCATTGGCCGGATGTGGTTCGGGAGGAAAGACGGAAACCACTGCGGCAGCGGCAGGAGGACAGACTGAAGCGGCAGGCGGGACAGCAGGGGAGACCGGGGCGGCAGGCGGGACCAGCGCGGCTGACCTTGGGACACCATTGGCGGATGTCAGGGTAAGGCAGGCCCTTGCCTATGCCATTGACATGAATGCCATTGTGGACAGTTTGTTTGAGGGTAAGGCAGAGGTGGCTAAGAGCTTTACTGCTCCCGGTGACTGGCTGAATGCCGGCATCCCGGTATATGAGTATAATCCGGAAAAGGCAAAGGAGCTGCTAAAGGAAGCTGGATGGCCTTCCGATTATACCCTGGATGTGGTTTACTATTATGATGACCAGCAGACCGTGGACCTTATGACCATCATTGGCCAGTACTGGCAGGAGGTGGGCGTGAAGGCACAGTTCAGGAAGCTGGAAGGCGATCTGGCGGCCCAGCTGTGGGTACCGCCGGCAGATATGGAGAAGGGGCCTTCAGCAGTGAAGTGGGATTTAGCCTATGCGGCAGTGGCAGCCCTTGCCGAGAGCGAGTTCTATAATCGTTTTGCATCTACCGCATCCAATAACTCTTCTGTTCCCAAACAGGAAGGGCTGGATGAGATGATTGCAGCTTCCAACGCCACCATGGATGTGGGTGAGCAGAAGGAGGCATTTTACAAAATCCAGCAGTTCGTGGCTGAGAATGAGCTGGCCATGCCTCTGTACCATCAGGTATGTTTCATCTATACCAGCGATAAACTGGATACAGCAGGCAGCGCCTTTGGCAATGACCAGTTCTCCTATGAAAAGAATATACTGGACTGGAAGATTGACAGGGATGACCACACCATGTACACCAACGGAGGACCTCAGGAATTCTTCTGGTATCCCATGGTCAATCCCGGGTATATGATTAATACTGAACTTGTTTTTGATAAGCTTATCAATGCAGATAGTTCATTAAATCCAACAGATGGCATGCTGGCTGAAAGCTATACGGTTTCTGAGGATGACAAGTCGATTGAGTTTGTTCTCAGGGACGGCCTTAAGTGGCATGACGATGAACCTCTGACTGCTGAGGACGTTAAGTTCACACTGGAACTTATGTTAAGGACTCCGGGTACCAATGCAGTGGCATCAGAAGTCATGAAGGCGATCCAGGGCGCCCAGGATTTCCTGGACGGCAAGACCGATAACCTGGAAGGTGTTGTCATTGACGGCAGCAAGATTACAGTGAACTTTGACACGGTTTCAGCCAATGCGCTGGCTGTATTCTCACAATGGCCAATCCTTCCAAAGCATTGTCTGGAGAATGCAAGTCCTGAAACCCTTCAGCAGGATCAGTTCTGGCAGAAACCCATTGGTTCCGGGCCATTTAAGGTGGATGAGGTGGTTCTCAACAACTATGCGACCCTGAAACGCTGGGATGGATATTATAAGACAGGAACCGGTAACATCGAGACAATTTACATGTTTGCCAGCGGTGAGAATGACAGCAATCTGGTTAAGAACGCAGGTGCAGGTAAGATTGATTATGCATGGAGCAAATCCACGGATGACGCCAAGGCAATCGAATCCATGGATGGAATGAAGGTTTCAACTGCCAATATCAGATACACCAGGTGCTTCTACATCAATCAGTTCCCTCATGAACCAAATATTAAGTAGGATGATTGGACTGCGGCGGGCCGGCTATTTGACGGTCCGCCCTGTTTCTTAGAGGAGATTTCGACGAGGAGGATTTGAATTGAGTAATTATATAATACGTAAAATCCTGACACTTATCCCAATGATGCTGGTTATCAGCTTCCTGATATATCTGGGGATGGAGCTGATGCCGGGCGACGCAGTGGACTTCCTGATTCCTCCGGACGCACTTTCAACCATGTCGCCGGAACAGCTGAATGCCATGAGGGATGCCCTGGGCTTAAATGATCCGTTTTTTCTGCGCTACCTTAAATGGCTGGCAGGACTTGTGCGGGGGGACTTTGGCTACAGCCTTCAGAGCGGCGTGCCGGTGCTGACCCTGATGAAGAACCACCTGCCTGCAACCATAGAGCTGACCCTGACTTCCCTGGTGATGTCTTCCATATTCGGTATTCTCCTGGGGGTCGTATGCGCCCTTAAGAAGGGAACTGCCCTGGATCAGATACTGAGCGTTGTGGGTATGGTGGGGGTTGCCATCCCCCAGTTCCTTCTGGGACTGATCTGCATCAACGCGTTTGCCCTGCATACTAGCATTCTTCCTGTAGGCGGGAGGATGGCTTATGCGGGCCAGAATTTTATCCAGCGGCTTCCATACCTTATCATGCCGGCCACAGTACTGGGATTTTCCCTGACTTCCGGTGTGATGCGTTACGGGCGTTCCAGCATGCTGGATTCCATGGGACGGGATTACATGAAAACGGCCAGGAGCAAGGGACTGCCGGAGTGGCGTGTGAACCTGCTGCACGGCCTCAGGGCCGCCATGACGCCGGTGGTAGTGCTCATTGGATTCCGCCTGCCCATGCTCATCGGCGGCGCCGTGGTGGTGGAGGAGGTATTCCAGTGGCCGGGAATCGGCGTATTGTTTGTGGATGCGGTTCGTTCCCAGAATACGCCCCTGGTAATGATTATTGGTTTTTTCAGCGTTCTGTTGGTATTGGTGGCCAGTATTGTGGTGGATATCATTACCGCGCTGCTGGATCCGCGTATTAAACTGAGTTAGGAGGTGCGGGATGAAACATTCGCTTGACAGGAAAATGGACCGGATTCTGGAACGGGAGAACTCCGGCAGGATAAAAAAGGGAATCAGGAACCGCGCGCTCAGGAAGCTGTTTGCCAACCGGCTGTCAGTGCTGGGATTTATCATATTTATCGTGATACTTGTCATGTGCCTGGGTGCGCCTTTGTTTACACAGTACAGCGCCACCAAGGTGGACCTGCGCAATATATTAAGCCCGCCCACGTCTTCCCACATATTTGGGACAGACAAGATAGGAAGGGACATATGGGCCAGAATCCTCTACGGAGGCCGTATTTCCATCGGCGTGGGGTTGGGAAGCGCACTTGTGGCTACGGTCCTGGGGGTGTCTCTGGGGACTATGGCAGGTTATAAGGGCGGCTGGTTTGACGGGATTATCATGAAGGTTTCCGAAATACTGATGTCATTTCCCCAGATTATATTGGTTCTGATTCTTGTGACCATTACGGGCCAGAGCCTGTGGAATCTGATATTCATTTTTTCCATCACAGGATGGCCTTCCATGTACCGTATGGCCAGGTCCCAGATGCTGTCGCTGAGGGAGGAGGAGTATGTACAGGCTCTAAAGGCTTTTGGTATCGGAAGCATGAGGATTGCCTTTGTACATATGCTTCCCAATGCCATAGGACCTATTTTCGTAAATATCACATTGTCTACGGCCATGTTTATCCTGCAGGAGGCATCCTTAAGCTTTTTGGGGCTTGGAGTTCCGTTAGAGGTGGCAACCTGGGGCAATATCCTGAATGCGGCCCAGGACCTGATGATACTTAAGAACTCCTGGTGGGTATGGCTGCCTGCCGGTATCGTGGTGACACTGTTTGTGGTGGGAATCAACTTTATCGGTGACGGCCTGAGGGATGCCACGGACCCGTCACAGATTGGTTAACAGCCATGGAGAGAAGGAGCGTGATATTACAGTATGAATGATAACATTGTATTAAGTGTCCGGGACCTGGAAGTGAATTTCTATAACAATGAGAGATGCAACAGGGTCTTAAGAGGGGTATCCTTTCAGCTGCAAAAAGGGAAAATTATGTGCATTGTGGGAGAGAGCGGATGCGGCAAGTCAGTTACTGCCAATTCCATCATGGGGCTGCTGCCTGACCTTTCAAGAATTGAGAAAGGGGAGATACATTTCTTCCACAACGGCAGGGATATACGGATAGACCAGTTGAAACGCAAGGGAAAAGAGATGCGCCAGATTAGGGGAGACGGGATTTCCATGATATTCCAGGACCCCATGACGGCCCTTAATCCCGTATTTACCGTAGGGTATCAGATTAACGAGTCCCTTTTGTACCATGGCAGGGCAAAAACTAAAAGCGAGGCAAAACAGAAGGCCATACACCTGTTAAAGGATATGGGAATACCTCTCCCGGAAAAACGGGTTGACGAATATCCATACCAGTTTTCAGGGGGCATGTGTCAGCGGGCCATGATCGCCATGGCCATGAGCTGCCAGCCCAAGGTGCTGATTGCGGATGAACCCACCACGGCGCTGGACGTTACCATACAGGCACAGATATTTGAACTGATGCAGGACCTTAAGAATAATAATGACGCGGCAATCCTCCTTATTACCCATGACATGGGCGTGGTGGCGGAACTGGCTGATAACGTGGCTGTCATGTATATGGGCAATATCGTGGAGAGCGGAGATGCCAGGGCTGTTATGACCCGCTCCGCACATCCATATACCAGGGCGTTGCTTAAATCCATACCAGTGCTGGGAAGGGGGAAAAAGCAGGAGCTGGAACCTATAAAGGGTTCCACACCAGACCCATATGACCGTCCAAAGGGATGTCAGTTTGCGCCCAGATGCGGGTATGCAACGGAGCAGTGCATGCAGGAAATGCCGCCGGAGACGGAAATCGGGCCGGGGCATTTCTGCAGATGTTTCCATAATCTGATGGGGAAGGAGGGACAGCCGGATGCCGGAAACTAAGGATGTGTTGATTAAAGTCAGGAACCTTAAGACGTATTATCCTGTAAAGCAGGGGGTGTTTAAACATACGGTTGGACATGTGAAGGCCGTGGATGATGTGAGCCTGGATGTATACAGGGGAGAAATCCTGGGCGTGGTAGGTGAGAGCGGCTGCGGCAAGACCACGTTGGGAAAGAGCATCCTCCAGCTCATAAAGCCTACGGAGGGAAGTATACGCTATGCCTTTGAGGGCGGGGAAAAGGAACTGATTGGCATGAATAAAAAGGAGCTGGATGAGGCCAGGTGCAAGATGCAGATTGTGTTCCAGGATCCCTACTCCTCCCTGAACCCCTCCTTTACCATATTCGGTTCCATGCAGGAACCATTAATCCGTTTTGGTGAAAAAAGCAGGAAAGCCCGGCGGGAGAAGATAGCAAAGCTGTTAGAGGCCGTAAACCTGCCTGCGGATTACATGGAACGCTATCCCAATGAGTTCTCAGGCGGCCAGAGGCAGAGGATTGGGATTGCCAGGGCCCTGTCCGTATCGCCGGAGTTCATAGTCTGCGATGAAGCTGTGTCCGCTCTGGATGTATCCATTCAGGCCCAGGTGCTGCAGCTGTTAAAAAAACTGCAGGAAGAGCGGGGGCTTACCTATATGTTCATTACCCACGACCTGTCTGTGGTGGAGTATATCAGCGACCGCATTGTGGTTATGTATCTGGGGCGCATGGTGGAGATGGCGGATACGCAGGAACTGTTTGAGAATACGCTCCACCCATATACCAGAGCTTTATTAAGCGCTATCCCCATTGCGGATATCGACAGAAGGAGAAAGAGGATACCGTTACAGGGAGATGTACCCAGTCCGGTGAACCCGCCTTCCGGCTGTCCTTTTCATCCCCGATGCCCGGAGTGCATGGAAAGATGTAAGACCGAAGTCCCGCATCCGGTGATCATCACCAGGGATGGGCGGGAACATATGGTGTGCTGCCATCGGGTACAGGCAAATGCAGGCGGCGGGAATGATTTTAAGACACATATATAATCGAAGAGGAGAGAGAAATGAGCAGATTTGAGATGAATCAGATCAAGGGGGTCATCCCTGCAATGATGACGTTCTTTGACAGGGAAGAGAACGTGGATACTGAGTGTACCAGACGCATGGTGGAATTCATGCTGGAGCATGGCGCTGACGGTTTCTATCTTACAGGCAGCACCGGCGAGTGCTTTACCATGACCGTGGAGGAGCGGAATCTGGTGGTGGATACGGTCATTGACCAGGTGAAAGGCCGTGTGCCGGTTGTTGTACATGTTGGGGATATCGGCACGAAGAAATCCATAGAGCTTGCGGAGCATGCCTACAGGGCCGGCGCCGACGCCATATCTTCCGTACCGCCGTTTTACTGGAAATTCCGTGCCGGTGATATCTATAATTATTACCGGGATATATCGGAGTCCACCCCTCTTCCAATGGTGGTCTATAATATTCAGCTGGCAGGACTTATGGATATGGACCTGCTTTTGCAGCTGGCAGGACTTCCCAATGTCCATGGGCTTAAGTATACGGCCAGGTCCCACGATGAAATGGGATTCATCAAGGAAACACTGGGCCCGGATTTCATGATATATTCAGGGTGTGATGAGATGGCTTTTTCCGGTATGTGTTCAGGCGCGGACGGAATCATAGGGTCCTTCTATAATTTGTTCCCGGATTTATATAAGCAGATCCTTAAGAAGGTGGAGGAAAGCGATATTAAGGGAGGCATGCGGCTGCAGCGGATTGCGGACGAGGTGATATTTGCTGCGCTGAAGTATGATTTCCCGTCCGTACTCCACAATCTGATGAATTGGCGCGGTTTGGAATCCGGATACTCCAGGAGACCGTTCTACAATTACCAGGATTCAGAGCTGGAGGGCCTTAAGGAAGATATCAGAAGGATAAAGGACAGATACCAGGCAGAAGAGCTGGATATGTTCAGGCTGTAAGGAGGGACGGTAAGAATGAGTGGGAGTAAGCCGCAGTACAGCGTATTGGAACGTAACAGAGACGTTCTGGCCGCGGTGGCCGGGACGGCCATCACCAGGCCCAGAGAGATAACCAAGCGGTTTGTGGCTGCCATGAAACAGTAAAAAGTCAACAGAAAGAAAGAACCGGATTCCATGATACAGAAATGCCCCCATGGCTGAGAAAATTGATTTTCCCGGCTGTGGGTGCTTTTTAGGCACTGGATCTGGTCTAATCCATATTATTCATAAAATCATAGGTGCTGTTCCTGTAATAATACCGCACAAACAGAAAGCTGAGAAGTGTTACCAATGTAGTAAGTATACCGCCTTCGATACCGAATCCGCCCCCGTTTAGTATATTGTCCCGGGTAAAGTGTGTGGTTATGATACCGGGAATGCTAAGGCCGCTAACAGGCATTCCGTAGATAATTCCCTGAAATACATTCCATGTAAAATGATAACCAATACACATCCATATATTGCCGGATTTAATAAACATATATGAAAAAAGAATACCGACAATTATTATATTGAAGACGGAAAGAAGCGTCACGCTGGGGTTTCCCAGATGTATGGCCCCGAAGATGACGGAGGGAAGGAAGATGAGGACGAAAATATGGTTACGGCATCTGCGGAGTACAGCCATGATGAACCCGCGGTTCAGCAGCTCCTCTGCATAGGCTACCAATATAAAGGCGAATAACCACGTTAAAGCAGTAATGCGGGGCTGCCAGGATGCAACTTTGCCGCCTCCAAACCACACCACCAATAGAAAAACCAGCGTACAATTAACCATACCCAGAATCATCCCTGCGCCGCACTCCTTTTTTGTGGATTTGAACGGATGAAGGCCCATTTCGCTCAAAGGACGTTTTATAAAACATTTCCACGCTATGATTGGAATAATGATCATCATGACATCTGTCAGGATC